>Ga0307378_10001930_pt1 | contig 32782 bp, 20 predicted proteins | sample UN1MG_FD_202238 | JGI IMG/M metagenome (GOLD analysis project Ga0307378, IMG submission 202238) | Soil microbial communities from Risofladan, Vaasa, Finland - UN-1 | ecosystem: Environmental > Terrestrial > Soil > Coastal area > Acid sulfate soil | place: Finland: Risofladan, Vaasa | collected... | reverse complement strand
GGCCATTACACCGCTTGCTCCGGCCTCACACGCAATGCCTACCTGCTTCATAAAAGTATTATAAGAAACACCGGCCGACAATAATACCCACGGAACCTCGCTTGCATCGGTCAACTCTTCACAGGCATCGCGCCAGATATTTTCATCCGTTTCGGCGCTGACATCCACAGGAAATTCAGCTTTGAGAATATCAACACCCAAAGGAACCAGGCGCCGCGCAGTTTCAATTACGACCTGACGCCTTTGTTCGGGCGGTAGGGACTTGTTCTGATCGTCAGGAGCATAAGATAAAGGTTCAAGGAAAAAAGGTATGTCATATTGAGCACAATCCCGGGCCACCTTCCGAACAAGGCTCTCCCGTTCGCCGGCCTGTGGGGCCAGGGGGTGATAGTAAAGGAGCATTTTCACGCCTGAGGCCCCCATACGAACAGTCTTTTCAACCGACCAGTTCTCAACCAGGCCGGTCGTACGATTTAAAGGGTCGCCAGTCGAGCCGGTATCCAAAGCGACAATCAAGCCGGTGCCGGCCGGCATCGAACCATCGGCCACACACTGGCCGGCGGCAGTTTCCGGGTCCAGCAGAACTGCGGACGTCGCCGGTGCCAAATGGCGCACAATGTCTCTTTTTAGAGATGTCAATGCTTCATTCGTTTTGCCCTGAGGTGATTCGGTTTCCAGTGAACGACGAAGCGGACCCCGGTGGTCAACCGCGACTATGTAAAAAGTACCCCTCGAACCGGCTGTCTGCTGCAACCTCCGCCACTTACCAATGGTCATTGCCATGGTTGAAAACCTCCTTTGCTAAACTCCGTGCGCCCGCAGATAGTCACGGTTTCGCCTGGCACTTTCCTTCGGTGAACCCATCCCCGGCAGAACATCCTGCTCAACAACAATCCAGCCGTCGTAATTCTGTTTTTTTAACCAGCTAAGTACCGCCGGAAAATCAACACAGCCCTGTCCAAGCTCACAGAACACCCCTCTTCGAACAGCCTCAAAATAATCCCAGCCTTCATCGCGTGCGCTGTCGGCGATTTGCGGATGACAATCCTTAAAGTGAACATACCAGATACGCTCGGCAAAAAGTTCGAAGGCTTCAAGTGCAACCTTTGGGTCGTTTTTTCCGCAACCATAAGTATAATGGCCTGTGTCAAGTACAAGCCCTAATAAATCTCCGTCGGTCATCTCAAGTAAACGGGCAACCTCATCGGGCCTTTCAACAAAACCGCCGCAATGATGATGAAATACGGTACGCAGGCCGGTTTGGGACTTCACTGCCCGTGCAATATCCTCGGCGCCGCGGGCAAACACCTTCCACCGCTCATCGGTCAGGCTCATTTCCTGGCTTGTGCGCCCGGCATTTTTGGTCCGAACCGCATCGGCCCCATTATCATCAGCAAGCGCCAGAAATGGCAATTGTTCATAGCCGCCCTTTTCGGCGACATCAGCCAACAGGCGGGCAATCTTCAATGATTCGGCTGTTCCGGCCTTATGAGCATCGGCATCTTTAAGCGCCACAGGCACAAACGCACCAAGCATAACCAATCCCCGATTGGCCAACTCATCGTGCAACTGCCCGGGCTCTGCAGGCATATAACCCCAGTCACCTAATTCAGTTCCCCCGTAGCCCGTTTCCTTCAGCTCATCGAGCATTTGCCCATAAGGTATCGCCCGGCCTTCAAGACCTTCAAATTCCAAAGAGCCCCAGGAGCATGGAGCATTCGCAATACGAATTTTTGACACGCAAGACCTCCCCTTGCCATTTCGAATTCTCAATGGAACGAAACAATTTTCAAGAAGCTAATAAAGCAATATTAACAAGCATCTAACGCCCGAATTATCAATTCTTAATAGAAAAATCGCTCCAGTTTACAGCTTTCTTCCCATTCCTCGCGAGCTTTTTGAACGCTTTCTATCTCGCTTACTTCAGCCACAGGTACATCCCACCAGCTTTCATAACCCGGCACACCCACATACCGGTCGTTTTGAATATAAATCACCGTAGTTCGGTCGGTTTTTTTGGACTCTTTGAACGCCTTAACAAAATCATCATATGTCTTGCACTCAATAACATGAGCACCCAATCCACGAGCATTCATGGCAAGATTTACAGGAAGTGCTTCGACCTGGCCTGTTGCATCGTCAGGAAGCTTGTTATCGCTCGGATAAGCATAACGTGTGCCGAATCCTTCCTGGCCCAGGGAACGGCTTAGCCCGCCGATACTGTTGAAGCCCTGATTGTCCATTATTACGATAGTGAGTTTATATCCTTCCTGTATGGAAGTAACAATTTCATTGCACAGCATGAGGTAGCTGCCGTCGCCGACCATAACGACCACTTCCCGCTCGGGAGCGGCCATTTTGATTCCAAGCCCGCCGGCAATTTCATACCCCATGCAACTGTATCCATATTCAAGATGGAAATTCTTCGAATGCCGCGTACGCCACAATTTATGCAGGTCGCCGGGCATACTGCCCGCGGCGTTTATCATTACCGCATCAGGCTCACTCAGCTCGTTGACAGCGCCGATTAATTCACCCTGACTCGGCAAGGGCTTATTACGAATGGCGTAAATTCGGTCCACCTCTTCCTGCCATTCTTTATGAAGTTGCTGTGCCTTTTGCTGATGGTCATTCTCGACATGGTAACCTTTCAGCAGTTCGGTTAGTTCTTCAAGAGTTACCCGTGCATCGGCCAGTAACGGCAAAGCGGAATGCTTATAGGCATCAAATTCAGCAACGTTAATATTTACGAAACGAACATCCGGATTCTGAAAAGCCGTCTTGCTCGCCGTGGTAAAATCGCTGTAGCGTGTACCAATACCAATAACCAGGTCGGCATGGCGCGCTATACGGTTCGCGGCAAAGTTCCCTGTTACTCCTATTGCGCCCAGATTGAGCTTATTGTCATAAAGCAAACAGCCCTTACCGGCCATCGTGACACCTACGGGAATGCCCGTCTTTTCAACAAACTTTTTGAGAGTATCTTCAGCACCGCTGTAAATAACTCCGCCACCGGCTATAATCAACGGACATTTGGAATCGCGTATCCACCGGGCAGCTTCTTTGAGAGCCTTGCTGTCCGCCCGATTGCGTGGAATGCTCCAGATGCGTTTATTAAAAAACTCAACCGGATAATCATGAGCTTCGGTCTGGGTATCCTGTGGAAGCGAAAGAGTCACCGCACCGGTATCAGCCGGACTGGTAAGGACACGCATGGCCTCGGGCAATGCCGTTAATATCTGGTCCGCCCGGTTGATGCGGTCCCAGTATCTACTGACCGGCTTAAAACAGTCACTGACCGATATGTCCTGAGTGATTTCAGATTCCAACTGCTGCAGAACAGGCGCTACATTGCGACGCGCGAATATATCACCGGGCAAAAGCAAAACCGGAAGATGATTAGTTGTCGCCACGGCGGCTCCTGTTATCATATTTGTTGCACCGGGGCCGATCGATGAAAGGCAGGCAAACGTCCCCATCCGATTTTTCATTTTGGCATAAGCGGCCGAGGCATGAACCATCGCCTGCTCATTACGGGTCTGGTAATAACGAAACTCCGGATACTGCTGCAAAGCCTGGCCAATGCCGGATACACAACCATGACCGAAAATACCAAAACACCCGGCAAAAAATGCTTGTTCATTACCATCACGCTCCACATACTGCCTGGTGAGATACTTAATTAATGCCTGCGCCATTGTTAAACGAACAGTTTTAGTACTCATGACAAAACCTCCAAAAGCTATGCCTTAAAATTCTCTCAAATTTAGTATCCAACGGTTCGGATTATATGTGTAAAAACGCCGCGGTTCAACGTAAGTTTCTCCACGAATGTATTATCGCTATTCAAGCCCTCCATAAGGCGCGACAAAGGCCATTACCTCATCATAAGTAGGCATAAAATTAGCACAACCATGTTTTGTAACAACAATCGCCCCACAGGCATTGCCCATTCGTCCGGACTTATACCAGCCCCAATCTTTTACGTATCCATAAAGAAATCCAGCGGCAAAAGCATCTCCGGCCCCCAGAATATTTGTCACTTCCACCGGAAAACCCGGCGCATCAATTTGCTCGATTTTGCCCTGCTTATCCACCAAATGAACACAAACACCATGACTGCCTTTCTTTTGGAGCAGAGCCTCCGGGCCCATCGATAGCATCTTGCGAATCGCCTCATCCACATCCCCCTTGACCTGGGTATCGGAAACAGAATCAGTAAGCTCAATATGACTGACATCGGTTAACATTGCGGCATTAATTTCATCTTCGGTTCCAATCACAATGTCCGCCAGACGAAGGGCAGTACGGACCACCACGCCGAACGCCCTCGGATCATGCCACTGGTCGGGACGAAAATCTATATCGAGAACAACTTTCGTCCCCGCCTGCCGCGCCAGTTCGGCGGCGAATAACGTCGCACTACGACTCGGCTCCAGAGATAAATTCGTGCCGGCAAATTGAAATACTTTACTTTCAGAAACAGGGGCTTGGAGAACGTCGTCTATGGTCAACGCGATATCAGCACAATTTTCACGATAATAAACCAAAGGAAACCTATCAGGCGGCTCTATGCCCAGAACCACCGCGCTGGAGCGGTTGCCGGGCTTACGGCAGATAAAACGTGTCTCTACTCCCTCTTCCTGCAGAAATTTCAGGATAAAATCCCCTACCGGGTCCTGGCCAAGGCCTGTCAACAAAGCGGTTTTCAGTCCCAGCCTTCGCCCTCCTACGCTGATATTCGTCGGCGAACCTCCAACATAAGCGGCAAAACTCTTAATATCCACAAATGCCGAACCAATATCATTACTGTAAAGGTCGATTGATGAGCGCCCCATATGAAGCGTGTCGTACTTCGTTTCAGTTTCACTCATATAATACTCCTGTACAAAACGACTGCTTACTTAATCCGGAGCAAATTAATATAACGGAAGCCGGCTGTCTTTTTGCTTGTAAGTATCTTTAACCCAGGTGTATCTCGGGTCATCCTGATTAGCGAGCGTCTGGGCGCTGCCCGCCAATACATTCAAATAGTAAGTCGTATATCCGGGCGCGCTTACCACGGGATGATAACCTTCCGGGACCAGAACGGCACAGTTATTATCTGCCCGAACCAAAGCATCAATAGGACAACCCGCCTTGTGAAGCGGAGAGGTTTCATCTGTATATACCCGCTGATATGCGTAACCGTCAGATTTATCAATTTTATAAAAGTACACTTCCTCCAGGTCGGCTTCGAGCAGATTACCCTGGTCATCTTCCAGATGTATATCATGCTTGTGAGGGGGATAGCTGCTCCAGTTACCGCTGGGGGTATAAACCTCAACCAGCACCAGACGATGCACCGGCGAGCCTGAAGGCAGCAAATCATTAATCTGACGACTGACGTTATCACCCCCCCGTACTGAAATCGACACATCCTCTGGCTTAATCAGCCATGGTTCATGGTACTCATGGGTCGGCACCCAGGCCACGGCATATTCGCCACCTTCTTCGGCTGTAATTGTAAACTCAGTGCGGCGGGGCAGATATAATGCGTGAGCCGAACCATCAAAAACATCTTTGCGCGAGCCAATCGGCGACCACCGGCCCCGATTCGAACTAACACTGTAACGCCCGCTTAAATTAACTATAGCCAGCTCATTGTCACCACTCTCAAACGACCAGCTCTGATTGGCCGCAAGCCGTCTGACCTGAAAGCTGATATATTCCCAACCCGCTTGCTGCGGCGTGATGGACAAAATCAAATCCGGATCATTAGGGAAAACGCCTGGTTTAACTAAAATATTATCCGCGGTATATTGCATTTATCAAACTCCCTGAATCAACATCGCCGGGCTGAGAATCAGCTTTAAGGGAACCTTAATATTTCGAATTATCTTCTGATGCAGGGGAAATTCCTTCATCGGTGTATCATTATACGAAACTATCCCCCGTACGCTACAAAAACTCATAAGAGTTATTCAAGCCTGTGTTTTTTGGGCATACAAGAATGTTACCCTTTCCGTCCGCGATATTTTTTGCTAAAATTTATATACACATCCCTGGTTATACATACGGAGATGATACGATAAAAGTTAGGAGTACAAGTCATGAAAAAAGCTATAGGCATAATTGCTCTCGTTGCATTAGCGGCTGTTTTTATAATAATTGGTATCATCCGCAAAGGAAGCAGTCTTGATGAACGCCGCATCGCTGTGATTCCCAAAGGAACATCATCGGTTTTCTGGGAGTCAGTGCGTTTAGGGGCACAAAAAGCGGGCGAGGAACTGGATTACGAAATTTCCTGGAACGGCCCGGAGCTTGAGAGCGACAGGGAAAGGCAAATACAGATAGTCGAAGATTTTATTGCCCTGAAAGTCGCAGGTGTCGTCCTTGCGCCTAATGGCAGTAATGCCCTCGTACCTAAGGTCGAAGAAATGTTCGCTAAAAACATTCCCTGCGTAATCATCGACTCGGAAATAGATACCGACAAGTATGTCTCGTTCGCGGCTACGAATAACTATCAGGGCGGAGCAATTGCGGCCCGGCGGATGGGAAAGATTCTAAATGGAAAAGGCAAGGTTATCGTTGTAAAATTTATGCCAGGCTCAGGCTCGACTACCAATCGGGAAAACGGCTTCATTGATACCATCGGGAAAGAGTTTCCCGATATAGAAATTGTGGACACAAAATATGGAATGGCCACTGTGGAGACGGCATTGCAGGCAGCCGAAGACCTACTGACCAAACATGCCCAGCTTGATGGTCTTTATGCCTGTAATGCGGGCACTTCCGTAGGCTCGGCACAGGCGCTGCAGAGCCAGGGCCGAACCGATAATATAAAAATGGTTGGTTTCGATGCAGAAGAAACGCTCATCGATAAGCTCAGGTCGGGAGTGATTGATTCATTGGTGGTACAGGACCCTTACAAAATGGGATATATAGGAGTCAAGACTCTCGTTGACAAAATCAACGGTAAAGAAGTCCCCAAATTAATAGATACAGGTGTTGAGCTGGTAACCTTAGAACGCTTAGAGGAGCCGAAGATAAAGGCTTTGCTTAACCTGCAATGATAGCAACCACCACTAACAATCGGCTGTCTGATACGGAAACTTCATTGCGTATGACGGGAATTTCCAAACAGTTCGGACCTGTCAAGGCCCTTTCCGATGTCAGCTTTACGGTCCGCCGGGGTACGGTCCATGCCCTGGTGGGTGAAAACGGGGCCGGCAAATCAACGTTAATGAAAATCCTGGCAGGTGTATATCAGCCCGAGGCCGGAACTATCGAAATCAATGGTAAGGTGCAAAGGCTCTCTAAACCTGCCGAAGCCCTCGCGGCGGGCATATCGATGATCTATCAGGAACTGGACCTGGCGGAACATTTAACAGTAGCGGAAAATGTTTTCCTCGGAATGGAACTGCCGGGACGTCTGCTTTTCATAATGGACCACAAAAAGATGATAGAGCAGACTGCTGAAATTGCACAGCGCTTTAATTTTAACATTAATCCGACTACCGTGGTAGAAGAACTCCCCATGGGGGATTGCCAGGTTGTTGAGATACTCAAAGCCCTGATGCGCAAGGCCTCGATAATTGTTATGGATGAGCCGACATCGTCTCTATCTGAAACTGAAGCAGCAATGCTTTTCAAGTTAGTAAAAGCTCTGCGCCGGCAGGGGCTTTCCATTATCTACATTTCCCACCGACTGGAAGAAATTGTCGGACTGGCCGATGATGTCAGTGTACTGCGGGACGGCCGGATGGTTCATTCCGGGGCGATGGCAGAACTGGATATCCCAAAAATTGTACACCATATGGTGGGAAGAGAACTGAAGGATTTCTTCCCTGCTCGAAATGTCAATATCGGCGCAACTCGTGTTAAGGTTAGAAACCTCTCTTCACAAAACGGAGTAGAGGATATTTCTTTCGATATTCGAAAAGGAGAAATTGTTGGAATGGCGGGATTAGTTGGTGCCGGACGCACGCAGGTCGCTAAGGCACTATTTGGTATCGACAGGAAAACTTCCGGTACTATCGAGCTTGACGAACGCCACCTGGAAATTAACTCACCGACTGATGCCATAGCCAACCATATTGCGTTTTTAACTGAAGATCGCAAGCGCACCGGATTATGCCTGGAACTTCCCTGCAGTTGGAACGTAACCTTGCCGAACCTGGTAGCAATAGGTATGAAGAACATCATCAAACCCGGCCTGGAAAGCAAAATCGTTACAAATATCGCAAATCGTATCTCCATCAAATGGCTGGGACCTCAGGCACCTGTGGATTCCCTTTCCGGTGGCAATCAACAGAAAATTCTTATCGCCCGCTGGTTACTGGCCCAGTCAAAGTTCATGATTTTTGACGAGCCGACGCGAGGTATAGACGTCGGGGCAAAAAAGGAAGTATATTCTCTTCTCAATGAATTGGCCGAGGAAGGCAAAGCGATACTATTTATTTCATCTGAATTACCGGAGTTGTTCGGAATAGCCGACAGAATTCTGGTGATGCGAAGGGGAAGATTAGTGGGAAATGTAAATCCTAAAGAAACCACTCAGGAAGAAGTTATGCATCTGGCAGCAGTGGAGGCCGCTCAATGAGTAAATTGGCAAGACAGTTACTGCCCTTTGGCAGCCTGATATTAATCATTTGTTTTCTCTCAGCGTTGAAACCTGATACGTTTTTGACTACGGACAATTTCCTGAACGTACTGCGCCGCTCAAGTGTTAACGGCATTATAGCTGTCGGAATGACGGCAATTATAATTTCCGCCGGAATCGACCTTTCCGTTGGCTCAATGATGGCTCTCAGCGGAATGGTCGGCGCCTGGGTGATGATTCTAATCGGCGGGACAAATCCACAGGGAGCGGCCCTTGTTCTCGGCACTTTTGTTGGAATCGTTACCGGGATTGCCTGTGGTTCTTTAAACGGCCTGTTAGTTACTAAGCTAAAGCTCCCTCCGTTTATTGTAACCCTGGGCACTATGAGCACTTTTCGCGGGATTTCTTACGTAATGAATGCCGGAAAACCTTATAATATTCCCCATTACAAGTACCTTAATGAGGGGGTGGTTCTCGGTATTCCCATTTCCGTTTTGATTTTCGCTTTCATTATTGCCCTTGCCGGTTTTTTGCTAAAGTACAGCCGGCTGGGACGCTATACTTATGCTATTGGCTCAAATAGAGAAGCGGCTTTTCATGCAGGCGTAAATGTGGATTCCTGTTTGATACGCATCTATGCTCTAACCGGTTTGGTAGTGGGGATAGCCGCAATGATCACCACCAGCCGGGCCGTTTCAGCACAGCCGACGGCAGGTGTCACCCTTGAGCTTGATATAATCGCCGCGGTAGTAATCGGCGGCGCCAGTTTGTCCGGCGGCAGAGGAACAATAATCGGCACTTTAATAGGAACACTTTTAATAAGTTTTTTGCGGAACGGATGTACACTGTTAGACATATCCACCAATGTTCAGTTGATAGTTATCGGAGCCGTTATTATTATAGCTGTTGCGGTTGACCAATTGGCACGCTCCAAAGCGGCGGCCGGACAATTTGAGTAAACGCGTACACCTTTTCCGCCTGTGTTATTATTTGAATTAAGAGCGGACTGGCCATTGATATTCTACTCAAGTATTGTAGGCTTGAATCGATACCTGACAAAAGAAAGAGAGGTGAACTATGAAAATCGCACACTTTTTTTCCGTTATCAAAATTCTGGAAAACAAGATTTCAGAAAAAATCCCGCTGAAAATCATTCTGGCTATTTGTATCATTGTGATTATAAATCAACTTAACGCTATCAAGTCTGAGGTGGCCTCGATTCAAAGCGATGTGTCCTCGGTAGAGTCCGGGGTATTCTCAATAAAGTCTGAGGCATCCTCTATAAAAAGGGATGTATCCTCGATAGAATCTGATGTTTCCTCGATGAAAGGGAATATTAGTACGATAGGTTCTGATATTTACTCGGTAAAACGAAACGTATCCTTGATAGGCTCTGACGTTTCCTCGATTAAGCTTGGACGGTAGCTAAAAAGAAAAGAGAACCAGCTTTTTCGGTGTCAGGTCATAATACTCTAATCACTCTAAAGCAGCAGTAGTGCCGCTTTTATGCGATTTCAGAGCTGCGGTGAACAGTCGGTGCCATAAAGTTGTTTCATCCGGTGTAACGCAGCCGGAAAACATAGTACAAGGTTTACCTTTGTCGAACTCATATAAAAAACCGGCCCACATCTGAAGAATCGCATCGGACAGCCCAAACTGAAAGATATCATGCGTGATAGATTTAAATGGAACTTCCTGACCCATATCAATCTTCTGCCATACCTGCTCCTGGCCGCTGTATTCGAGCACTTCAAGTGTGTTGGCGTTCTTAGTACTAAACTTAGCGCAAGCTTTTGTACCTAAAACTTCAAGGTACCAGTTGTTCTTCTGGCCGGGTGAGATACGCTGCGTCCTGAGTGTGAACGGAAATACATCTCCTGAATTAGAATCTCTGCTCTGGCAAAGAAGTGTCGCATTATCCCATGTCCTGCAAGGCACTATCCCGCCTCTTCCGTCCGGACGCTCCTGTATTATATTAGAGAGCACAGCCCGTACATTCAAAGGAATCCAGCCCGCCCGAAAAGGAACTGAACAGATATGTGGTCCCAAATCTCCCATGCAGCCATATTCACCATTGGCCTCGACCGTTCGCTTCCAGTTGATGGGTTTGGCCGGGTTAAGATCGCTGCAGTGCAGGAAGCCGACGTTGACCTCAATAATTTTACCGAAGGCACCGGCCTCTATCATCCTGCCAATTCTCTGAACTGCCGGGAAGAACAGAAACTGTGATGAACATCTGACAAAACAATCGGGGTGCTTGCCTATGCCGGCCATTATTGCGTCATTCGCTTCCTTGTCTATGCCAAACGGCTTTTCTCCCATTAAGTGCTTGCCGGCTTCCAGAGCGGCACAGTAGAACGTCTGATGCAGATTGTGCGGAACCGAGATATAAACCGCCTCAACGTCACGATTGCCAAGAAGCTCTCGATAGTCACCAGTAACCTGTTTTATCGTTGATATGTTATCCTTAAACCAATTGGTATTCTCCGCAGAAAGATTCCGACGGCAAATTGCCACTATTTCAGGCCGTACGTTCATCTCAGGCAGATGAAGCCAACGAGCAGCGGCACTGGCAAATTCACGCCCCATCATGCCGCAACCAATTATTCCAAAGCGAACGGTCTTCATTTAGGACTTCTCATCCGGCAATCGCCCAATCCACAGAGCTGACACACAACTATAACCTGACTCATACGCTTTCCGGCTCAGGATGGACCCATGGCCGACGGTACGGCCGGCGCAGTAAACGGTTCGCTTCATCATCGTCCACAACCCGGCCTCTTTCAGGGTCCCAGACAAGCGTCCGGCCAAGCTGGCACGCGATGTTGGCCAGTATGCACGAGGCAGCAGTGATATAACCCTGCTCAATATCAGACACCGGCTTACTGCGAGTCTCAACCGCCGCCAGGAAGTTCTTCCAGTGCTCCCGAATTGCGGAAGCAACGTGACGTTCCAGGTCCTTCTCGGTCTTGTCTTCCGGAAATTGGTCATACTCATAGAGTGCATCGCCGTGCGCCTTTTCGCCCTTGCCGCGAGGAATGAAATCGTACTTATGGACATCCGCCTTAAGCGTCCCTTTGTCGCCATAGATGAAGGCCGCCCAGGGATACTCAGGATCAGGCGCATTGCCCCAGGTACGATGCGTCCATACCACAGGCATCTCGCCAAAATCAAACGTTGCAATCTGAGTGTCGGAAATATTGGCCTTACTGTCCTTGTCCACCAGGATACCCCCGGACGAGCTGATGCTCTTCGGCCAGCCTAAATCCAGCATCCATCGCACCATGTCAAGCATGTGCACGCACATGTCACCGATAATACCGTTACCGTATTCCATGAATGCCCGCCAGCTCCGCGGATGTACCAACGAATTATACGGCCGCTTTGGAGCAGGGCCGGTCCACATATCATAATTGAAATGTTCAGGGGCAGCCGTATCGGGCGGATTCCCCCGGGCACGCATATGATAGTAGCAGCAAATCTCGACATGACCGACCTTACCGAGCCTGCCCTCCTTTATGATTCTCTCGCGTGCTTCGACCAGATGCGGGGTACTGCGCCTCTGCATGTTTACCTGCACGATCCGTTTGTACTTTCGGGCTGCGGCAAGCATAGCCTGCCCCTCGACCACATCGGCGCTGATGGGTTTCTCGACATAGACATCGGCCCCGGCCTTAACAGCGGCTATCATCGCCAGCGCATGCCAATGGTCGGGTGTGGCAACGTGAACGATATCGAGCCGTTCCCGCTTGAGCATTTCACGGTAGTCCCCGTAAACGCGAGGCTTCTTCTTCGACCTCTGACGGACGGCCACCATCTCAGCAGCCTCGGCCAGCATCTTACTGTCCACATCACAGAGTGACACCACCTCAACCGGAGCAACCTGAAGCAGTCGGAACAGAGCGCTCTTGCCGTACCAGCCACAGCCAATCAATCCTACCCTTTTCGATCCCTGGCCGGCAAATCCCATTGCATAGTTGCCAACGGCCGACAAAGCCAGACCGGCCGCCCCGGCTTTAAGAAAATCACGACGATCCATGGTATTCCTCCAAAAAATAACCTAAAAACAAACCCCAAAAAACCATCTGATTATACCCGGCCTAAGAATGATTAGCAAGTGCTTACTCACAAGGGTTTGATGATATCTCACGGCTGCCGTACTGATTTTAGACGGCAGTGGAAACCGCAGTAATTGTTCGACAGCTTTGAAAACAGGCACTGATAATTCGCCTGCTGTTAGAAACAGTTTTTTTATATACACCGATTTCAGAAAGGAATATAGACAAAAAACTACCCTCCTCTTACAACAGCAAACAACGGAGAGGGCGGGATTCGAACCCGCGGTAGGGGCGTTCACCCCTACGACGGTTTAGCAAACCGTTGCCTTCAGCCACTCGGCCACCTCTCCAAGTCTTTATTAACAACACTTTACGTCAACTTCGGCAAATCTCAAATTCAATCTGAGTTGCCAATTTGTCCTGACAGCATCCTTAATTTATCGGAGATATTGAGTTTATAGCAACTCTCTGCAAATCTGTCAACACTCCTGTATAAAATTGTTGTTCAACCGCCATTGTTGAAGACGCCCATAACCTGTATGGCCGCCTTAATCAGCCATTGAAAATGTTTACAAATTTCATGTTTTCAATAACTCTCCAAGTCTGCGGAATTTATGAAATGAATATTTTTGTTGGATTGGCACATAATGAAGCTGTTAGTTGCAGCGAAGTTATAGGCGTCAACCAAGGAAAAAAGAGGCCACTTAAGAGGCAGCAGGGCAGATTCTGTGACCTCATGTTACTATTCAACAACTTCCTTTTGTGCGTTATCACAGAGGGTGAAACACGGCATGGTTCGCTCCATGCAATAATTTTTCTTGACTGGAGCATAGGTGGTTTAGTATAAATGTAATTGGTGAAACTAACAGGAATTGTACATCTGTAGGTGGATTTCTACTCCACCATTGGGTGTCCAGTTTTTGGGAAGGAGGTTGTTTCAAATCATAAGGCATTTTTCAGAGCAAACACGAACTAACCTTGACAAAAAAGGATATAATAAATCTTTTGTTAGGAAAAAGATTATGTGCAAAAGATTAACTAAAAATTTTTCACCAGGAACAGATTACAAACATTAACAAAAAAAGGAGAAAACAAAATGCGTAACCAACCATCAAAACAAATTTTACTCTGTACTTTCGTAGGTTTGTTCTTAATAACAACGCCAGTCTATGCTGTAAACACCTTCAAAATCTCTAACTACGGAGCCGGACACCAGATCTGGTTTGAAGTCGAGGATTTCGATGAACGCAATCCTGACACGGACCAGTATTACCCGGTCGTTGACGAAGCCGGTGCGTTCGGTCAGGCAATTACCAGGGCAGGTGACGCTGGCGGCATGATTCGCTGGACATTCGATATCAGTGCCGCCGGTGGCACCGGCGGTACCTGGTATTTCTGGGGGCGTGTTTTGAATCCGGACAATCGGTCGGATTTTTTGCTCGTGGAAGGGCACCCCGGTGACCCGGTTATTCCCACAGGCCCACCTTTTCCCGGAGGCAGTTCGGCAGCGGAGTTCAACGACGAAGATGACCGGGTCTTTGAGGCAACGAATGCAGTTTGGGATTGGTGGGGAAATGACGAAGGAAGCGATAAAGAGCTTCAAGACGGCCTGAACACTATGTACATTTTTCACAGACAAGGCACTTCACTCGTATTCTGGGATGTCTTCATGTGGACGGATGATCCTGACTATGTGCCAACCGATGAGGATTATCAAAATGTCTCTGTATTTTTTCCCGGCAAAGCCTCCAACCCAAGCCCGGCCAATGAGGCGGCAGACGTGCCGCGAGATGTGGCCCTTAGCTGGACGCCGGGAGAACTTGCCCCCGCAACAAACGGTCACAAACTTTTCTTCAGTGAGAACTTCGACGAAGTCAACGATCGAATTGGCGGCATAACTCAAACCGCCAGCAACTACACTCCGTCCAAACGCCTTGATTTCGGCAAGACTTACTACTGGCGAGTCGATGAACTCAGTACCCCGCCGGACAATACGATATTCGAAGGCGTGATATGGAGCTTTACGACCGAGCTATTTGCCTACCCCATTGAGAATATAACCGCTACGGCTTCCAGCAGCGATACAGGTAAGGGGCCCGAAAACACCGTCAACGGCTCGGGACTTGATGGCAGCGGTTTATTGCACGGTAACATTGGTGTGGACACAATGTGGATGAGCAGCCTATTAGGGGACCAGCCGACCTGGATCGGATATGAATTTGATAAGGTTTACATACTTCATGAGATGTGGGTATGGAACTCCAACGAAAGTCTGGAACAGTCGATTGGATTCGGATGCAAAGATGTTTCGATTGAATATTCGGCCAACGGCACAGACTATACGGCATTGGGAACAACTCACGAGTTTGCCCGGGCGCTTGGTGCGGCTGATTATGCACACGACACCACGATTGATTTTGCCGGTGTACAAGCGAAGTACGTCAGGCTTACTGTCAACAGCAACTGGGGTGGGATACTGAACCAGTTTGGTCTCAGTGAAGTTCGTTTCTTCTCTATACCCGTCCAGGCAAGAGAGCCCAATCCTTCTTCCGGTGCAACAGATGTAGAGCTGGATTTGGACCTGGCTTGGAGAGCCGGAAGAGAAGCTGCCAGCCACAATGTATATTTCAGCGACGACCGCCAGGCTGTAGTAGATGGTACCGCCCCTGTCACAACAGTCGCCGAGACCAGCCATGGTCCGTTGGCCCTTGATTTAGGCAAGACTTACTACTGGCGGGTCGATGAGGTCAATGATGCCGAAACACCCTCAACCTGGCAAGGTGATGTCTGGGACTTTACAACACACGAATACTTCGTGGTGGACGATTTTGAATCATACAATGACCTTAATGAAGGTGAACCCGGCAGTAACAGGATATATCTGGCCTGGGCGGACGGATTCGACAACCCGGCCGTAAACGGCTCTGTCGTTGGTCATGCTGCTGCTCCATTTGCCGAGCGATCTATTGTTCACAGCGGTTCTCAATCGATGCCGTATTTTTACGACAACAGTGTTGGGAATTCTGAGGCAACTATGACGTTGAGTTCCCGTCGGGACTGGACTTTAAGAGGAGTTGGGGAATTGTCACTGTGGTTTAGAGGCAATCCGACAGGTTTCTTAGAAGATCCGGTCGGCACCTTCACGATAAGCGCAGCAGGCGCAGACATCTGGGGCACAGCAGACGAGTTCCGTTATGCATACAAACAACTGTCAGGTGCCGGGTCGATTACGGCGCAGGTGCTCAGCGTTCAGAATACCGACGCATGGGCCAAGTGCGGCGCGATGATTCGCCAGACGCTTGACCCGGGCTCGAAATTTGCCGCTGTGTACATTACACCAACCAATTCCGATGGTTCGGCCACAAACGGATGCAGATTCCAGGCCAGACTGACTCCAGGCTCTGACGCTACGAGTGACACTTTAGTAGCAACGGCTGAGCAAATGGCAATCACAGCTCCCTACTGGGTAAAATTGGAGCGTGATGCGGCCGATAACTTCAATGGCTACTACTCCAGCGATGGCGTTAGCTGGCAGGCGATGGCATGGAATCCACAGAAGATATCAATGCCTTCTAATGTCTATATTGGTTTGGCACTGACCAGCCATAACTCCGGTGTGACCGGTGAGGCCCAGATCTCCGACGTGACAACAACCGGTGCAGTCAGCCCGCTGACATGGACACACGAGGCCATCGGTGTTGATATGGCCAGCAACGACTCTGAGCCGCTGTATGTCGCCTTAGCCAACAGCACAGGCTCCCCTGCTGTAGTATATCACGATAATCCTGATGCAGCGCAGATATCTTCCTGGACCCAATGGAATATCGACCTGACGCGCTTTGCGGACCAGGGCGTGAACCTTGTCAATGTTAATACGATTACTCTTGGCTTTGGTAACAGGAATAACCCGGTTGCCGGTGGCTCAGGTATGGTATTCTTCGATGATATTCGACTGTATGCACCGGCGCCATAGGCCGGAACCGTCAGCTAAGATTGCATAGTTGATATTACAGATTTGTATTAACTCGGGGCTTATATCGATTGATTCGATATGGGCCCCTTTTTAATTGTCTATTGGATGATTGTTTTTTGATTAATGCATAACTTTTAGATAATAGTTTTTGTTTGACAGATACCCTTTTAAAATCGGCCATCGAATCCATCACCGGACTTGCCTGCCACTATCATCCACAATCCGGCATAGGAGAACCAGGCGGCCATCTCCTGCGTGGGTAAAAACGCAAGAATCGGTGGGCCAGCGCAGGGATACTTTATTGTTAATTTTCCTCCAAATCCCTTTCCAAGCAAACCACAAGCCCATTCGAAAGTGTCACCACGCATTCCTTCCCGGTAAGCGCTACGCCCCACCGTACCGGCGGCGCGGGCAACTGGGCAGTCCACAACGACCGGCCGTTTAGAGAGACTCCTTCGGAGCTGTCGTGATGAAGCACCACAAGTCCATCGGTACAGACAGCCAGACCGCACAGGTCCGCCGTATTGCCTGCCCAAAGAATGGAATCGTCCACGGGAACTTTCATCACATCCCAGGGTACCGTGCCCCCTCCCATTTTTCCGCCGGTCCTGGGATCCTTGTTCATCAAATCAACTACGCGGTCGAGTGCTCGTGGGTCACTGGAACAAAAAATGCGGCCATCTATCAAGGCAATGTGCCGGCCGGACGTCTGGAAATACACGCGACCCTGGTGACGTTTGAATATGGTAGTCCTGGCTCGCTCGTGGGAGAAAAGCTCGGAGCCGGTGCTCGATGGTTTGTCGCCGGGCTCCAGAAACATTTCCATTCCCGCCTCGAGTCGGGAGACAACTCGAGGATTCCTGCCGGTGAGCGCGTCAAGTGCCACGATTCCCACTGGAGCACCGCCGTTGATGTACAATGTGTTGTTCTTCAGCAGGATATTTCCCTGGACACCGAAGCTCAGTTTCGGCTCTTTCCGGTCAAGAGTGTATGCCTGCCGCCAGCGGAGCTTTCCGGCGGCGACGTCCACCGCAACGGCTACGGCACCATCTGCAGCAGTGCTTCCGGCTGCCGTGTAGGCTATCCCGTCGTCGCTCAGAACAATCCCGCCGCCCAGAGGCCACGCCGACATGAGCTGATCCATAATGTTGACGAATCGCTTTTCAGGTGCCAGTTCGACGCGTCCCAATAACCGCCCATCGGACGCATCTACACAATACAGAAAACCGTCACACGAGCCGAAGATAACCCGTCCGTTCCAATAGGCAGGTGGGTGCAGCACTGCGGCATGGGATGACGCCTGCCAAAGGGTTTTTCCGTTGGTTGCGTCGAGTGCCCGTACCGTGCCGTCTGTCCCGCCCACGAAGACGCGTCCATTGACGCACACAGGGGCGGTCAGGTCGCCGCCCGGCAGACGCCGCCTCCACAACTCCCTCACCTTTTGCCCGACGGCGGCGGGAACTGTGGCCGTACCAGCCGAGTTGGCTCGAAACATTGGCCAGTCATCCCGGGCCGCGGGAGCACTCGAGGCCGGCGCAGCCCACGCGGGCGATTGCACCGGCAGTCTCGGTTTCCTGAGCGCCGAGCGAGGGGCCATTGAGAACGTACCGTGAACTTGCCAGCAATCACAAGCCAAGGGCATCCAATACAGACGCCCATTCGCCGGCACCACCCCGTCAAAACATCCGGGACGGACAACGCCTTCGTAGTCGGCAAGCTTTCGTGCAGCAATATCGACATAAACGGTCCTGCCTTCTCCACCTCCCGGACGATAGTAAAACTGGTTCGGTGTCACCGTCAGGCGGGTACAGGAGCCAATCACTCCCAGACTGAATTCGTCGAGAACCTCGCCGGTGAGTGGATCAACCTTTCGGCAGAAGGCTGCAGGATTAGCCACGCGAGGCACGACATAGAGAGCGTCATTGAAGAAAAATGGATGGGGAGATGCGATGTTCAACGTCCAGAGAAGTTCGCCATTCTCTAAGCTTACGCAGATGGTATTCTTGAACGACGGTCCCGCGATACACACCACACTATCGTTAGCTCTCGTGCAACAGTAGGTGGACCATCCCAAGCCCCAACCCTGGCGTTTGAGCGAACTGCCGAGAGCGTTGAAGAGATCCTTGGACGTTTCGGGCGTACGGCGCCACAACTGCCTGCCTGTGGCAGAGTCGCGAGCGGCCATGTAATTTTTCGGCGCCATCTCGAAGATGCGCTTGCCCTCGATGCACAGGGCTCGAGCGTCGAAAGGCTCCGACTCACTGACGCTCCAGAGCAGCTTCATCTCGGGATACCGAAAGGCTGCCAGCCTTCTTGCCGCCCCGAAGTTGTTGGTGATACTCCGGTACTGTTCGTTAGCCACATCCCAGGGCCAGTGGCCCATCTGCCCTTTCTGCCTATGGGGAGCAACGTGAGCGTCCGGTGGGCCGAATGCAGCCCAGAGCCTGTCCTTCTCCTGCGCTACCCATTTCCAGTCCGTGTCGCCGCTGGCGGCTGCCTCGGCCGGAACGCTGAACTTGCCGCGCTCCTGCCCGGTCGCGGAATCCAGCATCCACAGGGTCCGGCCCTCGGCAAAAACCACCTCGCTATCGGTGGCCAGTTTCACGACATTGTGGACGACATAGCGCGGATCAAGCGGGCGACTCCAGAGACGCAGGCCGTTATACGCGTTGAGGACTGTCAGTGTGTTCAAGAGCGGTTCTTCGCGCTCGTGGAATGCGATATGCCCGGAGAAGAAGAAAATCCGCCCACCTGCAAAAAGTGTCTGATTGGGCATTGCCGCGAATACCGGATACGTTTGGAAACGCAACTCCCCCGGCAAGCGAGCAGCACGGTCTTGCGACACCACATTGTTGTCCGGTCCATGGTACGGATGACGCCACTCATCCACGCCAAGTTGAGCGGGCTTGAAGACTACCTTTCCCGAAGCAATGCAGACACCGCCGGGATGTAGCACGCGCAGAATTTCTCTCTCAGATGGCGGATTATCGACGCCCGGTGCCACCCACACGGCATCGGCCAAGTCTCCCGCCAGCCAGAGCGACGCATCATTATCATCCACTACATATACCCGATCCCCCAGGAACCCTTGCTTTCTCGCCCAATCGCGGATCTTTGTCAGTCCGGGTGAGGTGGTGCCCCGACAGAAAATTGTCCACGGGGTTTGTTTGACGAGTCCGGCAATCGTCGGCAGGTCTCCCTCATTCCCTCCACAAACCACGACGACCAGGGCCGGTGTCTTCCCAAGGTGCTTTGACAAATCGAGAACGGCATCATCGGCAATCGCCACACAGCAGAAAAGCAGCGAACTCAGCAGTGCAAACCATATCTTCATTTTCTTTCTCCTTGAAAACAGCTTACGCAAAACTTAATCGTGAAAAAATACACCTACTATATTTCTGAAAAAACGATTCCCTTTAAAAAATGCAGGCAGTTATGTCACTAAATCCAACGCCACAACTTCATGATCCAGGATCGACGGCACAGTAAGCGAAACAATATCATCCCTGGTTTTATAATCCGGGCTTTTATCACTGACGAGCAGATGGATATTCTTTACTTTCGTATTTCCTGGAGTTTTTATCTGAAGTTTTTGCTCGCCGATGCGAATAAACTCCCGGAACGGCCCTTTCATCATCATCGCATTGGTAAGATTGACAAGATGGACAGTCATTGATTGTTTCTGCCGCCATACGGTCACATCAAGAATTCCGGGGCCTGTTACCTTAACGGGCGGCTCTTCATTTGCAGCCCAGTTGATGATATTTCTCAGAAGTTTGCCATGATCTACATTCATGATTTCCCAAAACGTCCGGTCTATATCCCAGGGAATGTAAGCAACCCGGCTTTCTCCCAATTCCCGCAAATACACTTCCCGAATATCGGTTTCCGGCTTTCTCGGATAAACGTGTTCCATCGGTAGATCGGGATAAGTCGGAATCAGTGTCACAGGAGAGGGAAAATCCAGGTTCGGTTGTACATCCAGTCGCCAAACTCCATTGATGATGCGATACGCGTCTTGAAGGCCGTTTAGGACAGGATGGAACCGGCCTGTTTTCGAATTGCTCTTCAGCCTGAGATACGAGTTCTTCATTGGCCCTTCGACCCGGTTGTTATATGACACGCCGAACATATCGGCAAGGCCGAAATTCCGCCGCTTTTTACCTCCCTGGTCGTACAGCGATGTTTCGAAGGTGGCAACTAAATTTCCTCCACTTTTCATGTATTGCCTGAGCTGTTCACACTGCGTTTCAGAAAGAGCGGCAATGTTCGGAAGAATCAGTAACTTGAACGGTTTCAGATGTTCAGCGTCGAGTAATCGGTCGTTGACCATCTCGAATGGTACGCGTGCTTCGACGAGGGCATGGTACATCCCCAGCTCATGACCGTTACTGCCCTGCTGCCACTTTTCACCTCCATAGTTTTTTTCGGTCTGTTCCGAATAGACCATTGCCGTGCGGGCGAGCGGCGCAATATTTCTCAAATAAGGCTCAACCCGATAATGCCACTGATAGATTCTTTCAACAACCTTAAGCCAACGCTTGTCGTAGATTGTCCCCGAGAACTTGACAAACCAAGGGCGCATGTTGTTGGCAGTACCTTCGGCCACCCATATTCGGATTTCCGGTTCACTCTGCACCGAATCCTTCCACCGGTAACGTTCTTCCAATCCAATACTAAATATGCCGCCGAGAGGTTTCATTCCCATTGTTGCACGCAGCTCTTTCGCCCGCTTCCCATTCGACCAGGGCGGAATGACGCCGCTTCTTGCCTGATGATCGGTGAAGAAGATATCAGACAAGGCACCTGTTACGACGTTATCCGGAAATCCATTGGGAATATACCGCGAAGTGGACTTGACTTCGCGGATTGTCCGGTCCCACAAAAACCACAACTCTTTTAATCGTTCAATTCGCCACTGTGAGTATTTACGATAAACCGGATCATGACGCTCGCTCGTCCGGGGCAGGTCCATCTTGGAAAAAGACTTAAAATTTCGAACGCAATGCTCGCAGTAGCAGAGTCCGTGACCTGCCCAGCGATTGGAAAAAATCCCATCCAGTTGATATAATGTCATAATCTCTTTATGAACTTTGGTCATGAACTCGAAATTGTATGGACCGAGAGCACACGTGACCCACAATTCCGGATTCGACCAATGGCGCCGTTTCTGTCCTTCCGAATCGACGGCAATCCAATCCGGATGAGCTTGATAGACGTTATTCCAAGTCGCGTGAGGGTCGGTTCGGGCGATTACCGCCATTCCCATTTTGTAACATCCCCGGACGAGATAGCCGAATGGGTCGGAATCCCCAAGCCACGCACTTCGATGGTGCATGGGGATCTTTGTGGGGTAGTATGCTACCGCACCCCCAGCGCTTAAACAGGCGGCATCGGCGTGAATGCGATTGAAATAATCCAGCCAGAAATCCGGGTCGAACCGGCCCGGATCGTTTTCCACCAGGACCAATTGAGCCCAGCGCATCGGACGATCAAACCAAGGCTCTTGATTCTCTTTGGCGGCTGTCCACGGCGATCCCAGCACAGCATACGCTCCAGCAACTACCGAGGTTTTTATGAAATCTCTTCGGTCCATGGTTACTTTCTTCCTCCATATTAACTCATCTTAGAGTATATATTGGTCTTCATATCCGAATCTTTTCGGAACCTGTCGTCTTTTTCATCAGTTCAATGACTTTTGCTTCGTCAACCTCTATACCCAGGCCATGCCCACTCGGCACCGTTGTTGAACCATTCTTAATATCCAGTGGCTTAGTGAGAACGTCAGTAGTAAGAAATTGAGGGCCGTTGAGTGCGGCCGGCTTAGTCAGGCCGTATGCACCATATAGTACCAGCGCTGCGGCCATAGAAATATCCGGATCTGTCAGCCCGCTGCCCAGCCACATAAGCCCTGCATCCAGAAGCATTTCAATCTGTCTTTTCGCAGGAGCCAGTCCGCCACAGCGAGACGGTTTCATTGCAACTCCGTCGAGCATTTTAAGACGAATAAACTCGGAAAGTTCTACAGGAGAAACAACGCCCTCGTCCATCAGAATAGGCAAAGCTCCTTGCTTTTTTAGGGCCTGATACCCACTGATACGATTGGGTCTCAGCGGAGCTTCGAAAACATCGACACCGGCATCGGCCAGTTTCGGCGCAACCGCCAGAGCGGCGGCCTGGTCATAACCACCATTAGCGTCCGCCCACAAGAAACCCTCTGGTGCTCGTTTACGGACCAATCTTGCAAGAGTAATATCGAATTCCGGGTCAGGTGCAACTTTGATGTTGAAGTTTGAGTAACCTCGCTTATAACCGGCGTCGATAACCGCCTCCGCTTCATCAAGTGTTCGGGCGTTAACCGTCCAGCTCAGCGTCAGCGGCCCGCCTCGCGGCCGATGCCACATCTGCGACAGCGACCGGCCTTTTAGCTTACCGGCCAAATCGTGCAGGGCCATATCCAGGCCGGAGCGGGCTATCGGCATCGCAGTAGAAAAACCAGGCGCCAGGGCAAGGTCCATTGCTTTATGAGCCCCGTCAATGTCCAGGGGATTACTTCCTATCAGAGCCGGACCCAGATAATCTCGCAATACAGTTTTAGCTGTTTCCAGAGTCTCGTAACTCCACTTTGGCGAAGGAATACTCTGGCCCCAGCCGACTACACCCTCGCCGGTGGTAATCTTGACTATAACTGCGCCGCGGCCGTACGTGCCACCCGGACCGATGAAAAACTTAAAGTATCCTTTCGTTGGATAGCGCACGGTAAACAACTCGATGTGCTCAATTTTCGTATTGGCCTGTTTTGTGTAAGCGACCGCGGTGATAAGTCCCAACGACGCCACAGCGGAACTGCGAAGAAATTGACGTCGGCTAAGTTGTGTTGAATCATTGGACATAATAAAAAAAGTAAAACCAAAACAAGTTTTTCACAGAGGCACTTTACGGCCGGATACGTTTACCTGTCTGACGTCCAGTTCACCTGATTTCATTTCTATGAAAGGTTTTCCGTCTTTTAGGCCGGCAGTGCCAAAGCCGCTTTCGGCTGAGAAAAAGCAGCGGAAATTGTCGCCGATTTTCGAATCGATATAGAGCGTCTTATCGATCGCATCGTAACGCAAACCGGTAAGGCCCTGCAGCAAGCCATAGCTGGACAAGGCTCGTGCATACCAGTGACCACATTCGTACTCGTTGAAAGGATTCCGAATACGCCCATCATATCGGTCGCGGCATACTCTCACGACCTCAAGCCCTTCTCGAACTACACCTTCGAGCATCAGGTGAGAGGCAACCTGGTATTCAATACCGGTCCATACTTCGTCGCTGTAAACGAACGGGATAGATAGCTCCCCGCCTCGCGGCCAGGTGCACAGAAGCAGGCCGCCGTCTTTACCCAGCGCAAAAGCAGGCCGTTGCGGATTGGCATGGTCAGAGAGGTCGTGCTTGAGATTATACTTGTGGACAGCAATTAAATGGCTTTTTACCTTTTCGGCATCTACGATTTCACCGAGTCCGGCCGTGCGCGCAATCCAGAAACCCAGGACACCATCCGACAGACAACCCGTACCGTATTGGTACTTGGGACCCTGTGTATTAAGCATGTTCACGATGTGGTTATAACCAGATCCGTTTTGTGAAGTATTGAGCGGACTAAACTTGGCATTCAAACCTTCCGTTTGGATTTTTTGGTAGAAGTACTCTCCGTTGAAAAGTTCTGTCTCAAGGAAATTTTTTCCTTTAATCAACAACTCGTGATAACGGGAGACATCCTCATTCATTGCTTTGCCCATATCTACCGCGGCAGCAAGCGCACCGAGATAAAAGCTGGAACAGTGCCCGTCCGGGCCCCAGTATTCGATATCATACGTGTTGTGATGGGGCTCTTCCAAAACACCTTTACCCCTGGGATCCCACGTGTTAATGCAGTAGTCCAGGCTGATTTTAACTTTAGGCCACAATCCTTTGAGCCAGAGTGTATCCCCGGATATACGCCATTCACGGTAAACTTTCATAATACCGCCAAGCTGCCCATCGGATGCGGCGTGAAAATCGTGTGTGGTAGGTCGTATGGGCAAAGCTGTTCGAAATGTCTGATGTCCACGTTCATCCTGGCTCTCATTAAACTCTGTCTCACGTAGAGTACGTTCAAGCGAAGGAAACAAATGAGGTATCGCCTGAGCATAATTCCAGACGTGCGTGCAGGTACCGTGGCAGCAGCCTCGTTCATCACTGCAGCCCTCGAAACACCAGAGACGACCGTTTTTTTGCCGCAGGACTGTCGGGCTTTTGAGAATAGTTAAATTGGCTGCAACGGCCTCGATAACTTCGGCAGGCAGACTTGAGTCATAAAAAGTGTCTGTAAACAGAGTTGTTTTACGGCGCAAATCGTTATAGTTGCGACGCCAGTAGCGCGAGACTTCCCTGATGTCCTTAAATCGGCCGGCATACCAGGGAACATAGTTGCCGTTGCAATCACATTCAGGGTCTTCGCAGTCAGCAGCTTCGGGCGCATCCTTACCAAGACGCATGCTGGTATTGGGCACATACCAGACGAACATCAAACGCACAGTTTTTTCCTGTCCCGGTTTCAAGTTGAAGGGTACGAACAAAGATGCGCCGGGGCACGCTCCATCAACCGGCGGATTTTCGAGCAGTCGAGCCTCCTGAATATTCTTCCAGGCAAGGGTAAGAGAATCCCACCAGCCGCCCTTAAACCAGCAGTGGTCAACAACCACATTATTGTCATCGACAAACAATGCAAAGGAGCCCTTATTTTCAGGCTTTTCCTCCGTTCCTTCCTGGCTCAGGACAAAACCGTTCCGGATAGGTAATATCGTGTTTCCATCTCTGCCGATAGCCATAAAGTTTTTCGTATTGTAGGAAAAAACAGCATCGATAGTCTCGTTTGAAACGTTGCGGAAACTGTACTCCAGCGCCCCGGCCGGCAGAGAGGCATTGTCCGGGTCTCCGGGAATAAACGGGCTCCAGCCGGTAACTTTGATTTGTAGTGGGACTTCCCGGTCTTTGAGGGTAACTATTCCGAAGGGAAACCGTGCCAGAAATGAGGCTTGTTCAAATCTTGGCAAGCCATAGCTGGTTCCGGCTGCACCATTACCCGTATTGGGGGAACCGAACACCTTCCGGGACGGCACTGGGCCTTCCAGAACTTTGGCCACGTTGGTTTTCGTCCCTTTGATACATAAGGCCGCGAATGAGCAAGGTTCGTTGAAAACCTGCATCGTGTTTCTAACCGAAACATGGGAAATGGCCCCCGTTCCCTCCAGGCAGATCATGCCGGCACCGATTCCGCCAATAGGAAAGGCAACCCGATTCAAATTAGTGCCCTCGTACCGTCCGTTGTACTTTCGATTCTGGGCATGAACAGTTACTGTACTGAGCAAGCCGAAGAAACCGACCAGAACAATAATCAGATACAACCTAAGCTTAGTGTGATTCGTACGCATGATTTACCTCCTAATTGAATTCAAGCACAATACCTTCTTGACCAACATTTCCTGTCTGCGAATCTCATATAAGATGCAAGGCTCTCCATGCCAACCAAGATACCAAATTTATTCCGAAACTGCAACCATCGTGCAATTTGATTCAGAATTACTTAAGGTCCTGTCCGGCTCTCCACACCAACAACCAATAAATGACCAGACCATTTTGAGTCAGAAACTCAACCAGTATCCCAACCTTTACATACGAGGTTACTTTTGATAGTGTTAATACTGCACCGAAGTGGTACTAAATCGGCGACAACAGGTGTATTTCTAAGGAGGTAATTGCTTAGATATGAGAAAGTATAAACTAAATCAGATAAAACTGAGATTTGTGTTATTGGGGATATTTTTGTGCACTTCCTCAGAGGGCAAAATCTGGCACGTTGCCCAGAAGAATCTGCCGGGCATCAGTACAGACAGTCAGGTACGTTCCATCGGCGAGGCTGTCTCGCAATTGGAGGCCGGTGATACGGTAATAATTCACGGTGGTGTCTATTGCGAGCAAGTTACTGTCGAGAAGAGCGGCACAGCCGAAAAACCCATTACAATACAAGCCGGGGCTGGAGAGCTTGTAGTTGTCACCGGCGCGGACCGGCTTACCCGATGGCAAAGGGTCGAGGGCAACGATTCTATTTTCTTTGCCGATTGGCCCCATCGTTTTGTGACCTGGAACGAGCACAACACACACCCCTCGGACGACTATCACAAACTGATTGGCAGATGCGAGCAGGTGTTTGTGGATGGCTATCCACTTAAACAGGTCATTGAAAAGCAGACACTCAGCCGGGGGACCTTTTTTGTTGATCTTAACACAAAGCGTCTCTATGTATGGGACAGCGCTAATAGAGACATCAGCAGCAACAAAGTAATGGTGGATGCTTCAGTGCGCAGTACCCTCTGGACCTGCAAGGGAGACCACGTGCGGACAAAAGGCATTCGCTTTCGGTACGCTGCCAACCGTGCGCAGCATGGAGCCGTACAGTTCTCAGGAGATGACAACGAGGTTGACGATGGTGTGTTCGAATACTCTAATGCCTGCGGGGCCAAATTCACAGGCGAGAGAATTACCGTTCGCAACTGCGTCTTCCAATATAACGGTCAGTTGGGTTTCAGTGCCGGCCGTGCGCACGGGCTCTTGATGACAGAATGCGTAGTAACAAACAATAACATTAAGGGATTCGACCGAGGCTGGGAGGCAGGTGGTAACAAAATCGTTTTTACAAGGGCTGCAATAATTGAGAAAAGCATCTTCGCAGAGAACAGGGGCCACGGAATCTGGTTCGATATTGGCAATGAGAAGTGCCAAGTGCGGAATTGTCTGATTTCCAACAATGAAAACGCAGGTATTTTTTATGAGATTTCTTACAGTCTCCACGCCCACGACAACGTGATAGCCGGCAACGGATTTGCATTTACCCCGTCCGCCTGGGGAGCTAATGCGGGTATAAGCATATCCAGCTCACCATATTGTCTCATTGAGCGTAATCTTCTGATTGGAAACAAAGAAGGATTAAGTTTTCGGGAGCAGAGGCGTTCCACACCACTAATAGAGGGCGGTTCGGAACCAGTCTGGAACCATAACCAGACGGTTCGCAATAATGTGTTAGCATATAATCGGGATGCGCAGGTTTGGGGGTGGTTTGACATAGACGACGAGCGGCACTGGCCAAAGCCAATGCAGGAAGGCTCCGTCAACAAACAGGGCCTAACTGACAGCAATCCTGCAAACGGGCCGCCCTCCGGTTCGGCGCTTGCGGATCTGGAACTAAATTTTCAAGACAATATATACTGCCCCGGGCCGGGACAGGGGCTTTTCAATTGGGGAGTAACCTGGAAAAGACACAAGAGATATCTGGATCTCGAAACCGTGCATCGCGAGTTATCTTTCGGTCGCGGGAGCCGGGTTGTGGACATCGGTATTAAGGACTTCCATAAGCTGGATTTGCGCGTTTCAATGGACAGCCCCGCTATACAAATGCAATGCTACCCAAAGGGAAATGTCCCGGGTGTTCGACTGGGAACTCAATCACAATGACAACGGATAGTATCAGGATTACCCGTCTGCACACAAGTAGCCATAGGACAATCTATCTGAATGAAACAACCGCCTTGCCCTCGGTTTTGTTGAGATCCACTATCTTCTCCTGTCCTTCAGATGTAACACGGTGTTTGCCATAAAACGCCTGCACACGGCATTGTCCGTTTGTATCCGCTTGACCATCCCACTGCGTCCACCACTGCTTGAATATCAGTTCACGATACGCATCGGCGGCGGGAGTTGGTGTCCAGTCCCGTCGGTATAGTGAGGATTGAGGGATCCAGTTTGCACCCTCCCAAAAACCCCACATAAGGATCCCGTGCACTGCAGGATGCGCAAAGCAGATGCGGTAGTAGTCTGTAATCGCCTCGGCCTTTGCACGTTCCTCATCAGGGGTGAGTTTCAGATTTCGGCGCTGGTGAAAGCGGGACCGCTGGCCCGGGATATTAAATTCCGTAATGCAAATAGGCAGGCCGATTTTTGCTAATTTGTCAAGGGCTCCCCGCAGAGCGTTCGGGTCAAAAGACTCCCCGTGCAGGTGCCCCTGTACACCAATCCCGCCAATCGCTACACCATCCTGAAGCAGCCCGCGGATATGAGTGATATAATCATCCAATCGTTTACCTGTCAGGACATCGTAGTCGTTAACGAAAAGTGTTGCCTGTGGATCTTCTTGCTTGAACCATTCAGCCATCTGCCTGGTTATTCCCGGTCCCAGTCGTTCGGCATAGTAGTTGCCGTGAATCATCTCGTTATTGAGGTCGTACTCGGCGAATCGTCCGTGATATCGACGAGCAATGGTCGCAGCGCGGGTCTTGAGCGCCTCACGCAGCTGCTCATCATCTAATTGCTTTAGCCAATTCTGGACTCTGCCGGGAATACCCCAGAACACACAGTGCCCGCGCAACGGGATGCTGTGTTCAGAGGTCCACTCCAAAATCGCATCTACGACGTCATAATCAACCCGGCCCTGGTACCGCTCCATAGAAAGCCACTTTAATGCGTTTTCGGTAACAGCCGCGTTGAAGTTCGCCAGGAACACCTCTTTATACTTTTTTTCATCCTCAGGATTAAACCTTCCGCTGAATGCCGATGATGAAATCGCCGCTCCAAACCAGAACTCGTGCCGAAGCTGCTCTACCTGCACCCTGGACCCGGGCTTTGTCTCAATAATCAATGTTCCCATGCGATGTTGTTGAATCGCCTTACTGATGTCTCCTGCATTTGCGTTGAGCTGAAATGAAGCAAATATGCACGTTATGGCAATTATCATCCTAATCTTAGACCAATTCATCGTAACATTCTCCTTTTTATCAAGCAATCATTTACTATTAGAAAGTTCTGCTTAATCAATTACAGTAACTGCTGGACACACTAACACAGGCTCCAACATTTCCTTAACGACAAAATCAATTATCCCGAACATCATAGGCTAAAAGCTTATCTGAAAAGCGCACATAGAGCCGTCCGCCGCACACGACCGGATGAGCCCAAAAATAACCACGGCCATCCTTTGGCATACGAAATGAACTTATCTCATCCCAGCTCTCGGGAGACGCTTTTACAAGCGACATTATACCTTTTTCATCAAGGCAGTATAGCCGACCGTCTGCGAAAGTCAGAGACCCTTTACCAGGAGCCTGCCACATTTTACTGCCGGTATTGAAATCCAGACAAAACCAGCCACGGGCCTCGTGGCCGGAGCCATAAAGATGACCATTGAGAAGTAACACTCCACCGTGATGATTGTCTAATAAATCACTTTTCCACACTTGTTCTACAGAAAATTTACCGTCGGCCTGTCGCTTCGGACGTAAAAGAATGCTCCCTCCGCCGTAGCCGCTTGAAGCATATACAAGACCGTTATTGACTATTACATCCGTTGCGCTGTTGTTACGCTCATTGCCAAAAATGTAGTCCCAGAGTATCCGCCCGTTCTCCGGTTCGAAGCTAAATACACGTTGTGCACTCATTGTAATGACCTGTTCGACACCATCAATGCGTACCACCACAGGCGAACAGTATCCGACCGGGTCTTTTATCTGGTTGTTGGTCCACAACGTTCGTCCCGTACGCTTCTCTAATGCTGCCACAAAGCCATCAATCCCGCCCGGACAGCAAATAATGGCATCTCTGTGAATCAGCAGGGATTCGCTTAATCCATATTTTGGCCGCTCTGCTTTGAAGGTTTTTAATAGATTTACGTTCCACTGTTCCAGCCCCGTACGAACATCAAATGCAGTAAGCTGTCCCATTTCAGACAGGTGATAAACCGTGTTCCCGTCAACACTCGGTGTGCCCCGAGAACCCGCATGAGGCACCGCCCAGGGTTGTTGCTTGGAGGCCTGCCATGACTGTCCGTTCAGTCGCTGCCACAATTGCTTTCCATTCAGGTCCAGGGCCGTTACATATGTCTGTTTGTCAATCATGCCGACCGTAAAAATACGCCCCCCCGCTATCGCTACTGAACTGAACCCATGTCCGATGCCGTAAGCGGTCCATAACAGCTCAGGACCATCTTGCGGCCAGGTCTGCATAAGCGCTGTGTCGGTCGAAAGATTGTTGCGTTGCGGTCCATGATAATAAGGCCAAATAATTTTATCGCCGGCTAATGCTGTAATAGATACATATAGAACCAATAAAAGCGTAAATCTCAGACGGCACATGGATCCTCCTGCTCAAATTTTCACACCATTCTCATTGAATTATCACTTGGATTAATGACAGCAGTCATCTTTTTTGTCGTAGCTTCCTGAACCGGATGGCCCAAGCAATGACAAAAGTGTACCGGATAATTCACAAATTATCAAATAGTTTATCCTGCCATATGGAGTTCGTTCTATCTGTTGGATTTATAAAAGTGCAAAACAGTTATTAGAAGAGAACACTTGACAGCCGCTATGCCCATTTGCATAATCTCCTTTCGGCTTGACTTGGTTTATCGTACGGGAAAATAGCTCGTCTGTTTTTTTAATCCCGGCTTCAAAGAACAAGTAAAATGCGTTGAGTGCAATAAATTATTGCAATAATAAAGAAAATATTTCACCTGATTAAAGAGACACAAATCATGAAACAAACAAAAGAGACAATCCGATATTTCCTTGTAGTCGGTGCTTTGGTCCCGCTATTTATAGAAGCTGCTTTGGCCCAGGTCACTACGGAAAGTCTCGTACTGCCCGATCTGAAAGAATATCGAATCGAAAGAACTATTTCCGAGGAGGCACAAAAGTGTATCGATTGTCACTCGAAACTCGAGCCCGGTATCGTTGCCGATTGGTCAGACAGCAGACATGCGCATGCAAATATCACCTGTCTTGACTGCCATGGAGCCGGCGCCGCCGATGCGGATATAAGAGTAAAACACCTTGAACTAACCAAGACAAAAATCTCAGCTATTGTATCACCTAAAGACTGTTCACGATGCCATCCGCATGAGGCCTCCCAATACTCAAAAAGCAAGCATGCAAATACTCTCGAAATAATCTGGAAGATCGATCCGTGGATGAGAGAAGGAATGAACAACGCAATCGAAAGACGAACCGGCTGTTATCATTGTCACGGCACCGTAGTGAACGTAATAGACGGCGGTCTTGACGCCAGAACATGGCCAAATGTAGGGGTAGGAAGGATAAACCCTGACGGCAGCAAAGGGAGTTGTTCGAGCTGTCACACGCGACACAAATTTTCCCTCTCGGAAGCAAGAAAACCGGAAGCCTGCGGGCAATGTCACCTTGGCCCCGACCACCCACAAGTGGAAATTTTTGACGAAAGCAAGCACGGGGCTATTTATCATGCAGAAGGCAAAAACTGGAATTGGGATGCGGCACCGGGCACATGGACCCCAGGCATCGATTATCGCGCCCCCACCTGTTCGGTTTGTCATATGTCCAGAGTTCGGGATGTGCCTGCAACACATGACGTAACGGAACGTCTGGCGTGGGAAACTCAGGCCCCGCTGACAGTCAGACCGAATCAATTCAAGCCTATGCCTGCCAAAACCGACTGGAAAAACGAACGGGAAAAAATGAAAAAGATCTGTTTGGCCTGTCATTCGTCTCCGTGGACCGACGCACATTTTGATAATCTTGATGCTGTAGTTACGAATTATAACGAAGTTTATTATAAACCAATGAAAAAGCTGGTTGACCGGCTTTATGAACAAAAGCTGCTTAGCAAAGAAAAGCCGCTTGATGAGCAGCTTGAAATAGACTTTTATGAATTGTGGCATCATGAGGGTCGCCGAGCAAGGTTTGGTGCGGCAATGATGGCACCCGACTATGCCTGGTGGCACGGATTCTATGAACTCAAAAAAAGATGTATGACTATAGAGGAACAGGCCGAGTATCTGCTTCAGAACAAAAAGGCGGCTAAAATATTCGATGTTAAAGGCACGGGTGGCGATACCACCGGAGCCGACTTTGACCGTTAAAATCAGCAAGCATTTTTTGGGTTTGTTTTGGCTTTGTTTTTCATGGCCCATAGCCGCATTTTTCATCATAACACTCTGTAAATAGATGCTTTGCATCATTTTTTGCCCTTTTGGCAATTGGGTTTGAATTGGCTTTGTTTTGGCTTTAATTGGCTTTGAATTGGGTTTGTTTGTCTGAATAACCAATTGTCCAATATTTC
>Ga0307378_10001929_pt1 | contig 32795 bp, 24 predicted proteins | sample UN1MG_FD_202238 | JGI IMG/M metagenome (GOLD analysis project Ga0307378, IMG submission 202238) | Soil microbial communities from Risofladan, Vaasa, Finland - UN-1 | ecosystem: Environmental > Terrestrial > Soil > Coastal area > Acid sulfate soil | place: Finland: Risofladan, Vaasa | collected... | reverse complement strand
CGCATTGGGGGGAAACCGTGGAGATTCTGGGCCACGGGGAATCCCGTAAGCGTGTCGACCAAGCGACTCAGAAGGCAAGGCAATTGGCGCACACCCGGGAACAGGGGGACCGTAACCCGGGCGGCCCCTCTCTCTGTTTTTCAGAAGATTTTACCTTGACTATGCCCATTCTGTTGGTTATACTTCCACTTGCACCAGGGGGCCTTCGGAGGCAGGGTTGTGTGTGGCTCCCTACCCACCAAACTCTCCACGAAGGATGGGTCCGAAAAAGGTGTCTAGTCTCTTCCTTCGAGGAGGGTTTCCACTTAGTATACTTTCCAGCAGCGCAGAAAAACCCGCCGCCGGCGCAGGTTAACAAGCGAACAGGCATCGGCCAATCCTCTCCTTCGAAATTCGAACCTGCAAAGCGCAATCCCTATCTGGGAAATCCCGGCTGCAACTAAGGAGTCGAAGATGGTGCGTCGAACGATAATCGCGTGCGTAGGCGTGATGGTGCTTTCGATGGCGGCAGTGGCGTTGGCGGGCGAGGGCGCCAAGGCATCCCCCTGGCCAGCCGAGACGAGCGACCCGGCCGCCTGGGCCCCGGCCCAGAAGGCCATCGCTGAACTGGGCGACGGCTTCATCGTCTGGGAGACCCGCCGCGACGAAGGCGTCTGGTCGCTCTGGACAATCAAGCTCGACGGCACGGGCCTGCGCCGCCTGAGCCCGCGTGAAGACGGGCGCGTTCACATCGCTGCTCACATCAGCCCCGACGGCAAACGCGTCGCCTACCTCAGTCTACCACGGGAGAAGGACAACAGCAAGCTAACCGACGAGCAGAGGAAGTTACCGCTGCACCTGATCAACATCGACGGCACGGGCGACAAGGTCATCGTGCCCGACGCTCGCACTTACGGCTGGAGCCGCGCGGTCGTGTGGCTCAACGACAACGAGATAGCGCACCTGGACGCGAAGAGGGACACGTACCGGCTGAACCTCACCACAGGCCAGAGTACACCGATCTACATGGGCCAGGGCGACAATCCGGGCTGGCTGCCCAACGCCGCGCTCACGCACATGACGGCCTGTTTCAGCACATTCTGCCCCTACGACGCCAAGACGCAGAAGATCAACTTCTTGCCGTCCCTGGGCGGCTGCCAGCCTTACTTCACGCAGGACGGCAACTGGGGCTTCTGGATGCACGGCGGCGAGGTGGTCGCCAAGATGAACCTGGCCACGCGCGTCATCAACCCGATCATCACCGGGCACGAGCTGCCCGACCGCCGCGGCCACCTGTACTGCTCGATGATCAGCGACAACAACATGCTGCTGGCGTTCGTGGCGTGCGACCCCGCCAAGTTCATCCAGGACGACGAGGGCGGGTATTTCGGCTGTAGCCGGAGCCCCTACAAGATCTTCGTGGTTCGCCTAGACCCCAAGACGCTCGACGCGGTCTCCAGGCCGGTGCAGTACACGTTCGGCGAGCTATGCGACCGCTTCCCGGATATCTGGCAGGCAACGCCCGAACTGGGGTATGGCGGCGGCAAGGCTCCCTACAGCATCGAGTTTTCGGCCAAGGACTTGGGCGGGCAGGCACAGTGGGATTTCGGCGACGGCGCCACAGACAAGGGTGCCGCAGGCAGGCACACATACGACAAGCCCGGCATGTACGTCGTCAAGGCCGTCGCGGGCGACAAGACGCTCCGCGGCCTGGTGAACGTCCGGCCGGCCAAGCCGCCCATTGCCTTGGGCGCCACGCTGGAGAAGGCGCGGGAGTTGATTGTCACCTTCGACGAGCCGGTGCAGCTCAAGGACGTCAAGGTCGAACTGGAATCCAAGATCGGCATCGAGAAGGTCTCAGCCGGCGAGTCGGGCCGCACGCTGCACATCCTGCTGGCCCAGAGACCCAGGCAGAACGATTGGCTGACCATCGACAACGTGACCGACCTGGCCCAGCATCCCAGCAAGATGGAGAAGACGCGCCTGGCGATTCCCGTAAGCCCCTGGCCGACGAACATGAAGGACCTGATCTGCCTGTGGCAGACCGGCGACAAGCCCAACACCATCCGCGACCCGTTCACCAACGAGGTCCGAACCGCGACGCCGAACCTGAGCGGGCTTACGTGGCTGGACCGCAACCAGGCGCTGGTCTTTGACGGCGGCGGGGCCACCATCTACGGCGTGGCGGCCGCCTTCAGCAACGCCGTGCGGCAGACGCACCAGTTCAGCTACGAATTCACCATGACGCCGCGCGACCTGGACAGCACTAGGCAGTCGGTCCTGCGCTACGGCTTCTGGCAGGACAAGGACAAGCTCCGCTTCGAGTACGCCGGCAAGAGCTTCGAGTTGGCCACGGTCAAGGCCAAGCAACCCTACCACGTCGTCGTCAGCTATCAGCCCGGCAAGCTGCTGATTCTTGTCAACGGTCAAGAGGTGGTGAACACTGACCAAATCCAGGACGACCTCAACGGCTACAAGCCGCCGGAGGTGACCATGGGCAACGACTTGGATGGCCACCGGTGGCGCGGCACGATCGAGGGCGTCGCCAGCTACTGCCGGGCCCTGTCGGCCGAGGAGGCCAAGGCCAACTACCAGGTCTATCGCGACCTGATGGCCCAGCGCAAGGCGCCGCCGCGGCTGGAGGTGGAGGCCAAGATGGTGGCTTCATCGCAGGTGCTGCTGCCCAAGGAGATCGCCCCCTACAAGCGCGCGCTGACCGTGTTCGAGTACGAGGTGGCCAAAGTGCTTGACGGAGAGTACAAGGCCAAGAGGGTCCGCGTGGCCCATTGGGCCGTGCTGGACATGCTCAGCGTCCGCATCGTCCAATGGCCCATCGGCACGCAGGTACGTCTGGTGCTGGAACCGATGGCCATCTGCACGCAGTTCAAGGAGGAGAACATCAGTGACACGTTGGAGCTCAGCCCGGACTTGCCAACGTACTTCGCCACGACGGCCTCGCGGCTGACGAGCGGTCCGCAGCAGCAGTGGAACCTTATCGGCGGCTTCGGGAATGGCGGAGCGGCCTGGAAAACCCCGCAGGAGATCGAAACCCTTAAGGACATCGTCAAGACCTACCCTCTCAAGAAGGACCAGAAGTGGGAGATGCGCAAGGCCGATGCGAACGGCTACATAAATGGGCCCTTCGGCCGCGGGTCGTCAGGTGGCAAGATGGGCTATGGCGTGATCTACGTCAAGAGTCCCGACGACCGCAAGGCGACGCTGTGCCCGGGCGGCGTGGGCACGACCAAAGTTTGGGTCAACGGCAAGGAGGTCGTCGAGGTCGACTTCAGCCGCTACCCGTTCTGTGACACGACCCGCCAGAACATCGAACTCAAGAAAGGCACCAACGAGGTGCTGGTCAAGTTTAGGCAGCGCTACGCGTTCTTCGGATTCTCGGCCGACTTCCTCGATGCCCAGGGCAAGGAGATGACGGACCTGGCGTATGACACGGCCGGTCCATGATCGGCGTACCTGGAACCTGGAGCATGGGATCCAAGGCCCTTGACGAGGGCCTGGGCACCGCAATGGAGCAAACAGGATGAGAAACACCTTCATCTCTTGCGTCACCACGTGTGCAGCCCTGGTGGTCCTGGCCTACGGCTCGGGGGCCGAGCAGGTTGCCCCGGCCACCTGGCCCACCAGCAAGGAAGGGCTGGTCTTCGCCTTCGAGAGCGGGCATTTCAAGACTCCTCCGGTGGCCTTCCGGAAGGACGGCAGGCCCAACGAGGCCTACCAGATGCCGGCCCGCCTCACCGCCCGGTTCGACCGGAACTTCGCGATGGTGCCCTTCGGGGGTTCCTTCGTGGCCGAGGGAGCCCAGGATTACGTGGCCGCCCAGTGTGCCAAGACCGGCGCGTTGACCGTCGAGGCGTATCTCACGCCCGCCGCCCAGACGGCCAAGGACGGCCAGAGCGGCGACATCATCGCCCTGGGCAGGGACCATGACGGGGCCAATTTCGTCTTGGTCCAGGACAAGGACAAGATGGTCTTTTCCCTGCTGGCCGGGGGCGACAAGAAGCCTTCGACCCTCGAACTGTGCAAGCTGGACGGCGCCAGCCCGGTCCACCTGATCGTGACCTACGAGAACGACGCGCTCGCCTGCTACGTCAACGGCAAGCCTGTCGAACTGAAGGGTTCGCCCAAGGGCGACCTGAAGCCTTGGGCCACGGATGGACCGCTGACCTTCGGGGACAACGCCGCGGGAGGCCGCCCGTGGCTGGGCACCATCGAGGGCATTGCCCTCTACAGCCGCGCCCTGACGGCCGAGGAGGCCAAGACGGAATCCGACGCGTGGCTCAAGAAGGTATCGGCCCGCAAAGCCCCGGCCGTGCTGAGGATCGTCGGCAAGCTCGTCGCCCGCTCGGACGTGCCCCAGGCCAAGCACATCCAGCCCTACTTCCAGGCGCTGGCGGTCTATGAATACGAGGTCGAGAAGGTCCTGGAAGGCAAGTACGACGACAAAAAGATCCGTGTGGCCACCTGGGCGATGATGGAGAAGCGAATCCTGCCCATCGCCACACGCCCGATCGGCAAGAGTTACGAGCTGACGCTGGAGCTCAACAGCGAGAACCGGCAATTGGAGTCGCAGTGGCTGTCGGACACGCTGGAGCAGGCGCCCGACCTGAGGCTCTACTACGACGTCAGCCCCCAGCGCGACGACGAGAAGCCGACCGGCAAGTAGCCGGCGTCCCCTAGCCGGTATGCCCTGCCCGCGGCGGGTGCTCCACCTTGAAGTGGCGGGCGGGCGCCCGGCCTGTACGGAGAACCGAGAACTCAAGGAGACCTGTCATGTCCATGAAGTGTATTCGTCGGCTGGGAGTTGGGCTTGTTGTGGTGATGGTCCTGGGCTGCATGGCCGGGGCGGCGATGGCCGAGCAGAGCGTGGCCTCGAAGATCCGGCAGATGACCGGGGCGCGGACGAAGATCGCCTGGATACGGGCCAGCGGCGGCAAAGGCCACCCCTTCGGCCCCGGCATGAACGTGGAGCCCAACATCTGGCGCATCGTGGTGATCGACACCGATGAGAACGGCGGCCAGGAACGCTACCTCACCGAGAAACCCGGCGCGTACCACCACATCGAGATCACCCCCAGCGGCAAGCGCGTGCTGTGGAGCGGGGGCGACTTGAACAAGGGCGGCGAAATATGGATCAGCGACTGGGACGGAACGAACCAGAAAAAGCTGCTGGACCAGGGTTGCACCGCCGCCGTGGCCGAAGATCCGCCGGGAACCGAATGGGTCTACGTCAAGGAAGCTGAGAACAGCAACAAGATTCAGCCGGTATACCGCTACCAGATCGACGACCTGACCAAGAAGGAACTGGTCTGGGACAAGAACAACACGAATGACAAGTGGGAGGTATCGCGGGACGGCAAGTACGCCGTCACCCGCTGGAACGCCGGGCCGGTGGGCATCTGCGCTCTGCCCAACGGGGATCCCAAGTTGGTGTCCGGCGGCGGGTGCACGCCGGGCATGGCGCCGGACCTGAGCCTGGTCACGCACATGCGGCCCCAGGGGCACAGCGGCATCTACGTGTACAACCGGGACGGCTCCAACGAACGGTACATTGACTTTGCCAGCCAGGCCCCCGGCGCCAAGGACGTACCGCTGCCGCAGTTCTGGTGGTGCAACTTCGCCCGCTATGACAAGCGTTTCTACAGCTTCATCGGCCCGCACACCAGTATGACCTACAACCCCAACGGCTCGAACATCTACCTGTGCCGCTTCAATGAGAAGTTCGACAACTTCGACCAGTGGATCGTCGTCACCGACAACCCGGAGATGGACACCCATTCGTACGTCTGGATCGACTCCGGCAAGGCCCCCTCGCCGGCCGAGGGGCTGCAGATCGACACCGTGCTTGACTCCCAGATGGGCGCCACGCTGAAAGAGCCGATGGTCGTCACCATCAAGAACAACACCGACAAGGACTGGAAGGGCCTGGCCAAGCTCACGCTGGAAGAGAGCCTCAAGGCCGAGAAGCCTGATGGCGAGCCCATCAGTGTCGCCAAGGGCGCCACCGGCACCGTGACGCTGATGATCATCAAGGACCCAGAACTCAACAAAGGCAAGTTCCGCAAGCTGCCCGCTGACGTGTTGGTTGCCGACGCGCAGGGCCGCGTCATCGACTGGTCGCGCAAGTGGTTCAAGGTCGGCTGCCCGGTGGCGTTGTCGATGGCCGTGCCCAAGACGTTCGACGAGGCCAAGCAGCCAGTCTCCGTGCTCGTCGGCAACATCACCAACAAGCCCGTCAGCGGCAAGATTCGCCTGGAACTGCAAGGCCCCTCGAAGGTCGGCCCGATCGAGCAGGATTTCGGCCCGATTCCCGGCAGCCGCGAAGTGACTGTCGACGTGATGGTGCCCAACTTCAAGCTCCCCGGCTACAACTGGCAGGCCACTTTCACGGCCCAGGCCAACGGCCTGGAGACGAGCCTGGCCAGCACGCTGATGATTGATCGCCGCTGGCTGCTGCTGGGCCCGCTGCCGAACTTCACCGACGACCCGCACGGCGGCGGGCCGTTCAAGAGCTATGACGTGGACTTCGGCCCCGAGAAGGAACTGGCCGGCGGCATCGACATCACCAAGACCTGCCCGCTGCCTTCCGACACAGCCCGCCCAAAGTGGGACGGCTGGGGCGCCCTCGTCAAACAATGGGACGACTACCTCAAGGCCGGCGTGCCGCTCAAGTGGACGCCCAGCCCCGCCATCCGGGCCATCCCCGGCGGGCCGCACGTCGAGCACCTGGGTTACCTCAACCTCTATGACTACTACCAGGACGAGGCCAAGGTGCCCAACCAGATGGCCGTGACGTACTGCCTGACGTACGTCAAGAGCCCAGACATCCGCAAGGCCATCATGCACACCGGCCAGGCCGGCTGGATGCGGGTGTGGATCAACGGAAAAGAAGCCCTCGCCGACAAGCAGCAGCGCGGCGCCACCCCGGGTACCGTCAAGACCGAGGTCGAGCTCAAGGCCGGCTGGAATGAAGTTGTCCTCAAGCAGGGCAGCGCCTTCTTCGGCTACGGCTACTACTTCGACTTCTGCACCGCCGACGGCAAGACGATGAGCGACCTTTACTATTCGCTGGACAAGAAGTAGCCGCCTGCGACAGTCGCGGGCCAAGTGCATTTGGGAAACCATTGGAGTCGCAGTGGCTGTCGGACACGCTGGAGCAGGCGCCCGACCTGAAGCTCTACTACGACGTCAGCCCCCAGCGCGACGACGAGAAACCGACCGGCAAGTAGCCGTTGGCCCGAGGCCTGCACTTGGCAGAAACCAGCCGCCGAACCGGCGCCGGGTGTCTGCGATCTTTCAACAGAGAACCGAAAGAGACGCCTCATGTCCATGAAGCACGTCAACAAGCTGCCCGTGGTCCTGCTGATCGCCGCGGTTTTGCTGGCCGGGCTGGCCGGGCCCGCAACGGCTGAAGAGTCCACCGCCGCCAGGATTCGCAAGATGACCGGCGCACGGACCAAGATCGCCTGGATCCGCGGCAGCGAAGGCAAGGGCCACCCCTTCGGCCCGATCGATGCGAATGAGCCGCCCATCTGGCGGATCATCGTCCTCGACACCGACGAGAACGGCGGCACCGAGCGCGTCCTGACGCCCGAGCCATCCACCTACAGCCACGTCATGATCGCCCCCAGCGGCAAGCGGGTGGTCTGGACCGTCGGGCCCGAGAAGGCCAAGACCGGCGAGGTGTGGATCAGCGACTGGGACGGCAAGAACGCCCACAAGCTCCTGGACGTCAAGATGGCGGTGGCCGTGGCCGAAGACCCGCCGGGCACCGAGTGGGTCTACGTCAAGGAAGCTGAGAACAGCAACAAGATTCAGCCGGTATACCGCTACCAGATCGACGACCTGACCAAGAAGGAACTGGTCTGGGACAAGAACAACACGAATGACAAGTGGGAGGTATCGCGGGACGGCAAGCACGCGGTCACCCGCTGGAACCAAGGGCCGGTGGGCATCTGCGCTCTGCCCAACGGGGATCCCAAGTTGGTGTCCGATGGCGGGTGCACGCCGGGCATGGCGCCGGACCTGAGCCTGGTCACGCACATGCGGGCCCAGAACCACAGCGGCATCTACGTGTACAACCGGGACGGCTCCAACAAACGGTACATTGACTTTGCCAGCCAAGCCCCGGGGGCCAGCGAGGTCCGAGGCACCCCGCAGTTCTGGTGGTGCGGATTCGCCCGCTATGACAAGCGGTTCTACACCTTCAGCGGCCCGCACCCAAACATGCAGTACTCGCCGCAGGGCAGCAATATCTACTTCTGCCGTTTCAACGAGAAGTTCGACAACTTCGACCGGTGGATCGTCGTGACGGACGATCCCGAGATGGACACGCAACCGTATGCCTGGATCGAGCCGAAAGTCAAGGGCCGCGCCGAAGCCGTCAAGGCTGCGCTCGCCGAGGCCGCCGGGAAGCAGATGGCCGACGCCGAGGCGCTTCTCGAGGAGAAGAAGCATTGGGAGGCGAGCGTTCGCCTGGAAGCGGTCATCGCAGTTGCACCCAGGTCGGAGCAGGCAGGGAAGGCCCGGGAACAACTCAAGGCCCTGAGAGCGGACAAACTGGTCTGGGCGGCCGTCGAGAAGGGCCGCCTCGAACACAAGGCCGCCCAGGCGCTGGCCGAGTACGAAAAGGGTGAGAAGAAAAGAGCGATTGCCGAGCGCTTCGTCGCACTGGAGGCGCTGGCGAAGAACTTCCCCGGCACGGAGGCCGGCCGGACCGCCGCCGAACGCGCCGCCGCAATGCGGGCCGACCCCGAGGTGATGCGGCAAATCCGAATGGAGGCCGCCGAAAGAGATTGCAAAGGTTGGCTCTCGATGGCGCGAAACTACATCCAGACCGGCATGCCTGAGAAGGCGAAGCCCTATCTCGACAAGGTTCTCCAGCAATATCCCGACACGCTGTACGCCGAGGAGGCGAAGAAACTTCTGGCCAAGATTCCAGGTCGGTAGGGCGCCCGGGGGTGCGAGAGAAAAAAGGCCGGAGGCGCGAGCCGCCGGCTCGAAGGCTTTTGGGCCCGCTCGATGGCGCGCGGTCTTATTCTTCCGGCCCTTCTTGGCTGCCTGTGTTTTCCCACAACCGGTCGCCTGCTATCTTACGCGACTTGATCCTGGCGGCGATTTTGCGGAACACGGGGTTGGCGCGGGCGGAGTACGGCGACGCAAACGCGGCGCGGCCGGCCAAGCGCCTGCTGAAGTACTGCGACAGTCTGTTTACGTTCCTGGACCATCCCGACGTGCCGTTCGACAACAATCTGGCGGAGCGGATGATCCGGCCGGCGGCACGGCCATCGAGCGAAGCGAGTTGATGGACGGCGGGCGGTACCTGATGATCGTGACGTCCGCGCCGCTCAAGGGCGACGACGCATTGAGCCTCAAGAGCATTGTGGATGTTTCCAAGGCCCACGAGCCGCTGGAGGACAAGCCGTTGAAGGTCCAGCCGGCTGCCTGGCCGAGCAACCGCGGCGGCCTGGTCTTCCTCTGGGAGGATGCCCGCAGCGTCAACGGGGTGTTCCACGCCCAGAGCAGCACACTTCGCCAGTTCCGCATCGCCCGTCAGAGCGGGCCTGCCGCTATGGACCGCTACGGGCGGATGGCGCCGCAACGTGGCCGCTTCGGCACGGGCTTTTTCAGCCAGACCGGCAAGGGCGAGCAGTTCGCCGACGTGGTGGCCGCCAATGCCTTCACGCTGGAGGCGACGATCCAGCCGACCGACCTGACCCAGAGCAAGCCCGAGTTCCCGGCCCGCATCGTCAACTGCAGCGCCTGGCACGACGGCGATTGGGTGTTCATGCTCGGCCAGCAGAAGGACCGCCTGCTCTTCTCCATTCGCACAACGGACAACTTCCTGAACATGGAGGGCCAGCGGGTCAAGGACAACCTGCATGGGTGGGCGCCGCTCTACGAGATCGCCACGCTGAGCGACACCCAGCCCCATCATGTCGTGGTCACCTATGTCCCGGGCCATCTCATCGCGTACATGGATGGCCAGAAGTGCTTTGAGAAGGACCTGACCGGTAATCTCCAGTGGGGCTTCGGCGAGCTATGCTTCGGCGACAACCACAACGGCGGCCGTCATGGCTGGCTGGGGGCTCTTGAGGGTGTGGCGATGTACAGCCGGGCCCTGGGCCCTGACGAGGTCAAGGACAACGCCCAGGCGTACCTCGAGAAGGTCGCCCAGCTGCAAGACGATGCCGCGGGCGCAGGTTGAGGCGGTGCTGACCGCCTGTTCGACGCTGCCCGACACGCGAGGCCTGATCGTGCGCCGGGCCGCTCGTTTTGGCGCTCGCGGCTGGTTGGACACATTGCGCATGGCCGATATGTTGGCGGGCGATTTTGGGTGGAATTTGGGCAAAATCGGCCCGTTTTGGAGGCCGAATCGGCCCTGGCGCCAGCGCCAAGGGGGTTTGAGGGCCGAAATGTTAAGATAGGCAAGGCGGAATCGGGCGCTTTTTTCGACTTTTTTTGAGTTTTTGGTCGGCGTTGGGCCCGAATTGGCGCTTTTGGACCCCCTTTTTGCCCCCTACGCATGCCGATGCGCTGATGTGTCCGCGGGCGGTTTTCGCCACTGGTTTCGGGCGTATGCTCATTATCCGCGCCGGTTCGGGCCGTGACCGTTGCAGCCGCAGACGCCGGGACCGCGTCCCTTACGGTCTGCTCGGTTCCTTGGTGCGCATGTAACTGAACCTGACGTGGGGTGTCACGTAGTTGAACACCTGTTCCAGGCGCTCGGTCTGGATTCGGACTGCGAAGGGGTCGCGGGTGATCCGCTTTCGTCGCACGTCCTGAAACACGATGACGCGTCGTGGGTCTCCGCGCTGGTCCGTTGCCTCCATTACGAGCGTGACGCCGAGCATCTTTTGCCCTTCCTCGCTTGCTTTTGCGACCCGTATTTCCCGCAGGGCCGCGTCGGCGAGCGGAAGCGCCAACAGGCGCACCAGCGCGTACCCCAGGCCCTCGAATCGCACCTCCGCCGAGCCGGAGTCGATCCCCCCGGCGGCATCCGCGGCCGGCTCGAACAACACGACCACCTCGCCCGTCTCGGGCGCCTTTGCCTGCACGACTATCCTCGTCGTTCCTCGGAGGACGATCGTCGGCTGCATGATGAAAAGGTTTTCGAGGCGTATCTCCCGCCCCGGCGCGACATTCAGCGTGACGGCGACCAGCGGCTCTTCGCCGGCGCGTCGGAACTCAAAGGCCACCGACTCCATCCGATCCCACTGGCGGACGAGCGCTTCGATCACTTCGAGTACCTTCGGAGCCCACTTCAGGGCGGCGCGGAGCCGCGCTCCCGACCCCGTGGCCGGATCGGAAGGTGGGGCCTTTTGAAAGTGGGTTAGGAGCGTCTCCGGCAGGGTTTTTTCCAGGGCCTCCGTCTGCGGCGCCTTCTGCATCGCCGCGATTATCTCCGGCGGCAATTCCGGAGGATCCGCCTTGCCCGCCAGGTCGAATCCGAGGTGTAGAATCGCGCGGGCCAACACCTCGCGCAGGCGCGCCGCCGACGCCGCGTCCATCTCCCCGAGCAGACGACCGTCCGCGCGCTCGTTCAGATAGCCGAGCACCAGTTCCAGCATCGTCCCTGCAGCCAAACCGGTCGTTTCCTCGTCTCCCTCCGCCCCGTCGGGCCTTTCCTCGGGTGTGCTGACCCGCACGACATGCTCGGCCGCCGCCAGCGCGCGAGCCATGGCTGCGGCCCAATTTTTCCGGTCCGTCGTCCCGGAAGGTTCGGCGAAGGCTGACAGGTCCTCAATCGCGGCCCGCGCCCTTCCGATTATCCTCACCGTCCCCTCGGCGTACTCCGGGCTTACACCGATCTCAATGGCCTCCGCCCCCGTCTTCAAGCGGTCGCCGGCGCGAAGGATGCTGATCGTGGACCGAAGGAGGCTCGCCTGGTAGCGCAGGGTCCAGGATGCCGGCAGCGTTCGCTCGCCAAGCGTCGGCGTCATCGGCTCGGCGTCGTTCCAGGCGACGGTATCGAGATACCACCAGCGCTGCAGGTCGCTTTCGGAAACCGGATGGCGGGCAATGCATCCGGCGATGCACCCTGCTGCCACCAACAGGAGCACCTGCCACGCGCAGCGCATCGAATGCCTCCGTGCCACCCTTGGCCGCGACGGCCTAAGAGCCGGCTCCCTGTTTTTTGTCGAGGTCATCGGCAAGTTCTCTCAGGCGGCGACGCATGCTCGAAGGCGGAAAGGACAGGCCGTTGAAGACGGTCTTCTCGATCTGATTCCAGCCTGTGACCACCTGGACGGCTTCGGGGAGCGCCTCGAGCGACTGAGCCGACCTCCGCAGGGCGTCGGGGGTCGCGTCCTCGGCCACCTCGAGGATAAAAAACGCCTGCAACCCGTTCTCGTGATACGCAATCGCGTCGGAGACTTTGTCGCCGATGCCGACGGCCTTCCCTTTGAAACGTCGGCGCAGGTCGGCTAAGACGGCAGACTTAAACGCCCCGCTCCCTTTCAAGAAACCGCCGACGTCCGACAGCAGGAGCGGACCCGTCGGGTATCCGTGCTCCCGCAGCCACATCTTACTCTTCGGGCCGAACATGTCCGGCCGATGCGTGAGATAGACGACCATGTATCGTTCGGCCAGGCGCTTCATCACGGCGGGCGAGTCCGGCATCGGCTCCGGCTCGCCGAGCAGAACCTGCTCGAAACCCGAGGCGACGAGCGTCTTGTCAAGGTCCACGATCAACATGGGCGTCTCGGCCGCTCGACATCGGACCAGCAGGCTCGTCGGCGCCGGCGGCTCGTGAGGGAACCCGTTCGGCGACAGGTCGGCCCGCAAGACGTAGTCGCCGGGCGCTTCGGGCGTGAACGTGGCGGTGGCAAAGCCGTCGGAATCGGTTTCCGCGGCCTTATAAAACGTTCCGTTTTTGCGGAACCGCACGACGTGGCCGGGCTGATCGCGCAGAAAATCTCCCCCTTGCAAACGAGCCCGGAGGGCGACGTTTTCCCCCGGGAGCGCCACGGCGTCGTAGGCGGTGAACAGGTACCCCTCCTGGGCGTCGAGAAGGACGTTCTGTGTTCCACAGCCTGCCACCGAGACAGCCGCCACCAACCACACGAATGCCGCTACGGGCCTCATGGTCGGTCCTCCATCCCCTGTCCGCGACACCAGCGTAGTCCACCGCCCCGCCCAAGTCAACGCTCGACGCCGGCCCTGGCCGCATGGTAGGATAAAATCCATCTCGGGAGCAGGCCCAATGGAAGGGGCGGCCATGCGTCGCATCGGGTGCGTGGTGGGAATGGGTTTGGCGTTGAGCGTGTTGGCGGCCGGCTGCGCGCCGCCCGTGCTGAGCGTCCGGCATCGGTTTCCAGCCGATGTGCCGTTGCCTGCCGGCGCCCGGCACGTGCGGATAGGCGAGTTTGTCGTCGCGGAGGGTTCGCAAGAGGCCTTTGGGACATTCGCGGCCGAGGTGCTCGCCGCGCGCTTGCAGGCTTCCTGGGCATACGAGGTGGTCGGGTCGGAAGGCGGTGCGGATGCCGTTCCGGCCGACACCATCGTATCGGGGACGCTGCGCATCGAGGTCCGGGATACCCAGGGGACGCGCCGGGTTCTCCGGATGGATTCTGCGTCGCGCCATTTGGAGACGGTTGAAGTTCCGACGCTGGTTCGCGCGGCCGCCGTGGAGGCGGAGTTCGTCGTTCGCGAGGCGCAAGACGGCCGCAAGGTGGCCGCGGCGGAAACCCGCAGGACCTATCTTTCGACCGCCGACCCGCGCGTGCGGGGACCGACCGGCCTATGTCGGCCCGACCATCCGGCCCATGTGCCGCCGGCCGAGACCGTCGTCCGTGAACTCGTCGAGGCATGTGCCGAAACGTTCGTCCGAATGATGACGCCCCCCCGGGTCACCGTGGCCATTCCGCTGCGCCCGGCGGTGGGGCATAACGGGCGACGGGGCTTGGCCGCCGCCGGAAAAGGGGATTGGAAGGAGGCGGCGCAGCACTTTAGAGCGGATTTCGCGGAGGACCCGGAGAATCGCGACGCGCTTTTCAATCTCGCCGCCGTCAGCGAGTGTGCCGGCGACCTTGCCACCGCGCTTGCCTGCTACGAGCAGGTGCTCGAGCGCTCGGGCGGAAACGACATTGCGGCCCGAAACGCCGTGGCCCGGCTGACACGCCTGACAGGCCGCGAGAAATAAAACCCCACTTCGCTTCCGGCCCCGACGTAGATTCCGTCCCCCGGCCGCGGGCCGTAGTCCATGTTCCCCCGCGCATCCCAGGTCGGCACGATCCATCCCGGCGCGCCGGGATTGCGGCTAAACGTGGCGCTTGCCGCGAAGCAGCTTTGTCATCCGTGGGCGTGGTTGATTCCGCGGGGTTTTAGCGTTCGTAGGATTCTTCGAGCAGTCGTTGCATCTCTTCCGGCGTGGCGACGCGGGGGTTGTTCTTGTAGTCGGGCAGGACCATGGAGGCTTGGGTCAGGTCGGGCAACTCGTCCTCCGGGACGTCGGCGTCCTTCAGGCCGGCCCACAGGCCGATGCGCTTGAGCAGATCATCAATGGCGCGGCAGCAGGTTTCGGCGGCGGCCTCGTCGGATGCGTCGGCCGCTTCGGGGTCCAGAATGCGGCCCGCGATGGCAAATCTCTCAACCGCTGTGCCGCACGTGTAGCGCGTAAAGGCCGGATAGATGAGGGCCAGCGCCTCGCCGTGCGCGACGTGGGGATACATGCCGCTGATGGCCATGCCCACGCCGTGGGGCAGGGTGACGCCCGCGTTGGCGATGGCGAGACCTGCCGCCGTGTCGGCCCAGGCCATCGCGGTGCGCGATGCCAGGTCGGCGCCGTCCTGAACCACAACGGGCAGGTGCTCGGCCACCAGGCGGAGGGCTTCCAGGGCCAGCAAGTCGGTGTAAGGCGAGGCCGCCGGATGAAGGAAACTTTCAAACGCATGGGTGAAGACGTCGAAGCCGGTGGCGGCGGTGATGCGGGCGGGCACGGTGAGCATCAGTTCCGGGTCCACGATCGCGGCACGGGGGTGAAGGAGCGAATTCAAGATGGCGGACTTGCACCGTTCGGCCGGGTTGGTGACCACCGCCGCGTGGGTCACCTGGCTGCCCGTGCCGGAGGTGGTCGTCACGGCAACCACGGGCAGCATTTTGGGGGTCGGTTGGGTCTTGAAGTAGAGGTAATCCCAAGCGGTGCCTTTGTGCGTGGTTTCGACGGCGATGGCCTTGGCGGTATCCATGCTGGAGCCGCCGCCCACGCCGAGAACGACGTCGGCCTTGTGCTTTTTCGCCATGCGGGCGCCGGCGGTCACGCTGTCAGTGGTGGGATTGGGAATCACGCCGTCGAAATGGGCCACGGCGACACCGGCCGCCTCCAGCGAAGCCTTGACCTTCTCGAACACCGGCCGCATGGCGTCGAACGGCGGGACGGTCACAAGCAGGCACCGCTTGCCGCATTGTGAGACGACCTGGCCGACCTCGCCCACCCGGCCGCAGCCGAAATGGATTCGCGTGGGCTGATAGTAGTCGAATGATTTCATAGTTTTTCCTTCCTTCAGCGGTTTGCTTTAGAGCCTATCTTACCGGGCTCGCCTGGTGTGACGCAACGGTTTGCCCCCCCGGCGTTACATGTCGATAAAGACCTTCATGCACTTGTCGCCTTGCTTGTCGATGTATTCGTAGGCGGCGGCGTAGTCGGAAAAGGCGAAGTGTCTGGAATCCAGCGGCTCGGTGATGATTGTTCCCTCGGCAATCCACTTCACCGCCTGATCGTAATCCTCATGGCGATACATCATGGTACCGACGAGGGACAATTCGTGTTCGCACACGACGGCCATGTCGATTGGGGGGTTCTCTTCGAAGACGCCGAGGATGACGATGCGACCGCCCTTGCCGATGGCCTCGATGGCCTGGGCGATGGCGGCTTCGGAGCCGGCGGCTTCCATGGCCAGGTCAAACCCTTCTTCGCCGAAGACGCGCCGGGCCGCGTCAGCCAGGGATTCCCGCCGAGCGTTGGAAACTGCGTCGATGCCGACCCGGCGTGCGATGTCGAGGCGGTAATCGCTCAGGTCCGTAATCAGGACCTTTTCGGCACCGCGGCATCGGCAGGCCTGGGCGGCGAAGTTGCCGATCGGGCCCGCGCCCATCACCACCACGTTCTTTCCGGTCACGTCCACCGCGCGTCCCGTCGAGTGGGCCGCCACCGACACCGGCTCGACGAACGCTCCCTGTTCCGGCGTGAAATCGTCCGGCAAGGGGACGATTTTGTCGGCCTCGGTGACATACAGGTCCTGGGCGACGCCGGGCGCCTGAAAACCGCGGACCTTCAGATTCTCACACACGTTGTATTCGCCGCGCCGGCACGGGCGGCACGTGCCGCACACCTCCTGGGGCGTGGCGGTGACCTTGTCGCCCGGCGCGATGCCGGTGACGCCCTCACCGACGGCCTCGACAACCGCCGAAAACTCGTGACCCTGCACCAGCGGGTAGGTTACGAACGGATGTTTGCCGTGATTGACGTGCATGTCGCTGCCGCACACGCCGATGCGCTGGATGCGCATCAGCACCTGGCCTTTGGCCGGTTTCGGCTCCGGCACATCGCGAAACTCGATGACGCCCGGAGCGGTCATGACGGCCTGTCTCATAATGGCTCTTTCCCCTTGCTGCGTAAGGCAGGCTTTACCATCTGTTGTTCAACCAGGCTTCTTCGGTGACGCTTTCTGCCCACGTATTTGCCCCGGCTCAACCCGCTCGAGACGGTCGGCGCGGGATGAAGCGGCAGTTTGTCAAAATCATTTTCGCGGGCGCCTGGCCGATCTGAAGCGCGCCGTGAACCGATGCTTCGCCAGTCACGCCAAACACGAGGACGCCTTCCGTCGAGCAGCATAACGTGAACAAAATGAGTTGGAATCATTTAGAGCCTCTCGTAGCGTGCCACCGCGCAAAAGACGCCCTCGATTTCCGCGGGCTTCACGACCGTCGGCGCATACTTCTCGTTGAGCGGCTGGAGGCGAACTTCCGTTTCCGAATCGAAGAAGACACGCTTGAAGGTCGTCTCCCCGCCGTTCGACCGGGACTCGAGCGAAAAGCGAACGAAACAGTCGTCGCCCGACGCCACCTCCGCCGCCGGGCTCAAGATCACGATGTCTCCCTCCTTGTATTTCGGCTCCATCGAGTCGCCGACGACGCGCACGGCAAAGGCGTTCGGGTCGTCCAGTTCGGCCGGCACTGCGATGTAGTCGTCCGCCACGCCGACCGGGTAGCCCAGGTCGGTGAACTCCTCGGGATAACCGGCCGCCACCTTGTTGATGACGGGAATGGAGCGGACCTTGTCCGGTCGATCCTGGACCCGCGCAGCGCCCCATTCGGCGAGGTGATGCAAGAGGCCGCTCTCGTGCAGGGCGTCGAGGTCGATGGAGGCGTCGGATGCCTCCGTTTCATCGGCGCTCTCGGCCGCTGGTAGTGCCGTTCCCTCCTTTGCCGCCAGCAGCGCCCGGATTGCCTCCTCGGTCGAGTCGAAAATTTCGCGCAGCCGGGCCACACGCGCCTTGACGTTTTCGGGCAACTGGGCCAGGTGGGCCCGCGCCACGAGCGCCTCGACATCCAGACCGAGAGCCTCGGCGATGCGGCGGACTTTGTCGTCGCGCGGCGGGGGAGCGTAACCCGTTTCGATCTGCGAGAGGTAACTCTTGGCGATGCCGGTCGCGCCCGCCAGCGCTTCGAGCGTCAGGCCCCGCTTCTTGCGAGCCTGGCGGATCTCCTGGCCGAAGCCGCTTTGGCCGGCGGTCACGGCCAGCATCCGCCGAAGCGACTCCAGTTCCCTGAGGTTTTCTTTGAGGCCCATGTCGCATCCCCCTTGGAGCGGGCTTGCCCGCCGGGGTGGGTTGCGGACCCGGAGACCCCCTGGGCAACCTTGCCCTCCTTGGAAGTTTATCGCCTGTCGAACCCGTGTCAAGCCAGAATTTTCGTTTTTTGGCGAAATTTTCTGGAATTGCCGTTTGACATTTACCGAACAGCGCCTATAATGCAATAGAAGTTTGCTGGATAACAAATACGGGGCTTGGCGTGCCCAAAATGCCCGAAAACGGCAAGAATATAGGTTTGGAAAAGAACAAATGCTGGGCCCCGATACCCTTGCATCGAGGTCTGGAAAGGCTGCTGGAGGGCTTGACATTGAGGGAGCGGAGCGTCCTGCGGCTCTTCCATTTGAGGGGGGCAAGTCAACGGGAACTGGCGGGGGCTCTCGGGATGAGCCGGGCGGGCATAAGGCGGCTCCTGCGGCGGGCGGAACGGCGAGCGGCGAGCGGCAACCAGGCGGCCCTGTTCCGGGAATGGGGGCACTTGACGGATGAGGAGCAGCGGCTGGCGTACCTCCACCGGGTTCTCGGGTTGAGTTTGCGTGAGATCGCCCGCCGCGGCCTCGTCGTGATGGAATGCCGAGGCGACGTGCGGCCGCCGAGCGCATCGACCCTCCGGCGCCGGATGCGCGCGATTGAGCGAAAGGTCGCGCGGGCCGAGGCGCGCCGCCGATCCCGAGCGGTCCGAGACAGGGTGCGCCGCTTTCAGGCGTCGTCTTCGTCGAGCGGATAGGTAAAGCGGATGCGGAAACACGGAAGCACGTTCAGCCGGTCGCCATACAGCGCGCGGAGTTCCTCGATCAGCGCTTCGCACGATGGAAAGCCGTCGAGGCGCGCGTCCTGGTCGGAAAGTTCTTCGGGCGGGACGCGCTCGAAGGCCGTGATGCGGATGCGACCGAGGCCGGGAATGAATTCCTTCTGGCCGGCGCGGAGCCGGCGCTTCGGCCAGACGCGGATCGTCTGGCACTTCGCGCCGCTGCGGATTGCATCGAGAAACTTTTTCTTGAAAAGGAGCACCGTCGCGCCGCTCTCCACGGGCGAGTCGCCGTGGCAACCTGCCATGCCCAAGTGCGAAATCTGAGATTGAAACCCGGCGGTCGAAATCCGCGAAAGGAGCCTACCGGTGAGCACCTGTGTGATCAATAAAAAGTTTCACGCCGTGGAGCCTCCCGAACGTGTCGGCGAGGTCCCCGAACCGAGCGAACGGGTCCTGCGCGTCGCGGAGATGTTCGGCATCGGCGCGGACGAATCCTACGAAGTGACGCTCTACGACGGGCTGGCTTTGGACGTCCGGCCGGGCGACGTGGTCTATGTGACCGGGCCGTCGGGCGGCGGCAAAAGTGTGCTGCTCAGGTGCCTTGCCGAGGAACTCGGTCGCGCCTGGCCCGACGTGCCGTGCGTGGACCTGGCGGAGGTTGAGCCGCCGCCAGACCAATCGGTTATTGACGGACTTGCGGTTGAGTTCGAGACGGCGCTTCGGCTGGCCAGCACGGCGGGCCTGGCCGACGCGTTCCTGCTTCTGAGGCGTCCGGGCGCCTTGAGCGACGGGCAGCGCTGGCGTCTGCGGCTGGCGCACGCGCTGGCGTGCCTGCTCGCGCCCCGCCACGGCGAGCCCGGGCGCGAGCGCAACGAGGCCGACCGCAGGTCCCTTCGGGAGCCGGCGCGCCTGCTTGTCGCCGATGAACTGGCCTCGACGCTGGATCGGCTGTGCGCCCGGGCGGTGGCGTATCGCCTGCGGCGCGTGGCCGACCGGTGGGGCGTGACCATCCTGGCCGCCAGCGCCCACGACGACCTGGTCGAAGACCTCGCGCCCGACGTTCTGGTCCGGAAGCACGCCGGCCCGCGCGTCGAGGTCCACTATGCCGACCCGTTGCGGGGCAGGGAGGGTACCCGATGATGCGCCCCGCCGATCCGCCTCCCCTTGTCAGATGGGGTCTTCGACAGGCAGACGAGCCGGGCCGCAGTTTCGGCGCGCCGGGATGCAGCCTGCTTCGAGGCATCCGCATCGAGCGCGGAACGCGCGAGGACTGGCGGTCGCTCGCACCGCTTCACTATCGCAGCCACCAGGCCGGCGCGGTGACCGACGTGTTCCGCATGGTGTACCAGGGTGGTTCGCGGGCGAGCGAAACGCTTGTCGGCGTCATCGTGTTCAGTCGGTCGCCGCTCTCGCTGGCGGCGCGGAATCGAGCAACGGGCGGGCGGTACCGCATCGGCGGGAGCCAGGGCCTCTCGGCCGGGCGGCTGATTAATCGCGAACTGCGCATCATTAGTCGCGTCGTCATCGTGCCGAACTGGCGAGGCCTGGGCCTGGCAAGCCGCCTGGTCGCCGAGACGATGCCGCAGGTCAGCACGCCATATGTCGAAGCGCTGGCGGCGATGGGCAGCGTCCATCCCTTCTTCGAGCGGGCGGGGATGACCGCATACCACCAGCCGCCATCGCGGGAGGGCGAGCGGCTGCGCGCGGCCTTTGAGGCGGTGGGCATGGATCGGGGCGCCCGCCGAAGCGCCGAAGCGCTGGACGCCGCGCTTGCCGCTCTCGAACCCGGCGACCGGTGCGTCGCCGAACACGAAATCCAACGCTGGGCCCGCTCGTATCTGGCGGCGAAGAATCACCGGACGAACCGGCCCGACCGCCGCCGCGTGCTGGAACTTGTCGCCCGCCATCTCGACGCGGCGCCGGTCTATTATCTGTGGCGCCGGCCCGAGCTGCCCGCTCGCCAAGGCGAGCACTCGGCGCGGACGGGTAGGCCAAGGCGCGAAACCCCTCGCGATGAGCGCGGGCGGGCGGAAGGAGGCAGCGCATCATGAAGACGACGAAGCGGCATCGGCGAATCGCCCATGCCATCTGGGAAGCCGGCGGTCGCCTAGACGAAGTGGCCGAGCGCGAAGGCGTCCGGCTGGACACCCTGCGGCGGTGGTTGGCCGAGCCGGCGTTCCGGGCGCTGCTGGCGCAGGACGCCCTTGAGCCGCTCCTCCAGGCCACCAGCGCCGTCTTACGTTGGACGCCGGTGGCCGTGGCGCGGCTGATTCGGGATCTGGAGGGCGAATCCGCGTCGGATGCGCGTCAGGCGGCGCGCGAGATCCTGCGCCTGGCGACCGACGCCCAGCGCGACCTGGCCCGGCCGGACGAATCGGAGCGGCAACCAGAGGGCGACGACGGGTTGCCCATGCTGGCGGAAGACCCGCTTGGCCGGCGTGTGGCGCACCTGACGGACGAGCAGATGGAGCGCATTTTCGCGATCCTGAACCAGGCCGACGCGAGCCCGTAGCCGGCGCGAACGCGCTGAGCGAAGGAGAGGAAAGATGACGCTGAAGTGGATTCCGCTTGAAGCCCTCGATCCCCACCCGGAGAACGCCAACCGGATGACCGAGCACCTGTTCGAGAAACTCAAGGGCCACCTCGAGCGGACCGGCCGATACGAGCCGCTTGTGGTCAGGCCGCTGCCCGAAGCGCGCTACCAGATTCTGAACGGGCATCACCGGGTGCGGGCGCTTGCGGCTCTCGGCCACACCCACGCCAGGTGCGACGTATGGGAGGTGGACGACGCCGAGGCGCGGCTGCTTCTGGCGACGCTGAACCGGCTCGAAGGGAAGGACGATCCGTCGGCGCGGGCGCTTCTGCTGGCCCATCTGGCGGAAGGTCGGTCGGTGGAGGAGTTGTCGCGGCTGTTGCCGGAACCGCCGGACGCCGTGGAGCGGCTGCTCCGGCTGGCCGAGCCTCCGCCCGAACCGATCGCGCCGGAGGACCTCGCGCCGCTTCCGCGCGCGATGACCTTCTTCCTGAGCGACGAGCAGCACTTGCTGGTCAGCGAGGCGCTGCGCGCCGCGGCTGGCGCGCAGTCCTCCCGATGTCCCGGCGCGCCGAGGAGGACCGGGATCGGCCGGGCCGAAGCCCTTGAGCGCCTGGCGCTCTGGTACCTTGAAGCGCAGAACCTCAGGTAGAGACTCGGGTAATAGCAACTCGCCACGTTCCTCCCGATGCATCGGAATCGGGATCGGGACCCGTGGCGACCTGTGATGCGAGGTGGTCAATGGCCAAGTCGAAGAGACGCCGACCTTCCGGCCCCGGGGCGGCAGCCGATCTCAGGAGGCGGCTGGCGGAAGCGATGCTCCGGGCGCGGCCGGGTTCGCGGCGGGCGCTGTGGGAATTTGTGCGAAGCGTGTATGGTCTGGCGGTGCCGAGGCGGGCGATTTGTCCCGGCCACGTGGCGCCGTTTGACTATCTGGCGCAGGCGATCCTGGAGCCCGGGCGGGACCTGGTCGTGTGGGCGTCGCGCGGCGGGGCGAAGACCGAACTCGGCAGCGTGACCACCCACCTCGATTCCATCTTCCGGCCTGGATGCCAGACGCGAATCCTCGGCGGCAGCCTCGACCAGTCGCAGAAGATGTACGATTACCTGATGCGCAAGGTAAAGGGGGTGCTGGCGACGAGCCTGGCGCGCGAGCCCACCGCCCGCCGCACCGAATTCACCAACGGGTCGGTCATCGAGGTGCTGACGCAGTCGGACCGGTCGGTGCGCGGCCACCGGGTGCACCGGCTGAAGTGCGACGAGGTGGACGAGTTTTCTCCGGAGGTCTGGCAGGCGGCCCAGTTCGTCACCCAGTCGAGTCCGGGGCGCGACGGCGAATGGATTCCCGCTCAGATGGAGGTCTTTTCGACGATGCACCGGCCGTTCGGGCTCATGGCGGAACTGGTGGATCGGCTTTCGCCCGGCGATACCCCACGCGGGGCGACTAACCCCGAGCGTAAGCGAGGGGACCGCTCCCTTACGGTCGCGGCTCGTAACGACGAGTGCGCAAGCCGCTCGGCACCGGCGCTGCTGAAGTGGTGCCTGTGGGAGGTGATTGAGCGGTGTCCGCCGGAGCGGTCGTGCAGCCGGTGCCCGCTTTGGCCGGACTGCGAGGGCCGGGCGCGGCGGGCCGAAGGATACTTTCCGATTGACGACGCCATCGCACAAAGGACCCGCGCCAGCCGCGCCGCCTGGGAGGCCGAGATGCTCTGCCTCCGACCGCGCGCCGACCGGCTCGTGTTTGCCTCCTTCGACCCTTCGCGGCACGTGGCGCCGGTGGCCTATACGCCGGATCTGCCGCTTTATCGGGCGCTGGATTTCGGCTACGCGAACCCGTTCGTTTGCCTGTGGGTCCAGGTGAAGGGTCCCGATTCATCGGGATTCGAGCCGCCCAGCGCGGCGGGCGCGGTGAACGACCTTGACCTTTCGGGCGTTCAGGTGCGCGTCGTGGCGGAGTACGTGGCGCGTGAGCGGCGGATTGCCGAGCACCTCCGCGAAATCCGAACGCGCGACCCGGGGCCGGTCATGGCGACGTTCGCCGACCCGGCGGGCTGGCAGCGGTCGGACGTAACCGGCACCGGGCCGTGTCAGGAACTCGCGCGGCTGGGCGTCCGCGTCCGCACGCCTCGCGCGGGCATCCTGGAGGGGGTGGAAGCGGTGCGGCGGCTCCTGAAGGAACGCCCGGGCGGCGCGGGGCTCGTCGTGGACCCGTCCTGCCGGTGGCTCGTCCGCGCGTTCCAGGAGTACCACTGGCGGGAGTCGGCCGATGGGGCCCTGAGCGAGACGCCGGCCAAGGACGGCGCCGACCATCCGATTGATGCCCTTCGGTATCTGGTGACGGGGCTGTTCCTGAAGCGTTCGGCCTTGCGCGAGCGGCGGTGGTGGTGAGGCATCGACGGCCGGAAACGCGGCCGCGGACTTGACGGGCGGCGAGCGGTTGTCCTATGATGACGGTGTCACATAGGAGATTGAGCGGCGATGGCCTATCAAGTCCGGATTCTCGCCGAGTATTGCAAGGGTTGCGAGTTGTGCGTCTCGGCGTGTCCGAAGGGCGTGCTGGAGATGTCGGACGAACTGACGGATCTCGGTGTTCGCCCGGCGCGCCCCAAGGCGGGCGCCGAATGCACCGGCTGCACGCTCTGTTACCAGGTCTGCCCGGATGCGGCGATTGAGATCTGGGAGATGCAGGAAGCGTGACGTGTTCGCCGTGGGTGGCGTCGGCGCGGGCCGGTGCGGGCACGTTGCCCTCTATTCCTGAGGAAGACCGGCGCCATTGAATGTCCTAGTCATCAATTGCGGGTCGTCGAGCGTCAAGTATTCCCTGTTTCGCATGACGGACAGTGAGGCGGGGGAGGAGGCGGCCTCCGGCATCGTCGAAAGAATCGGCGAGGCCGAGAGCCGCATTCGCCACGAGGCCCGCGGCGAAGAAACATCCCGCCCAGTTGAGGCGCCCGACCATCGGTCGGCCCTGGCGCTGGCGGTTGAGCGCCTGACCACCGGACCGCATGCCGTCCTCTCAGGTCTGGACGATATTGACGCGGTCGGCCACCGGGTGGTCCACGGGGGCGAGCAGTTCACCGAGAGCGTTCGGATCGAGGAGGCGGTCATCGAAGCGGTGGAGGCGTGTGTGCCGCTCGCGCCGCTTCACAACCCGCCGAATCTGGTGGGCATCCGTGCCGCCATGGAGTTGGTGCCGCGCGTCCCCCACGTTGCCGTGTTCGACACGGCTTTCCATCAGACGCTCGGGCCGCACGCCTTTCTTTACGCCATTCCATACCGCCTGTATGAGGAGCACGGCATCCGGCGCTACGGGTTCCACGGAACGAGCCACCGATACGTGACGCTGGCGGCGGCAGAGATGCTGGGGCGGCCGGTTGACGAGGTGAACCTGATTACCTGTCACCTGGGGAACGGGTGCAGCGTGACGGCCGTGCGGGCAGGGCGGAGCGCCGACACGTCGATGGGCCTGACGCCGCTCGAGGGACTCGTCATGGGGACGCGGAGCGGTGACCTCGATCCGGCCGTCGTTTTCCACCTGGCGCGGACGCTGGGCATGGGCGTTGATGAGATCGACGCGCTCCTGAATCGGGAGAGCGGCCTTTTGGGTGTCTCGGGCATCTCGAACGACATGCGCGAGGTGGAGGTGGCCGCCCGCGCCGGCAACGAACGGGCCGACCTGGCCATCAACATCTTCTGTCGCCGCCTTCGGAAGTATATCGGGGCCTATACGGCCGTGCTGGACCGCGTCGATGCGCTCGTTTTTACGGGCGGCATCGGGGAGAACTCGGCGCTCGTCCGCGAGCGCACCTGCCGCGGGCTTGAATCGCTCGGCTATGCGCTGGATACCTCAAGGAATGCGAGCGACGCGCGCGGCGCCAGGAACCTCGCGGCCGCCGAATCTGAGAAGCGGATTCTGGTCATTCCGACGGACGAGGAGGCGATGATCGCCCGCGACACCGCTCGCATCGCGGCGGGAAGATAGGCGCGCCGTCGAAGACCCCATCCAACAAGGGGAAGCGGACGGCTCAGAACTCGGCGGGGATGGCCACCTTCTCCTTGCCGGCCTCGGCGCGGCGGGCCAGGCGGTAGGCCTGAGCGTACTGCTTGACCACCACTTCCCAGGAGACGACTTCTTCGAGATAGCGTTTGAGGTTCTCGCCGAGTTGCATGCGGAGTCCCTCGTCGCACGCCAGCCGCAAGACTTGTCTCCGCAGGCCTTCCTTGTCCGTGAACAGGAGGCCGCCCTCGCTTTCGATGGTCTGGGACGTCAGGCCTTCCATCGGTGCGATGGTGATGTAGGGTTTGTTCAGGGCGATGATTCGCGCCAGCGTGCCGGACTGGGTTTCATCCACCGTGGGCAGAACGACGAAGTCGCAGACGGCCATCATTTTGTAGTAGACGTCGCCGCGCGGAACAAACTCGTAGTAACGGGCCAGCCCTTTGCGCTCGAGCAGTTGGACTTCGCTTTTCCACCGCTCGTAGTCGGCGCGGTGGTTGGGGTCGCGCATGGTGCCGGCGGCCAGGAGGTCCCATTCCTCGCCGGTGCGGCGATGGATTTCGGCGGCCAGGTCTTCCCACATACTCGTCAGGATGTCCCACCGCTTATTGGACTGGATCCAGCCGATTAAGCCAACGAGGTGCGGCCCCAGGATGGCGACCTTGTCGAGGCCGAGTTCCTTGCGAAGGCGGGGCACCTCGTGGATCTTCCATCGCCGGTCCGGCCGGGCGCCGTGCGGCACGACCATGATGTTCTCCGGCGCGTCCCAGCCCCGCTGGGAGAAGGTCCAGTCCAGCCGCCAACGCTGATAGTGGCACTTGAGGAGGACGAGGTCGGCCAGTTCGAGCATCCGATAGAGAAAGTCGGCCTCAAAATCTGTCAGGCGGCCGTGCACGGTGTGCGGCTCGACGACGATGGGCCAGTCACCAATGGCCTCCAGCAGGTCGAGGAACCCATCGTTGCGGTCGCCCTGGCCGCGCTCGTCCACATATTCGTAGAGGCCGTACTCGTGCTCAAGGTGGACGATGTAGGGCCGGAGGGACTCGATTTTTTTGGCGACCGGGTTCCACCAGTCGCGGCGGGTCATGTCGATGATGGGATAGACGCCGTCGCCCTCGCCGTCGGTGTGGCTGATGACCAGGACGTCGCGTCCGGGGTTGGCCTTCTGGAGAAATTCCCGGGCCTCCTCGGTGAACGTCCCGATGCCGCACAGCCGCGGGGGATACGAACTCACCATGACAATCGGCCTCAGAGCCATCAGCCTTGCTCCCGGTCACTCGCTACGATTTTCTCAACGAGCGGCTTGATGCGTTCGGCCCAGGCCTTGTCGCAGACCAGCGTCCCGCCCGGCCCGTGCACGATGACCGCGTTTCGGATTCCCGCCACGAGGACGGGATGCTCTCCGTCCGCGACAATGACATTGTCGGCCGCATCTTCACACACGGCGCGGCCGCGAATGTGATTGCCGTTCGCATCGGCCTCGATGAGGTCGGCAGCCGCCAGCCATCCCCCCACGTCGCTCCACTCAAATATCGCCGGAACCGACCACACGTCTTCAGCCTTTTCCATAATGCCGTAATCGACCGAGATAGGCTCGATCCGCTCGAAGGTCCGTCGCGCCCGGTCCGCGACCCCTTCGGCGCCGACCGATTCGGCCAAGTCCGCGAGGAGCCTGTATGTCCGGCTCATGTGCTTCTCGGCCGCCGCCAGCAGCGCCGACGCCTTCCAGATGAACATGCCGGCGTTCCAGAGATATTGTCCGGAGGCCACATACCGCTCGGCCTGCCGGCCGTTGGGCTTCTCCTTAAATTCTTCGACCCGGACCGCCTCGAGTTCAAGGGGTCGGCGCGCGAGGCGCAGATAGCCGAATCCCGTGGCGGGATGGGTCGGCCGGACGCCGACCGTGCCCAGGCCGCCCCTCCTCGCCCGGGCCACGGCCACCGCCATCGTCCGGCGGAATGCGTCGGCGCCGGCGATGAGATGATCCGAGGGCATCGTCAGGATGATGCTGCCCGGCCGGCGGCGCTCGACGACAAGGGCCGCCAGAATCACCGCCGCCGCCGTATCGCGACGAAGCGGCTCGCAGATGATATTCTCCAGAGGGACCGCCGGCGTCTGCTCCCGCACCAGGCCGGCGAAGGTTTCGTGGGTCAGCACCAGGATGCGATCCCACGGGACGAGCCTCCGCGCCCGCTCCGCCGCCTGCACGTAAAGGGGTCGGCCAGCCAGCGCCGTCAGAAACTGTTTGGGCCGCTCCGCCGTCCCGAGGGGCCAGAAACGGGTGCCGAAGCCGCCCGCCATGAGCGCCACGAAGACGTCGCGAAAGGCCTCGTCCGGTGGATCCGCACAGTCGCGCGGCCCACCGTGCTTCTCCGGGGGCCAGTCGGCGCCGGGAGCCTGCTGCGGCGTCATGATTTTCCCTTCTGCGGCCTGCCCGAAAAGGCCCACGGCCGGGGCGGATCGGCGGCGGCCGGAACGGCGCGTTTTCGTTCGGCGCGTTCGGGCTCTCCCGCCCCCCGGCGCAGGTGTATCCGCAACAGAGACAATAACCAGGCCAGGGTGGACTCGGCGCCCTGATTCTCATTGGCCCGGTCGGGGTGGAGACCATCGCGACATCCACCGCTTCGCGGATCATACAGGGGCATCAGAATATCGTTTCGCCCCTGGAACCACTTGAACGCGCTCTGCGCCGCCTCGAGCCATTCGGGCTCGGCCGTCATCTCGTGAGCGTCCAGGCAGGCTTCCACCATGGCGTATGCTTCGATCGGCTGTTGGTCGAATCGCGCCTTCCCGCCGCCGCGCTCGTACCACCCATGGTTGCCGACCGGGGAGAACCAGCCGTTCGGGTTCCGCTGGATCTCGATCAGCCACTTGAGCGATTCGAGCCCCTTGGCGACCATCTTGCGGTCTTCGAGCGCCTCGCCCGAACGAATCAGCGCGTGGGGGAGCCTGGCGTTGGCGTAGGTCACGACCGGCTCAGGCCAGGGCCAGTCTGCGGTTGCGTTCGTGCGGAACGGCTCGTAGAGGCGGCCGGCTACGGCCTCCCGGACGCGCTGGACCCGGCCGTCGGCGTCGCGCTTGAGATAGGCGTCCAGGCCCAATAGCCCGAAGGCCAGACTGCGAAGCGAGGTGAAGTTTTCCAAAGCAGCGAGCGCGGCGCGAAACAGGTCCGCCGCCAGCATCCGCCGGCCGGGGTCCTGGTCCATCGCCATCGCGGTTCCCAGCGCCCAAAGGGCCCGCCCGTGGCAGTCCTCCGACCCTCCCGCTTCGAGCCACGCGCGGTTGTAACCGAGGAAGTTCCGAAAGCAGCCCGTCTGCGGGTTGAAGGCCAGATCCAGGAAACTCAGGTAACGCGTCGCCAGGATCTGAGGCGCCGGATCGTCCGGTGCGACATACTGGGCCAGGACGGCCGCCATCAGCGCCCGCGCGTTATCGTCCGTCGTGTAGCCGCGGCGGCGGTCCGGCACCGTGTAGCGCGCGTGCTGAATGATTCCGAAGTCGTCCGTCAGTCGCTCGAGGTGCTCGAAGTTGACGGGCGGCAGTTCGCCTAGCACCTCCGGCTTGGCTTCCTCGAGCCCCAGTTCGGACCCTTCGGGCGTGGTCACCATGAGCACAGGCTCCGGCCGCGTCCGGTGCTCCCGGACGACCTCCTCAAAAAGGTTCAGGTACTCCTTGGCGACCTTGGGCCAGATCATGTTGCGGCTGAACTTGTGGCAGCGCCGAGCCATGGCGTTGCGTTCGGCGTCGTTGTCCAGAAGGTCCACACAGGCCCAGGCCAGGGATTCGGCGTCGCGCGGCGGCACCAACCGGCCGCGCCCCTTGGCCAGCATGTCCAGCGCGTACCAGTACGTCGTCGAAACGACCGGCTTGCCCGCCCCGATTGCATACGCCAGCGTGCCGGAAACGGCCTGGTCCTGGTTCAGGTAGGGCGTGACATACAGGTCGGCGGCGCTCAGGTACGTGAACAGGTTCCTGAGACCCAGGAACTCGTTTTTCAGCACGACATGTTCCTCCACGCCGCGCTCCCGCGCCAACTGCTCGAGTTTCGTGCGATACGTTTCGCCCGCATGGCGGCGGATGTTGGGATGCGTCTCGCCCGGCACGATGTAGAGGACGTTGCGGTGGTTCTCGACGATGGCCGGCATGGCCTCGATCATGTACTCAATGCCTTTGCCCGGCGACAGAAGGCCGAACGTCAGGATGACCCGCCGGCCGTCGGCGCCGATGGCGGCTTTGCGCTCCTCGGGATCGACGAGCGGCACGTCCGGGACGCCGTGCGGAATCAGGCGGACGCGCTCCTGGTCCACGCCGAACGCTTCCTCGAGAAGTTGCACGGAGCGGGGGCTCATCACGACCAGACGATCCGCCAGGCGCGCCAGTTCCGCCAGGACGCGGCGCTCGTTCTCTTCGGGACGTTTCTTGACGGTGTGCAGCGTCACGACGATCGGGATTCTCAGTTGCCGCAGCAGCGCCAGCAGGTGACTGCCCGTCGGGCCGCCGAAGATTCCGTACTCGTGCTGCACGCACACGAGGTCGAATCCGCCGGTCTGGACGAAATGGAAGGCGTTATAATAGTCTTCCAGACGGTCGGCATTGACCTCGTATTCGACTCGCGGCGGGTAGTCGTAGCCTTCGGGCCGGTCGTTCATCGCGATGACCGCGACATGCGCTTTGACTGCTTCGGTGGCCAGGGCTTCGCACAGACCCGTCGTGAAGGTTGCGATGCCGCAGCGGCGGGGCACATAGTTGCCGATGACGGCGATTCGTTTCATGCCTCCGTGCAGTCGGGAGGAGGTGGTTTTCTTGGCGATCTTGCGTCGGGGCGCCACGGTTCCTCCTTTCCGCTAATCGGGTTGAAAAGTTCGGAGGAGGCTGAGAGCCCGCGCCTCGGCCAATGCGTGGGCTTCTTGGGCTCTGGTTGGCCGCAACCCCACCCCATCTTGCGAGCAAAACAGCATCATTGTATCAAGCGACGCTGCGCTTGACAAGCCTCAGGCCCATCCTGCGGCGGGAGCCTTCGTCCGGCGGCTGTTTGGCTGAGCCTGCCCGGACAGTCGCCGCGAGAGGCCGCAGGCGGCGCTCCGGTCCTTTTTGCGCCATTTTCCGGAGGTGTTCCTGAAACGCCCGTCGCCGTCGGCGCAAAGAGCCTCGTTCTAACGCCTTTTCCGGCAAGCACTTGCGAGAGAAAGTCCGGCGTGCTTGCCCGGCGCCTTGACCGATGGGCAAACCTATGTATCCTCGAACTCGGAAGGGAAGAAGTAGCAGTGGGAGCGAACCGTCCCCGAGTTGGGAGATGCGGCGCTGCAGAAGGGCGCCGTGTGCAGCACCGCACCCCAGGGGGGCGAATGGCGACGGGTGGCTCGGCGGGCTGTGCCGCGCATTGGCGCGACGACCGCGCCTTCGAGCCGCCCGTGGAAGCGGGCGCCCAGGTGAGGAGAGTATGCGTTTCAAGCACCTCGTGAGGCATGGACGTAATCGCGGATACTTTCGCGCCAATCGGGAAAGCGGAAACCGGCGGCGCGGGCAAGTTTCTCAGTGGAAAGGACGGCCCGCGCCGGCCGCTGGGCCGCGCTCGGCCACGCGGCGCTCGTGACCGGCTGAACCGCGACCTGAAGGCCGGCAGCCCGGACGGTCTCGACCGCCCACTCCCACCGCGACGCAGCCCCGGCGCCGCACGCGTGGTAGGTGCCGCGAAGACCCGCATTGACCATGGCGACCAGCGCCCGGGCCAAATCGTCGCTCCAGGTGGGACATCCGACCAGGTCGGTGGTCACACGAAGGGGTTTCCCCTCGTTGGCGGCCGCGAGGATCGAATCGACGAAGTTGCGCCCGCCCGCTCCGTAGAGGAGTGCGGCCCGGGCAATTAGATGGTTGTCGGGCGCGGCGGCGCGGACTCTGGTTTCGCTTGCAGCCTTGGTACGCCCGTAAACACCGAGCGGGTTCGGCGGGTCGTCTTCGACGTAGGGACCATCTTTCGTGCCGTCGAAAACAAAGTCGGTGCTGATGTGGACAAGAAGGGCGCCGGCTTGACGGGCGGCGCGGGCCATGTGCTCGGCTGCCTCGACGTTGAGGCGCGCGGCCTCGTCGGGATGGGCCTCGGCGCCGTCCACGTCGGTCCAGGCGGCCAGGTGAAAAACGGTCCGGGGCTCCAGGTCCCGCATCGTCGCCGCGACGGCCGCCTCGTCGGTGACGTCAAGTTCCTCGATGTCCGTCAGGCGCAGGGCGTCGGGTGCGGGGGCGGCGCTCGCCAGATACGGACCGAGGGCGTGCCCCAGGAGGCCGCGCGCCCCGGTCACGAGGACGGGATAATGCTCTGCCGCCAGAAGCGTTTGTTGTTTCACGTTGACAAGTGACCCCTCGAAAGGTAGCGTGCCAGTGCGGAATGGGAAACGGGGAAGTCGGAAATATTTTTTCCTTGCCGTTCCGCGTTCCGCATTCCGAGTCCCACGTTGGAAAGCCGCGTGGCATCTTTTCTAAAACACTTTCGCCGGTTGAGCGGCCTGACGCTGGTGTCGCGCATCGCGGGGTTCGTTCGCGATGCGGCGTTGGCCCATGTCCTCGGGGCCGGCCAGGTCATGGACGCATACGCCCAGGCCTTCGTGATCCCCAATCTGCTGAGACGCCTATTCGGCGAAGGGGCGCTAAGCGCGGCGTTCATTCCCGTCTTCACCGATTACCTCGAGTCCGGCGACCGTAAGGCCGCCAACCGCTTTATGAGCCTGATGATCGTCCTTGTGGTGACGCTTCTGGCGGCGTTGACGCTGGCGGCCGAGGGCGTCTTTCTGGTGCTCCGGCATTTTACCGAGCATCTGCCGAAGTGGCACCTGATTTTTGGTCTGGCGGCGGTGATGTTTCCGTTTGCGATTACGATTTGCCTGGTGGCGCTGCTGCAGGCGGCGCTCAATTGCCGCCGCCACTTCGTGACGCCGGCGCTTGCGCCGATTGTGTTGAACCTGTTTATCATCGGCGGGGCCGTGGCGGCAGGCGTCTGGGTGACGGACAATTCGGTCGCGCAAGTCTATATCATCGCCGGGACGATTGTGGCGGCGGGGCTCGTGCAGGTGGCGATCCAGGTGCCGGCGCTCGTGAAGAAGGGCCTGCGGTTCCGGCCGGTGTGGAACCTTCGGCATCCGGGGCTCGCGCGCGTGCTTGTCCTTTTCGGGCCGATGGTCCTAGCCGTCGGCATCGTTCAGATTAACACGTTCATGGACTCGACCATCGCGAACGTGCTCAGCCCTTACGAGGTCGGTCGGACGACGTTTCAGGTCGGCTCGCATACCGTTGAGTATCCGATGAAAACCGGTGCGGCCTCGATGCTTTACTACGGGCAGCGTCTGTATAATTTTCCGCTGGGGGTTTTTGCGATTGCGCTGGCGACGGTGATTTTTCCGGAACTCAGCCGCCGCGCCGTGCGCAAGGACCTGGCGGGCGTGGGGCGCGTGGCCTCTCACGGCCTGAGGCTGACGGTGTTCATTGCCGTTCCGGCAGGGGTGGGGCTGATGCTGCTCTCGGAGCCGCTGCTGCGCCTGTGGCTGGGGCATGGGCGGTTCGTCCAAGGCCAAGACCAGGCGGCGGTTGTGCGACGTGCCGCCTGGGTGGCGCAGGTTTACGCGGCGGGCATCTGGGCGTATTCGGCCAATCATATCTTCGTTCGGACCTTTTACGCGATGGAGGACACCCGGACGCCGCTTCGTCTGGCGATGCTGGCCG
>Ga0307378_10001928_pt1 | contig 32808 bp, 57 predicted proteins | sample UN1MG_FD_202238 | JGI IMG/M metagenome (GOLD analysis project Ga0307378, IMG submission 202238) | Soil microbial communities from Risofladan, Vaasa, Finland - UN-1 | ecosystem: Environmental > Terrestrial > Soil > Coastal area > Acid sulfate soil | place: Finland: Risofladan, Vaasa | collected... | reverse complement strand
CGCTACGTAGCCTTCGGCGAGTGGGTGTTCGCCAAGAACCGGGTCTTCTACGACGCCCTGCCGGCCTACTTCATCGAGTTCGATGTGTGGGACAAGGAGACGGGCTTGTTCCTGACGACCGCGGCTCGGCGGGCTTTGCTCGATGGCTCGCCGCTGACGAGCGTGGCGGTCCTGTGGGAGGGCTTGTTCCACAAGGCTCCGGCGTTCAGTTCGTTCGTGACGGCGTCGATGTACAAGACGGGGCGGTGGAAGGAGCACTACAACCTGGCCATGAAGGCTGGGATGGAGAGCTTCTACGCGGCCAGCGAGACGGACGACTCGATCCTCATGGAGGGTGTTTACGTCAAAGTCGAGGACGAGCACCAGGTCGTGGGCCGGATGAAGGCGCCGAGGGCGGAGTTCGAGAAGATCCGAACCGATGACCAGAAGTGGGGGCGCCGCCCGCTCTTCCCCAACTTACTGGCCCCGTAGGTTCATCGCATTTGGTTTGATGACGTATAACCCGTATGAATAACGATTTGTTAGGGGTCTCAACCACCATACACGACTACGATCGACGGACGGCTGAGACGACGGACCGCTCCCTTCACCCAACGGTGGTTGAGTACGGCGTTCGTGAAATGATGAAGAAACGGAAACCCGCAACCGCCGCGAAGAACACGGTCAAGAACCTCTCTGGGTTCGAGAACCTCTTCTTGGGTCCAGGCACGGTTGTGATCGACGCCAAGAAGCTCGAAGGGGCTCTCTGGGATCGGCTCGTGGACGCCACCATCAAGGGAATGGGACACCTCAAGCCCGGCTTTGAGCATTACGCCTTGGACGGAACGCTGGAGCACTTCAATCAGGGCAAGCCTATCCGCAAACAGTTGAAAAAGCTTGTCGTCCAACGGATGGGCCGGGACCCTTTCCCAAATGACGACGTGAGCTAGACATTCCGGTGTAGGCTCCTGAAAGACTTGTACGCTCATAGAGATATGGCAGCCTCAAAGAAGCTCAAGGAGCGTATTATGGAGACGCTCCCTCCAAACAGCGGCATCGTGGCCTTCGCCGCCAGTACCTTGGAGAAGAAGCTGCGGGTAAAACCGGATGAGCTAGAGGCAGCTCTGCGTGAGCTGATGAAGGAGGGGAAGGTCGAGAGCCGCCAAGCGGAATGGTCTCGCCGCCTCTTCCAAAAGAAGGCTGCGACGACCCTCCAGCGGGCCGAAGCGCTGAACGTGCGTTTGGCGAAAGACCTCGGCTCCTGACGAAGGCGTTGGTGTAGTCTTTCGTCAGGAGATGAAGATGAAACGACGAGACGTTCTCAAGGGTGCGGCAGCGGTCGCTGGGGTTGCAGTTGTGGGCGTGCCTGAGGTAGCCGAGGCGTTCGAGTTCGAGGAAGGTCGGAAGATCACCCGGCGCCCAATCGGGCCTGGCGGTATGTCGGTCACCCAGACCTACAATGCGAAGACCAGTCCTTATCGACTGGTCGAGATCGTCATCGGCCTCCATCCTGGAGACGCTCTGTCGCATCTCCGCAAGCGGGGCAACGTCAGCTACCCTCACTCCAAGCTCGTCGACCGATTCGAGATGGCGATGCTTCACGCTCAGGGGTTCGTCGAAGGGACGCCGGTACTCACCGAGAAGGTGGGGATCCAGTTCTTCAAGGCGGACGGCTCGAAGTGGCTCCCTCATCCCACAGAGCCTGAGGACGAGATGACCGTCGAGCCCAACGTCTTCTTCGTCGACAAGCGGTGGACGGTCATGGACCGGGCTCGCCAGATGCGGATGAACATCGTTTGGCGAGCCCTGCACGAGGGGAACCACTACATCTACGGCGAGACTGACCCTGAGCTGATCCGCCGCCGGACCGAAGAGCACATAGCCTGGAGAGACCAACACCTCAACCAGCTCCACCACGTCAGGGTGAGGTACTTCGTCCGATGATCGATCCCGACACCAAGAACAAGATCATCTCCGACTTCCTGGAAGCCACCAAGCCTCGGGAGCGGCAGTGCTCGATCTGTGGCGACACCTACGTTGGCATGAAAGACATCTGCGAGAAGTCAGCGTGCTTCTGGGGGATGAAGGCTCGGATCGAGTACAACCGAAGCTTCCGACCCCACGACTACGTGTCGACCGCTCGCAAGGCCTTCCTCGTTGAACACTTTCCCGAGACTCTCGATGACGCCAAAGACCAAAACTCTGAACCTGACGGAACCTGAGCTACGTCATCTCATCGGATGCTACGACGGGAAACCTCTCGACGAGTTGAGTCGGGACGAGCGTAGGGCATTGGAGGGGAAGCTCTTTACCGCCCTTGCGGGTTTCAACGGTGTCAACTTGAGTGACATCGTGGCCAAAGTCCGAGCCGACGTCAAAGCGAAGAACTCGTAGCTGCCGTAGGTGATACCAAAGGGTCCAGTCCGCGTGGGCCCGTGCTGTGGTGATGAGGCTCATACCTCAACAACCCACTGACAAGTTGAAACGTGACGGTGTATCTGAGGGTATGACGACCCGCGAAGCATTTGAAGAGGCCCTGGTGGGCGTTGGTGTTGTGCACGACCTGGAGGCGTTCGAGGAGAACGGCCACCTGGCCGAGCTGTTCCCTGAGGTGCAGGCCATCGTGGGTTTTGGAGGGTCAGGGTCAGGCCACAAGGATCTTTGGTGGCACACGAAGCTGGTGGTCCAGCAGTGCCCGAAGGGGAATGCGATGGTCCGCTGGGCGGCACTCTTCCACGATGTGGGCAAGGTCGCGACCCTCAGTCGTGAGACGGGCAAGGTGGCGTTCCACGGTCACGAGTCCCTCAGTGCCAAGCTGTGGACTCAAGCTTCCAAGCGGGTCGAGTGGTTCACCAAGGAGGAGCGGCAGTACATCCGTTTCATCATCTACAACCTGGGTCAGGCTGAGAGCTACCAGTCGGACTGGACGGATTCGGCAGTGCGGCGGTTCTACAAGCTCGTTGGTGACCATTACGCGGACCTGATGTCCCTGGCTCGGGCCGACATCACGACCAAGCACCAGCACAAGCGGCAGGCCCATCACCAGCGGATGGCGGAGCTGTCCAAGCGGGTGGAAGCCTTGCGAGCAGCTGATGCTATCGTTCCGGCCCTCCCCAAGGGGCTGGGAGACGTTCTCTGTGCCGAGCTGGGCCTGGAGCCGGGCAAGGAGCTGGGCGGCCACATGAAGGCTTTGAGGGCCGCTGTGGAGGCTGGGGAGCTTCCACGTCAGGCTGAGCCTGATGCTCTCGTCGCCTGGGTGAAGATGCGGATCTCCTAGACCATCGCGAAGGTCACAAGAGCGATCAGGACAAAGAACATGGGCCACGCCCAGGGGGAGTCAGCGTCTCCGAGATCCACGCCTCCGAAAGGTCCGAAGGCCCGATCGCATCCCCGGCAGATGTCGGCGAACCCTCCTGGCTTGAAGAGCTTGGTCTCACCACAGAGGGGGCAGCGGGGTTTCAGGCGGGTTCGCCCACACCACTGAATGGTGGCGGGGTCAGATCCCACCAAGGGTGATCGCCGGGAAGTCGGATTGCTTCGGGAGGGGTTGGACACCAGTTGGGGTCCTCGACGTTGGCCTTGTTGGTGTGGCATTGGGTGCAACGCTGGGTTCGAAGATCGAAGGTGTGTTCGCAGCTGGTCATGTTCTCGTAAGTTCCGGGGGTCCCAGGATCCATCCCCTGGGTACAAGGCGCCTACACAAGCTAGTTATGGAAGCGTTGGGGACGGGATGGTCGTCAACCCAGGACAGGAAGTCTCTGGGGGTGCCGGCTCGACCTTCCTCGATCCAGCGGAGGGCCTGGATGAATCTGGCGTGACTGAACACGGCGGCACCCTTGTAGCGTTCAAGCTTGAGGCGGTCGAGTGTCTCGGAGGCTCGGCTGAGGAGATCGTAGAAGCTCTCGGCGGCACCGCCGTCACGGTATTCGGGATCGTTGCGGGCGAGGTACGCCAGGACGGCGGGAGTTCGCTGCTCCTGGGTGGTGTTCACGTACTTGGCGGGGTTGAGGAAGGTGAACTCCTCGACGGGCCAGACCTCGACTGGGACGTGGGGGTAGCGGGCGATGGTGGGCTCAGCTGTCTGACTGGTTCGGATGTACCCAGACACGACGATGAGCGTGGGCTCAGGGATGCGAATGGCAACAGCTTGCTGCCTCCCTAGTTCGCTCAGGGGCGTGGAAGCTGGGGACTTGGACGGGAGCCCCGCGTTGGCGGTGGACTCGGCGTGGCGTATGAGCCTGACAGACGGGGTCACACGTCAAGGATACACCGGCTAGTTCAGCATCTGACCGCGGACGCTCTTCTTGACCGACTTGGTAGCCTTCGAGAAGATCGCGGTCAGCTCCTCACCCGTGTAGCCACGGTCATCTTCGAGGTTTGGAACGATCTCGTCTCGGAGTAGGGGCCACAGGACGGCTCTGTTCATCGAAGGGAACTCTGTCAGCAGTTCTACGACAAACTGTTCGAGGGCCTCCCAGAGCCACTGGTCTTCAGGGTCCACGCCCATACTTCCCCCGGGGTATCAAAAGAGACTCCTAATCCAGGAAGTTTTGATAGGCCGGGCGAGGTATGGCTCACCACGTTGCCCCTGACGGGAAAATCTACGTCGACACCGCCTTCATCAACGCCTCTGGGCGGCTGTCTGGGATGAAGGTCGAGCACATGGGATTCGGCGAGTTCTACCTCGAAACGCCCAAGGGCCGAATCGAGTTCGACCGTATGCGTGGCAAGGACTTCCCCGGCAAGTCGGGCCGCTCCCACCTTCTCCATCCACCGAAGGAAGCCAAGTGGCTCATCGGGCTGATGGAGGACAAGGGGCTGAGCGAGAAGATGGCCAGTTCCAGCGTCTACAACTACGACCGGGCGAAGTCAGCGGGCCTCAACGGCGAGCTGACCATCACTGGCGGCGATGCGTCTGGGAAGATCGGCTTCCGCAAATACCTGACAATGCCCCCTAGCTTTGACGGAGCCTACCTCGATAAGACGGTCCTCAATCTGGGCCAAGGTGGGCTGGAGCGAGTCTTGAAGGCTGCTTCGCGGGCTATCTCGGATGGGGTGCCACCCGACATCAACATCAAAAAGGGTTACGCTGGGATGGACGGCGGCAAGTTTTTCGTCGCAGCTGAAGCGACTTGGAAGCCCTCACGCGACAACGGTGGTGAGGCTCTGGCAACGGCTCTGGAGACGGTGGCCGGACGCGAAGGCGTCTCCATCCAAAACTGGCTCCGCTAGGAAGAGCCGGGGGAGCTATCTCCCCCGACCTCGGGTTGAAGGTTTCACTCAGCCTTGGCAGACGCTGAGGGGGCCGCAGAGGCCGCCGGAGCGGCGCTGGCCTCAGCAGTGACCGAAGGAGCTGCGGCGTCCGCAGAGGGCTCAGCAGTGGCCGCAGAGGTGCTTTCCGGGGCTGACGCCGTCTCCTTGGGCGTCTCGCAGGCGGTGAGCGTCAAAATGGCCAAAACTGGGATGTAGGTCTTGTAGGACATAGTGGGGTCGCCATACCAAACGATCACCGGATCTAGATGCGATTGGATGCGATTCCGAGCCCGTTGTCCCCAGCCCACTTGAGGAGGATCCGGTGCTCGGGGTGGGTGGGCTTGCGGTTGTGCTTGCCCCGGGCCTGGACGATGCAGCGGTCTTGGTGACGGACCTCGACGGTGAGACAGCGGTCTCCGTCGTGGCTCATCGACCAGATGCTGATCTTGCCGTCCTCGATTCGCCAGGCATAGCTGTAGACGCAGTGGCCCAGGGCTCGACCCTCACGGGCCAGGTCCTTGGAGGACAGGATCTCGGCCACCTCCCAGCACTCCTCGATGAAGTTGCCGGCCTGGTTACGGATCCGACGGTTGTAGGTCTTGCTCGCGAACCCGCTCTCGGTGAAGACCCGACCCTTGATGGACTTCTCCTTGGCGAGGTTGCCGTGCCAGGTGTTCATGTCGCGGAGCATGGCCAAGGGGCTGCGACCCTTCATGCTGAACGCTCCGTCCCCTTCCACCCGAGCTTGTCGACGGCGGAAAGCGATGAAGTCGATGAGGGGGGTGAGCTGGGACCGGTCGAGCATCGGGTTGGCTGCGAACCAGCGGAGGACAGTGATCCAGAACTCCTCATCCTCGCGGGAGCTGATCGACTCTCCCACGTCGGTCATCAGCCAGGCCTGGAGCAGCTGACGGTCGCCGTCATGGGCTCGAACGAGCACACGACGGACGGCACTGACGAAGCTCTCGGTGGGCAGGGTCAGCAGCTCGTGGCACATCCGCTTGGTCAGCGGCACCGGCATCAGACCTTCCTTGACCGCCTTGTAGAGCGAGCCTCCTTTGCCGACGTAACCCACGAGCCGGAAGAGTTCGCGGCCGGGTGTGAGATGGTTGGTCAAGAACAGGATGTTGAAGATGATGCGAGGAGTCGGATACTGAGCCAGCAGGTGCTCCATCAGGGAGTAAAACAACCGGTCACGCCCCTTGCCCTTGGGCTTCCAGTCATCGAGTGGGCGGACCCAGTCGAGCTTGGCGGCGAGCTTCAGGGCAGCCAGATACTCGCCCTCGACGAGCCGCGGAGCCTTCTTGGCCGTGAAGGCCAGCAACCGCTTCTCCTTGTCGGGGGCGGCCTCCAGCATGAGGAGAAGCTGAGCCTCTTTGCCGCAGGGCTCCTTGAGGGCTTTGGCCACCCCACGGGCAACCTCCTCAAGACGCTCCAGCTTCCAAGCTTTGGCGTGGGCCCGACGCTCCTTGATCATCTCGGAGGTTTCTCGGCGGGCGAGTGCTTTTCGGGTGTTTTTTCGGCGCTTGTTCTTCGTCTTCGACATGGACCACTACCCTCATCTGGGTAGGGGTCTCCCAGGCACTAGTGCCTTGAAAGTGCGGACCCCTACCTACGTATGACCTGCTGTTGAGCGGGTCATCTGCTGGCTTCGGATGGGGTTGTGTTCACGCATGGTATTTCCTTACACCGGTGACGAAGGTACCGGACCAAATAATCTACACCACGGATCCATCGGTGTACAAGTATTGGAATGCTGCTCTGTGTCGAGCCCAGTGAAATCACGGTCATCGAGGATGAGATGAAGGGCGGACTCGTCATCCGGGTCCTTGCCTATCTCCCAGACGATCACCGGATTTCCGAGTCCGATTACCCCGGCCTTCGCTACCTTCAAGACGGCACGGAGGTAAGCCTTGATCCCTTCCGCGTGGAGCATGAAGGGTTCGACACGTACACCCTCGACTTCCACGTCACTCTCTACACAGCTTGCAGCTACACAGAGGACACAGGGCCCTGGACGTACCATGCCGTCGTTTGCTCCGAAGAAGACCCCAACCCTCGGGTTCACCGCCTTCAGTTCGAGGATGACGATGATGAGGGTCTTACAGCCCGCTGGGGCAGCAACCCCCAAACAGTGATGCACATCCGGTTGGAGGACGCCCCGTTGGGAGTGGAGGGGGAGTGGAAGTTGGACACCCTCCCTCCACCAAGCAAGGCCATCTTGCCGCCTCAGGGCGGTGAAGCCTCTCGGTATGAGCTACTCGCGGGTGAGGTCGGTCCCGTCGAAGAGGACTGAATCGTCTTCTCTGAGTCTTTCGTAGCGAGTCCGTGGCGGCTTGACGACATGGCCCCAGCAAGGTGGGGAGTCGAGCTTGTCGAAAGGATCCTCGCTCTTGAGGACCGCGGTGAGGTAGACGGAGCCGACGCCAGAAGGGCCGACGGACCACACGAACAGCATGTGGGCGTCGGTGATGTCGGCTAGTTCCTTGGCCCACGCTTCGATGGAATCGATCGAAGCGGTCGGGGTCACCAAGCGTTCTTGGGTCTCGCCAAGGTTCCGCCAGGATTTCCCGCCCCACTGAAACCAAGATCCTTCACCGGGCCGCTTGATTTTGATCCGGTGGGATTGCTTGAACACGACGGACTTCGCCATGTCCTACACGTACACCACCGGTGTATGATGCTGGCATGGAACTATCTCGACGCCTGATGCTCGCCCTTCCCGCAGCCCTGGCCTTTGCTGGGATTCGAGATGGTGATGACGACGCATTGTCGTGCTTCTTGCCTGAGCAGCTCCCGATGGATTGCTTGGGCATCTACGACAAAGAGCCCCAGAGACCAGCGTTCACTCTCTTGGAGCGTGGCACCCAGGCGACGTGGATGGAGGACGAGCGCTGCGAGCGTAAGACAGGGGGAACCTTCCTGGTCTTGGACAGCGGGCACTCCATCGCCACCGTCACCAAGCCGGACCACTGCATCGTTGGTCCGGTCGAAGCCACGGACGCGGAACTAGCGGCGGCGGCTCGAACCATGCTCACGTTGATGGCCATCAGCAACGGCTGGGCGGCTAACCCTGGTGAGTGGTTTGAGGAACGGGACCTGGACTTCGATCGCGTGATCAAGATCGATGGCTGGGACATCGCTGTCACCACGCCGGATTTCTTGGGTCGCCTGGCCCTCTACAGCGATCCCAGGCGGGGCCTCGGGTTGCTCAACGCCAATGCCGCGGTGCTCGTCATGACGGATGAGGCCAAACGACGGCTCGCCGAGCACATGGTCCAGCCTCTCCGCTGTGGCGGCCTGGACTACAAGCGTGGCTTCGTGGTGGTGAAAGTCTCGTGAACCTCTCTCGACGCCAAGTGCTCGCCCTTCTCTCCTCGGTCGCAGCTGTGTCTGTCGTTGGGGAAGCTGAGGCCAAGAAGCCCCAGCGCTGGGCTGACGGGTTCGTTCCTCTTCAGGTGTCGAGCTTGAGGGCCTGCAACTTCTGCGGGCGGCACCGCATGTACGAAGGTCCGCCTCCGCCAGTGCATTTCTGCTCTGCCGGCTGCCAGCCCACCAACTATGACTTCGTCACCCTCTTGGACGATATGTTGTGGCACTCGTTCAAGGTGGGCAGCTTCGACGATTACCACATCCGTAGGGACGACAAGCCTGAGCAGCGGCTCATCGGATGGACCGCCAGCGAGAGCCTACCTCCCGACCCTGAGATCCTGGCAGAGCAGCGTCGCATCGACCAAGCCATCAGGGACACCAACGCCCACGAGTTCGACCAGATGGCAATGATGGCAGCGGCCATCGGACACGGGAACTACCCGCTCGAACTACCGAGGCGACAGGACAATCGCTTCTGGAACATCCCCATCACCAAGCTCATTACGCGGGCGGACCAGACTGAGATGGATCAGCGTCCAGACCTCTACGTCGACATCCTGGAGCGGGGGCAGTTGCTCATGACCTTGGCAGGTCGTCAGGAGATCGCTGAGCGAATCCTGCATCGAGCCAAGACAGCTACTTCCCGTCTTGAGCTGTTTCCTCACTGGGCAGCTCGACTCCCAGCCAGGGGTTGATCACCTCTTCCACGTCGTCGAATCGCGGCGGGCCGTCGTAGCACTCGACCGGGATCTCGATGCCGCCTTTGATGGCGGCGGGCCCACACATGTCGGGGTCCGGCGGTCGCGGGGCCGGGTGCCCGGGCATCCCAGGGCCGGGGTCTGGAGCTTCCCAGCTCTCGTCCATCTCCGACTCTTCCATGGGTGCGACACACCCAAGAAGAGCAACCACACCAACCCACAGAACTTGTTTCATACCAACCCCTATTTATCTTAGGGGTTGCACAAGCTCATTCTTGGGGGTTAGTTCCTGGAGCCCATGTAGCTCCGAAGGGTCGACCCTCCCACCACTCACACTGCTCTTTGGTGGCCCAAGGCGGGTATGTCTCGTCTCCTGTGACCGTCTTGCACCGACGACACCGCCAGCGACGGCCCTGCCACCTGGTGACCCCGCCAGTGAGGCTCGGGGCAGGACCGTCGCGAGTTAGTTCGACGTTGCCGCTGTCGTCGTGGAAATTGAGCTTGCACAGGAGTGGTCCGAGCATCAGGCCGCCTCTTGCTGGTACCGAAGCGCTCGGGAGCGAGCTGTGGACTTCGCGGTTCGAGTGAGGATGACGTAGGTCGTGAGTACTCCGCCGATGACCGAGACCACGACCATGAAGATGATGAGCTTGCCTTTCCAACCGTCGTTGCTGGACGAAGATGAGCTGCTGGACGAGCTGCTGCTGAAGAAGCTCGTCACGTTGTCGAGGGCTGTGGGCACGTAGCGAGCAGCATTGTAGAAGTTGTAGACGTTGGCGAAGGTGTTGTAGCCAGCAACAGCGCCTGATCCGAAGGTCCGCCTCCGCCAGAAGGCGGCCCAGCTGTGGAGCATGATGGCGACACCGGAGCCCAGGATGGGGAAGATGACGACAAGATAGCCCAAGTCAAAAAAGACGCTGAGCTGCTCGGGGTTGAGCAAGGCGGCGTAGGTGCCGTCGTCCTGCTCAAAGGGGATGTAGGCTGCGCCGAATCCCATGATAACGAGGTAACACCAGGTGAAGCCGGCAGCGCTCATGATGGCGCCCATCCAGTTCATGAAGTGGGCCCAGCCGCCACGAGCCCTCGTCTCGTTCCACGTCTTGCCGCATCCCCAAGCGTTGAACCACGAGATGGCGAAATTGAGTATCCAAATCAGAAACAGCATCGAGCCTCCTTGGTGGGTGGTAGGTACACCAGTCCTGTCCCGAGTCTCCTCGGGTTGGCGGGGTCTGGATTGTGATGCTCTTTTCGACGCCTGGTGTGCACCTCAAGGGGGTGAACGTACTCGGTTTCGTCGGGTTTGAGCTTCTTCAAATGTAGGCACGATTCCGACACTTTGCAGCTGAAATCGGTCGGACCCCTTCCGATTTTGGATTAGCGGTGTACAAGGACGTTATGACCTGGGGATCTGTTGGAACGCTGCTCGACGCTGTGCAGCCGAAGTGTTGTTCCTGTGACTTGCCGGCCACCCGGGAGGCGAGGTCGGAAAAGGAGCCCCGGCTCCAGCATCCTTTCTGCGACGAGCACGACATCTCACAGTGGTCCAAGGCGATGCAAAACGAGCTGTGGGAGGCGATGAGTTTCAAGACCATTCCCTCAGAGTCCCTGCTTTACCACGACCTCCCCCACGCTATGCCGGTGCGTCAGCTCTTGGGTCAGGTCGAGGACGACAAGCGCTATGTCCTGCGGATGAAGACGCCGGACGAGCAGCCGATGGGGGCCTTCTTGGTGATGGTCCACGAGACGTTCGTGATCGTCCGGGTGCCGACGGACTCCAGCGAAGCTGACATCCGCAAGGCCATGCACATGGCAGCAGAAACTACAGGGATTGCCGAGATCCTCGTGATCCATGAAGGGATCGAGGTCAACGTGATGTCGGTGGTCGAGCCTCGAAGTCGGTACGAGATGATCCTGGAAGATGGGGAGTTGGATGACGACGACGATTGAGATTGAGCGGAAGTTCTTGGTTCATGTTGACGAGCTGCCGGACCTGGGTCCGAGCTTTGCCATCGAGCAGGCCTACCTCTCGGAGGAGCCTTGTGTCCGTATCCGTACACTGACCCGCGAAGGGGTGACCATCGCCCGCCTCACGGTGAAGGGGCCTGGGCTCATTGAGCGAACCGAGATCGAGATCGACATTGAGACCAAGAAGGCTCAGCTGATCTTGTCTGAGGGACTCTGGAACTACGCCCTGACCAAGAACCGTTATCGGCTCGGCCCGTGGGAGGTAGACGAGTTCACCAGTGCGGAGCATGAAGGGTTCTGGCTCGCCGAGATCGAGCTGAAGCGGAAGCAAGATCGGTTTGACCTCCCTGCTTGGCTTGGGCCTGAGGTTTCCGAAGATCCCAGGTTCACCAATCTGGCCCTGGCTCGTGACGGGGTCCCGGCGGACTACTGGACGTGGGTAGAGACTGGAGTGTTCGATGTCGTGGCTGGACGTTGACGAGCTACTAGGTCTCCTCAAGACCGAAGAAGTGCTGGCCTCCCATCTGGCCGAAGGCGACATCATGGCCTATGAGGGCGAGGCTTTCCACGTCACTGTGGTTGAGCCTCCCTGCGTCCTCGTTCTTGAAGGGGGTGCTGGTCGGATGGAACTCGATCCCAATCAACGAGTCCACCGCGTGGTCCGGTCCTGTCTCCGCCTTCCTCCTGTGGCCAAGAGTTGGGCGAACTTCGAAGAGAAGATCGAAGCCCTCGAAGCCTTGGCCATCAAAGCAAGGGAGGTGCGTACCCAAGGCCGTGGCGGGGTGGAAGGGATCAAGGCAGCCAAGGATCTCCAAGAGAGAGTGTCGGGACACTGCTGGCGATGCTGCATGCCAGTCGGCGACAAGCACCCACCTCACGATCCTGAGTTCAGAGAGGGCGACATCATCACTCGGTTGGAGGCCCCGTCCTGCAACACTCCTGAGTGGAAGGTCTACATCAGGGCCAAGCGGGAGCAGTACCAACGGGGACTCAGGTCACTCACGGATGAAGAGATCATGACCATGCCTCTCCCGGTGAACATGCTCTACGCCTTCACATTGATGGACGAGCTGACGACTCGGATTCGCACCCGCATCCCACCCAAGTCTCGATGGGACCGCCTTCGTGGTGTAGAGGTGGGGTATGACCAGTGAGCAAGGGGAGCGAGCCTTCAAGGCCATCATGGCTCGGATGCCTCCCAAAGTTGAGGTCGACCCCGTGCTGTTCGAGACGGTCGAGGACCTGAAAACGCAGGTGACCACCTGCAAGTTGGCCGCCCACCAGATTTTCACTCATGACGACCCGGCACGTTTGACCTCTGGGTCTGTGTGCAAGACATGTCGAAGCTACTGGCACGTTCACATCGGCGTATTCCGCACCCGAGCAAAGTGATGGTGCGAACCTTCCTTCGGTCCAGGTGGCTTCGGATGTTCCCTGAGGACCAGCCGTCCGCTGAGATCGGTGCCGTGTACGACCGGTTGGTCAAGAGCTACTCCGAGCCCCATCGTCACTACCACACCCTCGACCACCTTTACGCCTGCTTCCGAGTTCTCGACGCCCACTTCCCTGAGGCGAGCCCCTCAGTGCAGCTCGCCCTGTGGTTTCACGACATCGTGTACGACACCCATAGCGGCGACAACGAAGAGAGGAGTGGGGAGATCGCCATCGAGGAGCTGGCGAAGATCGATCTCGACCTCCCCGATGTCTACGATCTCATCCTAGCAACCAAGCACCATGAGGCCCAAGGAGAAGAGGCCCAGACCGTTGTGGACGTGGACCTCTCCATCCTTGGGGAAACACCGAGCTGCTACGAACGCTACGAGCGTGACGTTCGCCAGGAATACCACTGGGTTCCTGAGGAGGTCTTCTGGGCTCACCGGAGGACCATCCTCAAAACGTTCATGGATCGGGAGTGGATCTACTTCACTGCCCCAATGCGTCAGAGTGAGTACGAGGGTCGGGCTTGGGCAAACCTCGGGTCGAGCGTAGCTCCTTGACAACGCAGTCTCCGGGGCACCACCACTTGCCGGCGTACTCCACCTTGTCCCCCGTCTTGTCCCCGCAGCTGGCGCAGGACATGTCCGGGGGTGCCGGGCGTCCCATCAGTCCACCCCAGGGAGCCCTGAGCGGGGCTCAGAGGACCTTTCGGAGTCGGCCTTGTCCTGGCGTCCACGCCTCATGGCGGCGGCCCAGCCGGGCCTGTGACCGCTCCTGTTGGCCTCGATGGAGTTACGGGCCGCCTGACGCATCTCGCTGAGCGAACCCACTTCTCTCATGTAGCTGTCACCCTTCTCGCCGAACCCTTCGAGGGAGACGGGCTGAACTCCGAGCTTGAACAGCTGGGCATACCAGAAGTCCAGCTCGTCATCGTCGGACTCGCCGATCTCGAACCCGAGCTGACGGCACTGGATAAAGAAGCCGGAGCCGGGGCGGCCGGTCTTGCTGTTGACGACCACGGCGGTCGACAGAGCCCTCTTGGCCTTGTGGTCATCCTCAGTGATGAGGGCGATGGCTTGGGCGAGCTGCCCGCCACGGGGCAGGACCTTGGTGGCATTGGCGATGGCCCCGTAGGTCGTCAGGAGTTTGAGGTGCTGGGCGTGGTACAGGACGATGCCCCGCACCATGGAAGCGTACATAGCGAGCGCAGTCGTCTTTGCGACATCTTCGAACATCTGATTGTCTCTTTCTGCCGGAGCCGCTTTGGGCTTGGGCCAACCGAATCGGACTATCCCGACTCGTTAAGGACAGCGTACACCGAAGCGTTCCGGTGTATCAAGAGGCATGCTCATCCTCTTCCCACACGACTCCTCCGACGATCGTGCTCCTGACCCGGCCTTCACCCGTGAGTACGAGGCTGCCAAGGCTGCTGGATTGATGACAGGGTTCGTCGACACCATCGTCCCGAAGTACCCCGCTCTCAAACTGCGAGAGACCTATCCGGGCGAGCTGCTCATCTACCGCGGCTGGATGCTGTCGGTGTCCGACTACGCCACTCTCTACGAAATGGCCTGGAAGCTCGGCTACCGGATGATCAACACCCCAAACGAATATGCCTACTGCCACGAGCTTCCCAAGTGGTACCCAGACTTCGAGTCGATCACTCCCAAGAGCATCTGGCTCACGCAGAGCTTCGAGGATCAGCTCGATGGGAAGACGTTTGACCTGGCAGCAATCGCCACCGAGGTCCGCGAGAAGCTCGGCGAGGGGCCCTACATCATCAAGGACTTCGTCAAGAGCCGGAAGCACGAGTGGGCCGAGGCTTGCTTCATCGAGGGCCCGAACGATATCGAGCGAGTAGCTAAGTGCTTCGTCGAGCGCCAGGCAGAGGACCTTGCCGGCGGCCTAGTCTTTCGCAAGTTCGAGAAGTTCAAGCCCGTAGGCAAGCACCCCAAGAGCGGCACCCCCATTGTGAACGAGGTCCGGGGCTTCGTTGTCCGGGGCCATGCGGACACCTGGTTCCCGTACTGGGGGCCGGAGGAAGGCGGGGAAACCATCACCCTCCCAAGCAATGACGAATGGCACTCAAGCTGGGGGACCGACGCAAAGTCGAACTTCTACACGATGGACCTCGCCCAGTTCGCCGACGACAACCGATGGCAGGTCATCGAGCTGGGGGACGGTCAAGTGGCCGGTCTTCCCGAGCACGTCGATGCCGAGCAGTTCTACCGCAAGCTGAAAGAGAGATTCGTATGACGACCGAGTCCGTGAAGATGTCCTGCCTGTGCTGCGGCACGGATTGCGGCACGTTTCGAGAGCCTCACCGAGCTACGGCCTGGAGCGCAACGGGCAACTACGGTTCAACCCTCTACGACCCTATGACAGGCAGCTGCTCCTTGCAGGTCTACATCTGCGACACCTGCCTCAAGGAGCGGGAGGACCGGGTGATCTCGATCAACACGGAACAGCCACGGCCGGTCCACACCCTCCGGCGAGGAATCCTCAGCCCAGAAGATGATTGGGGCGACCTGGGGATCCTCGGTCCCGAGGACACTGAGCCCGCCATTGGCGGATAAGTTCTGTCCCAGAACGACAGAAACACGCACGTTAGGTACGTGTTTCGAACGTCTCCTAGATGCCAAACTTGGTGTACAGTGGGACGATGACACAGCGAATCACGATCCAAGAACAGGTCGAGGTCGAGCCGTTGTGGAAGGGGTCCTGCCGGTGCGGCCAGGATGTCATCTTTGGAGAGGATGACATGGGTACTCCGACCGCATTCCACGGCACGCCTCAGTGCAATGACTACGAGACCCGTGAACTATCCGCCTTCATGAGGTGGCTCCGCGAAGGAGCTTAGGTGCCCAACGTCATCCGCCCCGCCCAGTGTCGAATTTGTTCCTTGCAGGCGGTAGTGGATGGCCCAAACCTGCCAGATGGCTGGCGTGAGGTCATGAGGCAGACGGGTGCGGGGCAAGTGCTCGAAGCCATTCTCTGTCCCCGGTGTGGCGCTGAGTACGACGAGATTCTCGCCCACTCAGAGATCGGTGTGCAGATCCCCTAGACGGCTCCCCTTCTACACCGCTAGCTCGTGAGCCCCAGCTCTTCGAAGAAGTCGTCGTTGGCGTCGCCGCCCTGGCCGCCCTGGTTCCAGTGTCGCTTGTCGTTGTCGCTGATCGTGTCGTGGATCGTCAGGTTGGGCTCCATCTTCGTCTGTCGGTCGTAGAGCACAAGGGACACTGCGACGGCCAGGTTGAGACAGTAGCGGGTTGGGATGACCACGAACCGCTGACAGTGCCGAGCCCAGATCGAATCTACGTGACCGTCCTCAGGGCCGAAGATGTAGAGAGCTTTCTCTGGGTGCTCGAACATCGGGAGGGGCACGGCGTCGGGCCGCAGCTCGATGCAGACTGGGACCACGTCAGAGTTGAACTGGTCGAGGAAGCGATCGTACTGACGGTACGACACGTCTTGCCAACCCTTCATCCGCTCTTCCCGAGGGAGGCGCTTCTCGCCGCCCATCTGCACTCGGTCGCCGGTCCACCAGACCTGCTTGATCCCGAAGCACGAGGCTGACCTCACGACCTTGCCGACGTTGTGTTTGTTCTTGGGGTTGATGAGAGCGATAGCAGGGGCCTCCCCCTGCTTGGCGGAGTTCTTGCCGAAGATGCCGTTGCCGTCTTTCATTACAGTTCCTTGACCTAGCGGTCGCGAGCCTCGATGAGTCGTTCTTTGAGCTGCTTCTGCTGCTCGGTCCACTTGGCGAAGTCGGACTTGGTCCCTTCGCCGCGGTACCGCATGTAGCGGAACACGTTGGGGTGTTCGAACGGGACCTCGTTGCCGTCCTCGTCTTCGATGGTTTGGTTGTGCGGCCAGTCGAGCATGATGACGAGCCCCCGGGGCCGCCACTCCAACCAGCGCATGATGTAGTCGGGCCAGTCGTCTACAAGGATGCGGCCGTAGACCAACCCCTTGTCCTGACTGATAGTGACGGCTGCATCGGGGACGTGAGCTTGGCACCAGTGGACCTTCTCGGTCCAGGCGTTGGTGGAGGTCGCCGGGCCCTTGGTCAGAATGTGCTTCTCGAAGCCCAACTCGCTGACGAGGTTGTAGACATCGAACCCTGCCTGGACCTCATGGAGGTTTTCCCAGAATCCTGGCGACTTCTTGATGAGTGATCGACGAGCCCGGATGAAGTCGGGCATCTTGGTCCGAGACCCGTTCCACAGAGCGGGGTCTTCATTGGGTGCAGCCAGCTTCAGCATCTCAGCCTCCATCGCCTGAATGAAGTCAGCGAGGGTTGCGTCGAGGTCAAAGAGGGCGATGGCTTCTAATGGTTTCGTTGTCATATTCTCCTTCTCCTGTAATACGCCACTGCCTATGGGTGACTGAACTTTACGCCGGTTCGAAGGCGAACTCGGGTGGCAGACAGACACAGTCCTGGGACCCGCCACAGGTGTCGCAGGAGTAACCCCCGTCGGTCACCCGGCTGGTATGCTCGGGGAACTCTTTCTTGGGGACGAGCTTCGGCAAGTGGAGGCCACAGTAGCAGCAGAATCGCGCCTCAGGCCGAGACGTGTGATAGGTCAGCCCTCGCGTGACCTTCCCAGCCAGCTCCTCAGCTCCTTCAGGGCGGCCAGCTTGCCAAGCTCCTTTGAGCTTGCCCTTGTCGAAGCCAGCGTAGAAGCGGACGGCTGGGTAGTCCTTGGCGGCCTGACAGCAGGTTGGACGAGGGATTACGGCGAGCTGCCGCTGGCGGAGTTCGTCACCTGCTTGGTCCCACTCGTCGTATTCCTTGTCTTCGTCGAGCGACTGGCGGAACTTCACCAGCTCAGGGAAGGTCATGGCCTTGAGTTTCTCTCGGATGTCCATACGTCCCTCATACACCGCCGGTGTACCTTGAGGGCGATGGCACACGCTCTGCGGAGATACGCGAGACACGTCCAGAAGGTTTTGGAGGTCGAGCTGCCGAAGCGGCCCCCCTACTTGTGGTGCCTCCAGATGGTGCAGCGCTACTGGGAAAACGTGGGCGGCATGCCCAACCAGCAGAAGAAAATCGAACTAGCCAAGCTCATCTTGCCCGTGGGGGCGCTCCACCTCCAGGTAGAGGGGCGCTTTCGCTACTTGTCCAGCAAGGATCTGCCGCCACCCTAGGTACACGGAATTGCTCTGAGATATTTTGGGGCTCAAGGACAGAGTTCGCGGTGTATTAGGGTGGTATGAAAACCACTTCCCACCAAGTCTCCAAAGACCTCCACCTCGTCCGCCTGGAACTAGGCGGGGGGCAGAAGGCCTCCAAACCAGCCAAGCCGGTCGAGCCTTCCGTCAATCACATTGCGGTCATCGACTGTTCTGGATCCATGTGGAATGACCTTCCCAAGATCCGGGAGCAGCTGAAGAAGCGAATCCCCAAGCTCCTGAAGAAGGACGACACGCTGAGCATCATCTGGTTCAGCGGACGCGGCCAGTTCGGCACCCTTCTGGAGGCCGAGCCCGTTGGCAGTCTCACCGAACTACAAGAGGTCAACAACGCCATCGACCGCTGGCTCAAGCCGGTCTGCCTCACAGGTTTCAAGGAGCCCCTTCAGGAGGCCAAGAAGCTCGTCGGTCGTGTGGGCAAGAAGAACAAGAACCCCTTCGCCATGATGTTCATGAGCGATGGTTGGGACAACCAGTGGAACCAGGCAGAGATCCTCAAGGCCATCGAGGACACGGCTGGCGGGCTCGGTTCGACCACGATCATCGAGTACGGCAACTACGCTGATCGACGCCTCCTCACCAAGATGGCTGAGAAGGCTGGCGGCACGCTCATCTTTGCTGAGGACTTCAATCGGTACGCCCCCATCTTCGAGGCGTCGATCTCCAAGACCGTTTCGGGCGCTCCCAAGATCGAGGTCGACATCACGGGCGACACCATCGGCGGCATCGCTTTCTCACTGTCGTTGGAGAACGACGAGCTGATCGCCTTCGAGGTCGCCGCCGGCAAGGCTGCCGTCTCTGAGGACCTTGCCGAACTATGGTACCTGTCGCCCGTGTCTGTCGGCGACAAGGCCGAGAAGCTCGTGGACTTGGCCAAGAAGCAGAAGAACGACGGCCCTCTCGATGCAGCCTACGGCGCCGTGAGCCTCTTCAGTGTGCGAATGCAGCCCAAGGTGGTCCTGCCGCTTCTCGCAGCTCTCGGCGACGTGAAGTTCATCAACCAGTTCGGCGGATGCTTCGGCAAGCAGGCGTACTCGACCTTCACGGAGGTCACGCGAACAGCAGCTTTCAAGCCCGACAACCGCTGGGAGGCGGGCTTCGATCCGAAGGCAGTCCCGCCCGACGACGCCTTCACGGTTCTCGACTTCCTCCGGGTGCTCAACTCGGACGACGACAACCGTGTCCTGCTCGACTCCAAGGACTTCCAGTACAACCTCATCGGCCGAGCCCGTGAGGACATCGTCGAGGACGAGAAGGGTGAGAAGATCGTTCCGCTCAAGTTCAAGACGGACGACGCCCCCGACGGCTATCCAGTCAACAGCCTGACCTTCAACGAGACACGACCCAACGTCAGCATCCTCGTGAAGAAGGAAGGGACCGTCGATCTGGCTCAACGGCTCAAGGGATCCGGCTTCGAGAAGAAAGTCCCCAAGCAGTTCCAGAGCTTCATCTTCCGCAACTATGCCATCATCCGTGACGGCATAGTCAACGTCGATCAGCTACCGGTCCGCATGAGCGGCGGGACGGTCCGCGAACTAGTCAAGCAGGGCTTCCCGATGGACGCCATCCTTGGGGTCGAAGGTGAAGACCAGGGCAAGGCGGTCACACGGGTCAAGAAGGCGAGCAACGATCGCCCAGTGAGCTTCGTTGTGAACCTCCGAGCCATCCCGGTCATCAACCGAAACATGGTCAAGGACACCAGTGCCAAGACCTTGTTCGACGCCCAGTACAAGCTGATGCAGGCACGCGGCCGACAGCGTGTTCTCAACGGCCTCAAGAAGGAGAAGTTCCCCCGCGAGTCCGAGGGCTTCAAAGTCCTCTACGGCGAGGACGGAGCAGCTTGGCTCAAGGACCAAGGCATCACCGACTACTCGGGTTTCGGACCGAAGACCAAGCAGGCGGACGCCTCCGATTTCTACATGGGCAAGGAGCTGAAGGTCAACCTCAAGGGGATCAGCTCGCTGCCGAGCTTCAACGATGCTCGCAAGAAGATTGCCAGCGGCAAGGGGATCACGGCTCGCTACGAGTTGATGGTGCCTGCCTTCAAAGAGGTCGACGAGTTCGAGGGCTCCAAGGTCCTCAAGAGCGCCAAGACCCCTGACAAGGTCTACAAGGCGTGGCTCGATGACCAGCTCTCAGATGCGACCTCTGAGGCTCGCAAGCTCCTCTACACTACTTCACAGATCCGCTTCGGCGTCATCGTGGGCCAGACCTGGTTCACGGAGTTCGATTCTCTCGACGACAACACGCTCACCATCTCCCCGGACGGCACGGACATCCAAGCCACGGTCGAGATGAAGGAGATCGAAGTCAAAGTTTAGTAGCGGTTTGGTCACCGCTCCCTCGGGGGTCGGGCATTCGTGCTCGGCCCCTTTTTCATTCCAATCTCTGGATGTTGGCTTTGTCGAAGAAAGCTTTTGGTAGACGCTCCAACAGCAGCTTCTGAGCGAGCATGAGATCCTCGTTTGGGACGCTGTGGAGAACGAATCCCTCGTCTGGGTCACGAGGGATGTTGGTCACGCAGCAGTAGGCGACGGTCAGGGCCCCTTCCTCGACTCGGTACACGTTACCGTGTGAGGCGTCCTTGATCAGGTAAGTGTACCCATCGGCTCCCGAAACGGAGAAGTCCCCGTACTGGAGGTACTCTCGCAACTGGTGAGGTGAGAGACACTCTCGGAGCAGTTGCCTTGCTCTCTGAACGGCGGCCCGTCGCTCCGCCTCTCTGGCCTCACGAAGCGGGGTGTCCCGTTCCCAAGCGACCCTCTGCTCTTCCGCTTCTTGGCGTCGTCGTTCGACAATACTGGCGAGGTACGCCACCAGCTCTGTCTCGGTGGGATTGGCGGTGCCCAAGACAGCGTTGCAGGACTCAGTGAGTCTTTCCTGAGCCTGCTCCCGGTACGCTAGCAAAGGGTCGTCGAGGTACGTGTGAACACTGTCCTCAAACTGCCTGTGGCGGAACCTTGGGTTGTGTTCGTCGTGGTAGCGGAGAGTCGCTTGTCGGATAGCCGCGTGGAGAGGCTCATCCATAGTCCGACCAGCCAGGAAAGCGTCTGCTGTGACTGTCAGAATCTGCGCCAGGTCATCCTCTGGCCGAAGCTCGATCGTTTCCAGCTCCGTTTGGAACTCAACAAAGAGCAGGCCTGCAACGATGAAGGCGTGTTCGCCTAAGTGATCATCAAGAGCCCTGACGACAAACATGAAGGTGCCATCACGGTCTCCAATCTCCGGGAGGGCTTGCTGGAGCCCCGCTGTGAAGTCAGGGAGTTCGCAGTCGATCGCCTGGTTGATGAGGACCCGAGCCCGACGAAACTCAACCGCTTCCCAATAGGGTCCAAGCTCACCCTGGTCGATCCCAAGGTGCAGGACAAACCCTCGAACAGGAGCCTCGTGCTGGGGTCCCAGCTCATAGAGTGGCAGGGACCCGTCGCTGAGGAACTCGATGTAGAGGCGCTGTGTCACCCGCCTTGCATGGGTGGCACGGCCACGTAGTGGTTGGCCTCTTCGACCTCGGGTTCTCCTTGGACCTGCTCGCCGTCGTCATCAGCGGCCGTGCGATAGGGGCCGGACTCGACCTTCTTCTCCTCGGGAGCCACGAACAGAAGCCGGCCATCCTTGGGATCGAACTCCTCGACGGCCACATCTTTCCGCCAGCGACGCATCTTGAAGACCTGGAAGCCCTTGGCCTTCAGCTCGGCGAAGTGGCAGCGGGCCGCGTTGACATCATCCGGGTTCTTGGGGTCCCAGGTGTACTTGATGTCACCCTTCGTTCCCATGACAGCGATGGCTCCCAGGTGGGGCGGGAGCTTTTCGAAAGGGGTGTCCAACACTTCTTGCAGTTGCATGTTCATCTCCATTTGGGTTTAGACGGTCGCCTTGGATGCTGCCGCCTTAGCCTCAGCTTCCGCTTCAGCTTCCGCGAGCTGCTCATCGAACTCGTCGAAGGCTTGGTACTTGGGAACCTCGATGCGATGCCGCACAGTCTCCCGAGCTGAGTGAAGGCTTTCGACCTGGGGCCAGTGGTCCTGGTCGAGCCTCGCCTTCTTGGTCTGGAGGTCCGTCGTGAGCTGGTCGAGCTTCCGCTTGGTGTCGAGCCGCTCAGCGTGGACAGTGCGGTAGGCCTTGGCTTGCTCGGCCACGATGAGGTAGTCGCTGGCGACCTTCCGCTTGGCCTTGAACCGCTTGGTCAGCCGCTCGTGTCGGCTGGAGTTGGTGCCGGCGATAATCCCCAGGGCGATCAGCATCGTCGCCACGGTTGCTCCCAAGGCGAGCCCGAGCCCGAAGGTCGCATAGGTCATGTAGGCCGCTGGGAGGATGGTCAGGAGCAGGAGGTACCCCAACGGGTTCATCCACCGGCGGGAGCGTCGGAGGGCCTTGTCGGCGATGTCAGCCTCATTGGAGGCCACTGTCGCCTGGGCGTGTGCATCCAGCTCGACCTCACGGACGAACTCTCGGAAGGCGGCCCGCTCGCGGGGCTCAGGCTTGAGGGTCTCAGCTTCCTTCTGGAGATCCGCCTTGGCCTTCTGGTAGGCCTCATCGCCGATCTCCTCGGTGATCTGCTCACGGATGACCGGCGTCAGCTCCTCGACGAGTAGCTCTTTGACCTGCTTCTCGACCTCGCGGCGGATCTTCGCCTCCCGCTTTTTGCTTACCCCAGTCCACATGAGCCTATCCTCCAGCTCGGCAATCCACCGACCTCCATACCCGTACAAGCTGGCCATCAGCTACCACCGCTCATGCTTACTGGTACACCGAGCCTCGCGGCTCTGGGCCGGAAATCCTACCGAGAGGCTTTTGGTTTCCAGTCGCCCATCAACCGGTCGGCCTTCTGTTGAAGCTGGAAGTACTGTGTGAACAGCGTACGGAAACCTTCGTCGACTTCCGTCTCGGTGAGCAGTGGGAGTGTCAACGTACGACGAGCCAGCCGTGTCACTTGGAAAGCAAGATCACGAGCTTGCTGGGCTTTCTTCAGATCAAGGCGGAAAACGATCCGCTCAGAGACGATGGCAAATAGCTCTAACGTCTCAGCTAGCTCGACGAGGCGAGGGCGGACTTGAAGCCACTGTTCCCGTAAGTTGGGGGTCTTGGGGGTCTTGGCCATCTATCCCAGCCGGTGTACAAGAAGGCTGTGACCGAGGGCACCCTCCTTATACTCCTCACCGCTGCCGGGCTAATTGGGGTGGCCGTTCTCAGCATCCTGTGGGCACTGACACACCGACGCCGTGCGTTGGAGAAGAGGCAGAAGAGTGAGGAGGCTAGTTGGAACGAGGTGCTCACTCGTCTTGCTGCACCCACTCGTCTTGCTGCACCCACTCGTCTTGCTGCACCAATTTTCGATGAACCGCTCAACAACACGATAGCGGTGTCGCCGGACGTGTACCTCAACGGCTTGCTCCTACTTGAGGGCGAGGAGGAAGATGAGGGCGACTACACGACCAGCGGGGACGAGACCTACACGTTCAACATGAACGTCCACCCCCTCGATGTGATCCAGCTCCGATGGCCAACCGGGGGCAGGGATTCTCGAACAGGGGCCGACGTAGTGGACCGGGTGCTATACCTCAATGGGGCCCCCAACATCCCCGACAAGGTCCCGGAACCAGAGCAGGTCCCGGAGCCTGAACCAAGAAGTCGCTGGGAGCGGCTCCGAGAGGCCCTCGATTACGATGCCGAGACCGATTGACCCTATGGAACGATTCAAGGTCGGGGACCGTGTAGGGTTCTCCCGACCTTTCTTGGAGGGCATCGGTGTGGGATCGTCGGACCCCAAGTGGCACCTGTTTGGCACCGTGGTGGGCTTTCAGCAGCCCCGCTACGTCCGTGTGCACTTTGACGGCGAAACCAACCCTAGGGCTGTCGCCGCCATCAACCTCGCTAAGCCCTAGGCGTTCATCTCGCTGTAGGCATCCCAGCCCCGCTGGAACTCGTCGTCGGCCTCATCCTCATCCTCGATGCCGCCGTTCATCACGAAGTGGATGACCTCGGCCTCAGTGGCCTCACGAATCTCCTCGACTGTGCTGTCGTCCCCGAAAGTGCCGTGGGGGTTCTCCAGAACCTCCGTCCAGTAGGCCACCGTGCCGGTGGTCACTGTGTCTTCGGGACCATCCGGGGTGCTGAGGCTCGTGAAGGTGAAGCTGCGACCCTTGGTCATCTTGGCGAGGTAGGCCTCGTCAGCAGCCCACTGCTCGTCAGTGACCTCTTCGACAGGCGGGACGTGGTCATAGACCATGTCCTCAGCCACCATCTCAGCACGGATTCTGGAGTAACGGGCCTTGAGTAGTTCGCGTGTCGTCATGTCTGTCATACGCTCTCAACCATGCTGGAATGAACTCAGCTCGGCTTATTTTGACGCCAGTTCGTGAGCCAGTGCTCGCAGTTCACCAGGGGTGAAAGGAGCTGTCTTGTTGAGCTTGCGGGCTGCCTTGAGCAATGCCGGAACTTCGGCCGCATCGTACAAGCAGACCTCATCCGCCACGATGAGGGCGAGCCCTACCGGGAGCTTGCGGATGCCCGGCCAGAAGTAGCCGAGGGCTTGTGTAACCTCACCATCTTCCCAAACGAGGAAGGATTTGTTGTCTGCGGTTTTTCGATGGGCGATGACGGTGTTCATGGTCTTGGGGGTCCGGTTAGGGGAGGTCTACACACAACAACCGCAGCACGGAGCGTCCTCGCATCGAGGACCGCTGGTGCCGAGGAACCGGCCGTCCACCGAGTAGACGCCGCGGCGGTCGTAGTGGGAGGCGACGGCGCCGGGGCTCGTGTCACCGTTCTCGTAGGCGGTCCCGCCGGTGGCGCCAGAGCGGGTGTGACAGGAAAGTCCGTAGACCTTGCCGCGGCCGTAGTAGCGGGCCTTCGTGCCGGCAGGGAGGTGGGCGCCACAGTCGCGGCAGGTAGCGGAGAAGCGGAGGGAGAGGGTCTTTGCCATGCTTGTAGTACTCCGGGCAGGGTCTTGAAATGAACCAGATCAGATGACCGGGGCTCGGTAGGTTGGGTGGTTCACAACCAACCCGATGAGCAGGTCGAGGAACTCACGGTGCGTGTCCAGGCCGGTCTTGCCGTTTTTGAAGCAGCCGAGCAGCTGGTCGGCGGTCACGCCGAAGAAGGGCTTGGACGACTCGATGAGCAGGGCTTGTGCCTTGTGCAGATCGCTCTCAGCCATCAGGGCCGGGCAGAAGCCTGGGGGCACGTCGTGTCCGGCTGCCCGGAACTTGGCCTCAACCTTGGCGTAGTAGACGGGCCACACGTCATCCACGATGAGCCAGGCATCCTTGGGGTCCCTGACAGGCTCTCCCGTGTCCTCGTGGGGGTAGGTGCCCGCGGCCAGAACCTCTCGGCTATAACCGTCGATCTCTTCACGGAGAGTGTCGTGGAGCACTGTCGCAAGCAGCACTACGTTGACTGCGGGGGTGAGTGCCTTGGCAACAGTGTTGGGGTTCGGGGTCTTCGACATGTCTGGAGTACGCCACCTAACAGGCTGAAGTGAACCTCTCAGCGTGCCACCTTGACGATTTTGTCAGCCGCCGTTTCGCAGCATCGAATTGCCTGCTCGACGAGACGCTCTTTCATCCAGTCCGGGAGACTCTCAGGGTCATCAGCGCTGTAGGCTTCACAGGGGTCATCTTCGAGGATCCCGGTCATACCCACGAGCGAGGACACCATCTGCATCAGGTCCTCACGAGTCCCTTCGACGAATGTCTTGCCGAAGGTGACGGTCTCAGTCACGTCGTGGTCCGTATCCATCCCAGCCGTGTTGAGGGCGTTGTGACACCAGCCGACCTGGGCCGGGGTGAGGTTACGGACACGGAGGACCTTCTGAGGGTCCTTTACGGGCTTGGCGTCATTGGCCTCGCAGTACCCCTCCCAGTGAGCTTGGACACGCTCAGGGGGCGACACGTTCAGCCAGAGACTGTGTTCGCCGAACTTGCCCCCAGAGAAGATCACCTGCTCGGGAGTGAACGTCGCGGTCAGAGTCGGGTTGGTGCTTTCGAGGTGCATTGTCAGTCCCTTCTAGGAGACGTCGTGGCTGGTGAGCCGGATGGGGTCTGCGTTGAAGTTGCCGACCTGAATCGCTTGGCGGTTAGCCCGGCGAGCCGTGCGACGCACCGTACGCTTCCAGGCGCCAGTGTTGGCACCCACCTGACGGCGGGCCTTCTTGACGGACTTGGTGGCGGTCATTTTTCCCATGTCTGAAGTACGCCCTTGGTGGGGGTGAAATGAACCCCTTAGAGAATGTTTGCGATGACCTGTGCTGCGGCACAGTGTCGGTTGACGTGGTCGATAGCGATGGTGCCACCGGAGTCGAGGGCCATCCAATCTTGCTCTCCGGCGAAGCGTCCGACGCTCCCGAGCTTGTTGCCCTCGTGCAGGATCTTGAACCCCTCGTATTCAGCCATCTCGCAGTCGTCGGGTTCGAGGGTGAAGGACTCGCCGTTCATCTCGAAGCTGAGGCCGTCGTCGGCGACTGCCACTCCGATGGTTTTTCCGGTCCAGTTGTTGGCGTTGGTCTGCATGGTCACTGGCATGGGGTTCTCCTCAGATGTACATCATGGTGTCGAAGTTGCGCTTGGCGATGGCTTCACCGTCGTAGTGGCAGTTGCGGAAGTTGAAGTCGTAGACGCTCATGCGGTGGACCTTGCATCCGTTGTCTTCCGTGACGGTCACGGTCTTGGCACCGATGCTGGTGATGGTGCCCGTGTAGACGAGGTTGTAGGAGCCGTAGACGGCCCTGTCGCCAACCTTGAAGGTGATGTCGTGGGGAGTCGGCTTCACACGATTGGTGTCGAGACCGTGGAGGCGGATGCTCTTGCCGGGGGTCACGTCGGCGTGTTGGCCAACCTTGGTGTCGCCCGTGTAGGGGCGGCCGAAGCGGACGCCGTCGCGGCTCTTGAGGTTGCGATACTCGGTCGTCTTGCCACTCTTCGAAACGCTTGAAGTCGTCATGCCTGGGATACTCCGGCCAGCCAGGTGAAATGAACCCTCTCTGCAATTTCAACCGACCTGGCGCACATACCTAGATGTGGGTGGCGATGTAGAAAGAGACGGCCCAACGCCGTCGAGCTGTCCCGTATCAAGTAGGAGGAACGCACGATGAAGATCCCGATGCCCGTCTGGGCCGCATTCACAACAGGCCGCCCCGAGCTTCTGGGGCCCCTCAGAGCCGCCGTAGCGAAGGGGGAGCTACTCACCCAGGATGAGCAGGTGGGGCTCCTGGAGGCCCTCTCAGAGGCCGTGGTGCAGGCAAACGAGATGACTCGGCGGAACCAGGACATCCTGGGCCGGCTCAAGAACTACGGGCTCCACATCCGAGGCGGGGAGAAGCTCATCGATGAGCTGTCTGCGGCCGTGAGAGGCGCCCTGGGCTAGAAGAACCGTACGGTCTCGAAGTGGGCCTCGACGAACGGGATCAAGGGCTGACGCCACGAGGCATGGACACCCGCCAAGGGGAGACCCACCTGGGTGGACCCCTCACGGTACCCTTCGTATCGAGTGTAGAGGGATCCAGCGGATCCACGGAGAATGCCGTACTCCCGACGCCGCTGGGTCTCGCCCTGGGGTTTGGTGAAAGCCACCCCAACTCGTGTGAAGTCGCTCATCGGACCTTGTAGCCGTTCTCGTCGTAACCCCGCTTGGCGAGCCAGGCGATGGCCCCACGCTTGGTTTTGAAGTCGCTCTTAGACTCACAGAGGGAGAGGGCTGTGTAGGTCCTCCCGTCGCTGTTCTTGGTGTAGCCGGTCGAGAGCACTTCGTTGTTGCCCATGTCGAGTGGTCGCAGTCCCATGTCGTTCTCCTTGTGGTTCAGCTGAGCAGCAGCTCCCTGACCTCTGCCAGGGATGCTGCGCCCTTCTTGTCTTCGCCGCCCAGCTCGGTGGGCCATTCCAGGCTCAGCCAGCTGAGGATTTTCCGGTCGTGGGCGTCGTCCCCCTTGAAGGACTTGTGGGTGTCACTCTTGATGCGGTCCATCCGCCAGGACATCTTCTTGAGGGGCAGCTCTTCGGGCTTCTCTTCGGCCCGCCAGGGGCTCATGGTCATGCCTTCGAGTCCGAACGCTGCCCAGACGGCATCCCGGTCGACCGTCCGCAGGGCCTCAGCCAAGCTCAGGTTTCGGTCGATGTCGGGGAGCTTCCGCTGGATTTGCTCCCAGATGTCCGCCAGCGTCTTGCTGTTCTTGCTCTTGAGAGCGCTGTCGATCCGCTTCTGGTACTTGGCGACCTGAGCAGCGACCTTCTCAGCCTTCTTGTTGGCGTTGGCAGCCTTGCGGGCGGCCTGAGCGTTCTGCTTTGCAGCCTTCTCCTCTTCGACCGAGGTGAGGGGTTTCAGCTCCCAGGTGAAGACCAGCTCGTGAAGCCTCTCGACCTCTCGGTTCTCCGCCCGGAACTGCCGCTTGTACTTGTCCGCTTTTCTGGCCAGCTCGTCAGCCCAAGTGCGGGGGCCGGTCTCGGCCTTCACCAGCTTCTCGAACTCGTACTCTTTGGTGTCGTAGTTCCACTTCTCGCAGTAGAGGAACTCAGCGACCGAGACGCTGGCCGCGGCCTTGAGTGAGCTTTTGGCCCAGCCGCAGACGATGGCGTAGAACTCGCGAGCCAACTCGTCGCTCAGCTCATGCGGAGTCCGAAGGGCCCCGTGACAGTCACCCTCGATGCTGCCGTGCCCCGGCCTCTTGTAGCCGTGGTGGACCAGCTTGTTGTCTCGCACCTTGTAGGTGCCGCCGCAGCAGGGGCAGAATCCGAGGAATCGAGTGGTGGTCGCCATGTCTGTGGTACGTCCTGGGGATGGGTGAAATGAACCTTGGGGTGAAATGTTAGTCACCACACTCATCCCGGTAGCAAGAGATGTCGTGTGCCTTCAGCACCTTGACCACAGCCGTGCCCTGAGCGAGAGCCCGCCCATCGCAGTTGTCGTAGCCAACGTAGAGAGCGTTCGAGGTGCCGTAGTAGCTGTGCTTCTGGTAAATCTTGCCCAGCACCTTGGCCGCCTTGGCAATGCCTTTGGCGTGCTCTGATGTGACGCTCACGTAAATACGACCGCAGCCAATCCCTCGTTCACGGGGAGCCGCAGCAGCAGCGTTGAAAGCCTCGGTCAGAATCGCAACGTAATCTTTCGTCATGTCTGTAGTACGTCGCGGTGTAGGGTGAAATGAACCTCGCGAATTTCCCCACCAGGTTCATTCCACCCTGGGCGTGGACGTATGACGGTCATGGCAAAAAAGTCTAAACCACGTCGCTCCTACAAATCCTCAGACGACCGCAAGGCCGAGGTCAAGGCGGTCTATGCTGATCTCGCCGAGGGCGTGAAAGCACTCACCAGCACAGAAGAGTGGACACGCTGGCTCGGTTTTCAGAGTAGCTTCTACAAGTACTCCTGGGGCAACACGATGCTCATCGCGATGCAGTGCCCGGATGCGACCCATGTCGCCAGCTTCTCGACCTGGAAGAAGCTCGGACGCACGGTCAAGAAGGGGCTCCCCAACGGCAAGTACGGCTACAAGGGGATCCGAATCCTGGCCCCCAACGGCTACGCCAAGTTCACCAAAGAGAAGGAGAACTCGGAAACGGGTGAGACCGAGAAGCAAGAGTTTGGCTTCATGCGGTTCAAGACCGTGAGTTGCTTCGACATCTCGATGACCGAAGGTGAGCCGGTTCCGGTGAGCCCCAAGGTCGAGCGCCTCAAGGGCGACGACGACGGGCTCCTGGGCTCGCTGGTAGCCTTCGCCGAAGCCAAGGGTGCCAAGGTCACGTTCACCAAGCTCGAAGGGGAACTCAACGGCCGGTGCTGGCCCAAGGAGAAGCGCATCGAGATCAACGAGGCCCTGGAGCCGGCCCAGAAGGCCAAGACGATGGCCCACGAGATCGGCCACATGCTCATGCACCACAGCATCGACCGCGAGTTCATCTCACGAGACGACAAGGAGCTGGAAGCCGAGAGCGTCGCCTACGTAGTGTGCAAGCACTTCGGGCTGGAAACGGCCTCCTACAGCTTCGGATACCTCGCCTGCTGGAAGGGCCAGGATGCTAGCAAGGGTCTGCGGGAGAGCGCTGGGCTCATCCAGAAGACCGCCCAAGAGGTCATCGAGGGCTTGGAGTCCCCAGCCACTCGTTACGACCGGATGCTGAACGGCACCGTGGAGATCGAGGAGCCCCTCGAAGACAAGGCGGCCTGAGATGGACATTCGAGTTCTCCCGTTCGGGTCACTCCCCGTCGGTCCTCTACGTGACGCCCTGCCCTTCCGGCAGGGCAAGGTCCGAGTCTTCGGCAAGGAGTACGATCAGCCGCGTCTCGTGTGTTGGTTCGGTCCCTGCGACTACACCTACTCGAACCTCACGCTCGAAGCGGGTCCGTTCCCCAAGGTCCTCGATGACATCCGAGCCCGCGTGTCCCAGGCCGCTGGTGAGGACTTCAATTCCGTCCTTTGTAACCTCTACCGCAACGGCAACGACCACGTCAGCTACCACTCAGATGACGAACCCATCTTCGGCGGCGACCCGATCATCGCGTCACTGAGCTTCGGTGAGACCCGCAAGTTCAAGCTCCGCCGAAAAGACGACCACAAGGTCAAGCAGAGCCTTACGCTCACCGACGGCTCGCTCCTGATCATGGGGCGGGGCATCCAAGGCGCTTGGCAGCACAGCGTTCCCAAGGCCAAGCTGGCGAACGCCCCGAGAATCAACCTCACGTTTCGCAGGGTGGTTCACTTCTAGGTGGCGACCGGCGTATTCCAGCCGTGATGACCTTCCCCCCGCTCGCTGAGATGATGGCCGAGGCCGCTGCATTCCGCGGCGAGCTGGCCGTCTCCGAAGACGCAATAGTGTCTCGCATCCGGTCCGCTGCAACTCTGATGGGTTACGGCTCGACGGAAGAGGATGCTGCGTCCGAGCTGATGGCGAACGGCGCCACTCCTGAAGAAGCCTACCTCGCGGTGAAGGCTGGAAAGACCCTGTGATGAAATACAAGACCCTCAAGCTCCACCTGCGTAACATCGACACCTACAAGGGCATCAGCAAGAAGACTGTTGCCGCTCGCTGGAGCCACTGGTTGACCAAGGACTGGTTGACCACAACCCAGGCATGGTCCTGGAAGGGTGGCGACGCCATCGTTGTCCTGGGCAACGACTACTGGGGCCGCACGACTGGTCGCTTCGTCATTCGGCAGGGCACCAAGATTGAGGTCCACGAGTTCGAGTACGGCGGGATCCAGGGCGCTCTCAAGACGCTCGGCATCGCCGAAAAAACGACCGTCGCCACCATCGCCTGACCAACCAAGTTCACTTCGACCCTCCCCAGAGCGTACATCAGACATGACGACCTCCTCGACCCCCAACACTCCCTGCGCCAACCCCAAGCCTTTCGGCGGAGAGGGCGGCCACCCGAGTTACAGAGAAAATGAGGGCAAGGCCACCCACAAGGGGCAGCCTCTCTGCCAGACGTACTGCTGCTGCTACTGCGGCAAGAAGGCCATCAACGCCAAGCACTACGCCTACCTTGTCAGCGGCGGCTCTTTCGACCTGGCTACTGCGGGCGACCCTGACTACGACGTGGGCTACTACCCCCTCGGTTCCGACTGCGCCACCAAGCTCAAGAAGGTCGGAGCACCGGTCTACAAGAGCCCGGCCCCCTACGGCCAGCCCGGCTTCGCTCCCAAGCTGATGGGCAGCTGACTGACATGGGAATCCAAATCTCAGGTACGACCTCCAGGGTCACACACACTTTCAAGGGACGCACGTTCCCTGAGTTCGTGACCCTCCCGGATCCCTGGGAGTTCGGTGTCCACATGAGTAGTGCCACCGCCCGCTCGTTCCTGGGCCTGCTTGAGCTGCCTTTCGAGCCTGAGGGGCTCTGCGGTGCCTGCACCCTCCCGGAGGCCCGCAGGGCGGTCATGAGGGCCCGTGCGACCTTCGAACGCAAGGTCGACAACTTCACCGTCAAGAGCGAGACCTTCTACAGCTCACCCCGGCAGAACAACAACGGGGCTATCGAGCTGCGACCCTTCCGCGGACACGACTTCGGTGTTGACGCCGACCGGCTCCACCGCCAGCTCGAACGGTTCGCAGAGTTCATCGAGATCGCGGCTCAAGCTGGAGCCGACGGGTTCTCCTGGGGATAAGACCATGCCACTTCCTGGATATGACAACTGGCTCAACAGCGGCAACCCCGCTGACGAAGAAGAGCCCCAAGCGTTGTGCCACCACTGCGGAAACGAGTTTGGGTTCGACCCTAGCGAGTACTCCGACTGTGACGAAGACGGCTACAGCATGACGCCGCCAACGTGTTGCCCAGACTGCCAGTGTCCCGAATGCGGCGAAGAGGGCGAGCTTGTCGAGCACTTCACCGTGGACGCCACGGGAGCCCACACGCTCAAGCTCTGCTCCCAGTGTGCCCATGGTTGCGTTGACTGCGGCGAGGCCAAGGGCACTATCCAACGCCCCGACGAATGGTTCGGGTCGCTCATCTGCTCAAGCTGCGACATCGAGCGTGGCCCCTACACCCCACCCACCGAAGAGGATCCCAATGACACGTAAGAAGACCGCCGCCATCGCCAGCCCAGAACCGCCCCCTGAGAGCCACGTGACGCCCGAGGTCGTCCTTTACGATGTCCTGGAGCCCTTCATGGTGGAGCTACGGAAAGAGCTTCTGGAGCAAGCTCAGGCCGCTATGGGCCCCCTCATCGCGGGCCGGAAGTTCGTCGCGGTCCAGGACAAGGGGTTCGTGGATCTCCACATGGAGACCGCAGTCAGCACACACGGGCACAGGGACATCCGTTTCGACCTCGAATTGGAGCTGGACTACAGGCGCCTCCGAAAGGACACCTGGATGCAGGAGCCCTTCAACGGCCAGCCGATCTCGACCTCCCACCACAAGAGCGACCACGGGAACAAGATCGGTGAGATCGTGGTGAGGTTGTTCAAGAACCGCAC
>Ga0307378_10001927_pt1 | contig 32810 bp, 25 predicted proteins | sample UN1MG_FD_202238 | JGI IMG/M metagenome (GOLD analysis project Ga0307378, IMG submission 202238) | Soil microbial communities from Risofladan, Vaasa, Finland - UN-1 | ecosystem: Environmental > Terrestrial > Soil > Coastal area > Acid sulfate soil | place: Finland: Risofladan, Vaasa | collected... | reverse complement strand
AGGAGGGCACCCACCCGGCCAGGCCGTCCTGCTCGGTGAGGATGACCAGGCGCCACCCACCCAGCTCGGCCACGGCCTCGACCCGCTCCCCGGCCAGCCCCTCGCTCACCCGGCGGGCGTTGGAGGTCGGCGATTCGCGCACCGGGGTGGGGCTGGCGGCGAAAACGAGGGCCTCCTTCGGGGGCGGCTCCTCCCCGGGGAGCACGTGCGGCTCCAGGGTCGCCTCCTCGATGAGCCTAGCCTCGGTCTCCACCGCGACGACGCTCCCGGCGGGGATGACGGTGAGGTTGACCGACCAGGAGGGCGCCGAACCGGTAATGCCCACCGTGTAGCCCGAAACGCCGGCCTCCAGGTCCACCACGACCCGGGTCACGGCGGGATCAACGGAGTTCTGGGCGGCGCGGAGACCGGCCACCAGTCCGTCGCCCACGGTGGCCTCGAATTTGTTCGCGGGGAAGGATGCGTTTTCCAGGTCCAGGACCACGCGGTCGGGGTCGGGGAGCTCGAAATCCTTGTACGTGGGCTCGGTATCGGACTGGACTGCGACGCGCACCGTGCGGCTCTGTGGGTCGTAGTCCACCCTTTGGACGGTAGCCCCCAGCGCCGCGCCGCAGAATACAAAAAAGAGAATTTCCGCCCGGAACAAGCGCATTCGACTCCTCAGACGTCGGCCTCGTAGGCCCGCCGCAAGCAGGAAAGCACCCCGCCGTCCACCTCGCCCGCCTCGGCGAGCCTCAACTGGTGGGTGATCCGCACGCAGCCCAGATTCTTCGCCGGCTCCCACGCCCCGCCCGGCTCCTCACCGGGCAGCGCCAGACCTAAATAGATACCGTCCCGCTTCACCGCGATGACCGCGAACTGGTGCCGGCGGAAGAGGGAGACGTAGGTCCGGCAGGGATTGACACGCACGTCGGGCAGCTCGGCCCGAGCCCACTTCACCAGCCGGTCGTGAATCGGACGGAAGGCGGCCTTCGCCCCGGCGTACTGGGTGTCAACCAGCTCTTCGGACGTGGGCTCGACGCGGCCCTCGGTCTTCTCCGTCCCGGCGACGACGGCCCGGGCGTAGAGCTGGCCGAGGCCGTGATTTTCCTGGAGCCAGGCCGTACGCTCCCGCTTCCCCGCGGGTCCTGTCTTCTTCAGCAGGTCAACCCACCAGGCCAGGTCATGGCCGGTCTTGGCGGGGAAGTTGCGGACGATGGCCGCACGCTGCTCGTCCGGTGTCAGGCCCAATCTCTATCCCCCGTGGTATTCGGGCGACCCACAGGTCTCTGGCATTTACGATTCACCGCCAAGCCCAGGCCTACTTCTCCTCATCGTACCGGTAGCCGTACTCGGGCGCGGTCTCACCGGCGGCGAGGGCGGCGTCGTGGGCGATGAAGTCCCGCGACCCCGGGCCGTGCAGGTCGCAGTACGCCGTGGGCGCGGTGCCGTCAATGAAGTCCTCGCCTATCTTGTGCGGGCAGTCGGGGTTGGCCAAGAGCCCCGAGTCGCCGCAAACCACGTACCGCTGGAGCTTCAGCCCCTCGGGCACGGAGAACTCCTCGACGGGGTAGTTCTGGAGCACGTCGGCCATGTAGTCGCTCCAGAGGGGGACGGCATGGGACTCGCCGGTGGCGTTGTAGCCCAGGGAGGTGTGGTCGTCGAATCCGACCCAGACCGATGTGCAGAGCTGGGGGACGAAGCCGATGAACCAGCAGTCGCCCGCCTCGTTGGTGGTGCCGGTCTTTCCGGCGCAGGGGCGCTTTAAGGTGCGTCCGGCGCGGGCCGCGGTGCCGCCGGTCGTGGTGCCCTGCAGCATGGAGCGCATGATGAAGGCCGTCTCCCGCCGCAGGACCACCTCCGCCCGGGGGATGTTCTCCTTGATGACGTTGCCGTCGCGGTCCTTGATGAGCTTTATCGCCGTGGGCTCGACGTGGATGCCCAGGGTGGCGAAGGTGCCGAAGGCGCTGGCCATGTCCAGGGGGGTGACCTCGGAGGAGCCCAGGGCGATGGAGTATGTGTGGGCGATGGGGGTGCGGATGCCCATGCGCTCGGCATAGGTTCGCACCGGCTCGACGCCTAACTCCAGAATCAGCCGCGCCGCCACCAGGTTGATGGACATGGCGATGGCGGTGCGGATGGTCATCGGCCGACCCGAGTAGCCCATGGAGTAGTTGTGCGGGGCCCAGACCACGCCGTCGGCGTTGACCACGAAGGGCTTGTCCAGAAGGGTGTCGGCGGCGGTGTAACCGTTGTCTATGGCCGCGGTGTACACGAAGACCTTGAAAGCCGAGCCGGGCTGCCGGCGGGCGTACACGGCCCGGTTGAACTGGCTCTCGTCATAGTCCGACCCGCCCACCATGGCTTTGATGAAGCCCGTCCGCGGGTCTACGGAAACCAGCGCCGCCTGGGGGTAGGGTTTCTTCTCCAGGGACAGCTCCACCCGGCCCGTGGAGCGCACCAGGCTGGTCACCTTGACCGCTATCTCGGCGCCCTCCTGAATCTCCACCTCGGGCGGGTTGGGCCAGTGCCAGTAGAGGGGGGTGATGTCTATGCGGCCGGTGATGCCGCCGCCCAGGTCCACGTAGGCGAACTCGTCGTCCCGCTCGGTGACGATTCCGGAGCGGATCTGCCCCAGCTCCAGGTCCTCTATCTTGAGGTTGTCATTGCGGGGGTACGGCTTGTAGTTCCAGCGCTCCTGAACCCGCTCCAGCCCCTGGGCCACGTGCTTTTCGGCCAGCTCCTGCATACTCAAGTCCAGGGTGGTGTAGACCTTCATCCCCGCCTGATAGACGGCGTTGGAGCCGTACTCCTTCTCCAGCTCGGAGCGGATGTACTCCACGAAGTAGGGGGCCTTCGACTTGGTGCGGCGACGCTGGGCCAGCTCGATAGGCTGCGCCGCCGCCCAGGACCGCTCCTCCTCGGTGATGTACCCCACGTCGGCCATCATCAGAAGGACCGTGTTCCGTCGCAGCTTGGCCTGCTCGGGGTGGTAGTACGGCGAGTAACCGCCGGGGTTCTGGGGCAGCCCGGCGATGAGCGCCGCCTCGGGCAGGCTCAGCTCCCGCGCGTGCTTGCCGAAGAAGAACCGCGATGTGGCCTCCACCCCGTAGCAACCGTGCCCGTAGTAGATCTGGTTCAGGTAGAAGTAGAGTATCTCGTCCTTGGTGTAGGCCTTCTCTATCTGGACCGCCAGGATGGCCTCGCGGATTTTCCGCACCCAGCTCTTCTCCAGGGTGAGGAAGTAGTTTCGCGCCAGCTGCTGGGTGACGGTCGAGGCGCCCTGGCGCTTCTCACCGGCCATCAGGTCTATGAGTGCCGCCTTGCCGGTGCGCCATACGTTGATCCCCCAGTGCTCGTAGAAGCGCTGGTCCTCGATGGCCAGGGTTGCTTGGACCAGGTTGTCCGGTATCTCGCTCATCTGCACGACGTAACGTCGCTCTACGAGGAAGGTGGCGATCAGCTCGCCGTTGTCGTCGTAAACCTCGGTGGGCAGATAGCTCTCGAACTTCCACAGCCCGGAAATTTTCGGCAACCCGCCGGAGAAGGCGTGCACCAGACCGAGCCCCAACCCGATGATGAAAAAAGATGAAATGACGACGACGTATCCGGCCACCCGCCAGGAGAAAGCCCCCGTCCGGGCGCGGACCCCGGCCTTCGCCTCCACCCCGGGATGGGAGAGACCGCTCTCCAGGGTTTCGGGCACGGGACGCTGGAACAGGCGGCGGAACCACCCGCCGATCCGGGTGAACACATCGGCCCTGGCGTGCTTGGCTTTTACGGAACCCATCGGTCCTCGAACGGTTGGTCGTGTGACGGATCGGGGAAACGGTAAAGGGAGTCGGACGGCTATCCTACGACCCGTCTTGCACCACCGTTCCCCGTGGCGACCCCCCGATTATACCCCGTGGAACGCCCCCGGTTCAACACGGAGCGACCGGCACCCGGAGCGGTTCTTCCCGCGCGGCATCCAGTCGGGGAATGAAACACCGCAATCCGTTGATAATATAGCACATATCCCAAAGCCCGCGCCTTGACCTTTAGACGGATTTTATTTAAAATAAAGGCACTTACGTTCACGAAACCCGTCCGACGACCGAGCCCGGAGCCCCCTTGACCCGTCCGTTCCATTTGATCCTTCTCCTCCTGGCGGGGCCGCCCCTCTCGGTTCTGGCGGCCGAAGAGCCCCCCGTTCCCGACGGCGAAACGCCCCCGACCGACGGGGAGTCGGATTCCGTCGAGTCCGCACCGGCGGCTGAAACGGTCGAGTCCGAACCGGGGACTGAAATCACCGAATCGGCGACGGCGACCGAGACCGCCGAGTCCCCGGCGCCCTGGCGGCCGGACCCCGTGGAGGCGCTCTGGCGCTCGGGGGTCATCGCCGGCTGGGGACAGTTCTACAACGAGGAGTACCTGAAGGGGGTCGTCCTCTTCGGCCTCGAGGCGCTCACCGTGTACGGCATCATTTACTACGCCGACGCCGCGGCCTACGAGCGCCGTCAGTTCGAAGGCTTCGATATCCCCGACGATAGGATGAGCCCGGATTTGACCGACGTCTTCGCCCTGCGCGACTACCACCTGGATCTTTATAAAAATTACCGGGTGGACTACGAGACGCACATCTGGCTGGCCGCCCTGGTCGTGGTGTACTCCATGCTGGACGCTTACGTGGACGCCCACCTCGCCGACTTCGAGACCGGGGATGAGCTCACCGGGACCGGGGAAGCGGGGAAGGGGTTTTCGGTGGAGCTCGCTCCCCGCTTCTACACCGACTCGTGCGGAAATCCAGGCGCCGGCGTTTCCCTTTCCATCGTTTATTGACGGATCAGGAGGTTTACACTCCGCATGCCCAAGGACGAGAAAAACTCATATACCGCCGACGACATCCAGGTGTTAAAAGGCCTGGAAGCGGTCCGCAAGCGCCCGGCGATGTACATCGGCTCCACCGGCGAACGCGGCCTGCACCACCTGGTCTTCGAGGTGGTGGACAACTCGGTGGACGAGGCCATGGCCGGCTTCTGCGACCACATCGAGGTCGCGATCCACCCCGACAACTCGGTGACCGTGGTGGACAACGGCCGCGGCATCCCCGTGGACATCCACAAGGAGGAGAACCGCTCCGCCCTCGAGGTGGTGATGACCACCCTCCACGCCGGCGGCAAGTTCGACTCGAAGACGTACAAGGTGTCCGGCGGCCTGCACGGCGTGGGCGTCTCCGTCGTCAACGCCCTCTCCGCCTGGTGCGACGTGGAGGTCAAGCTCGACGGGAACATCCACCACCAGCGCTACATCCGCGGGGTACCCCAGGGGTCGGTGAGCGTCATCGGCAAGACCAAGAAGCGGGGGACCAAGATCAGCTTCATCCCGGACCCGATGGTCTTCGAGGCGACGGATTTCTCCTTCGACTTCCTGGCCAAGCGGCTGCGCGAGATGGCATTCCTGAACAAGGGGCTCACCATCGAGCTCTCCGACGAGCGCGACGGACGCCGCGTCCAGTACTCCTACTCGGGCGGGATCGTCGAGTTCATCGGGCACATCAACGCCGGCCGGACGCCCATCTACCCCACCATCGTCTACCTCGAGGGCGTGCGGGAGGAGACGGAGGACTCGGGGATGGTCTCCCTCGAGGTGGCCATGCAGCACTCCGACGGCTACACGGAGAACATCTTCACCTTCGCCAACAACATCAACACCGAGGAGGGCGGGACCCACCTATCCGGCTTCCGGGCCGCCCTGACCCGGACGACCAACGATTACGCCCGGGTCCAGGGCCTGTTGAAGAAGGACGAACCGCCGCTTTTAGGCGAGGACATCCGCGAGGGCATGGCCGCCGTGGTGAGCGTCAGAATCGGCAACCCCCAGTTCGAGGGTCAGATGAAGACCAAGCTGGGCAACAGCGAGCTCAAGGGGATAGTCGAGCAGATAGTGGGCGAGGGGCTGACCTTCTACTACGAGGAGCACCCGGACACGGCCCGCAAGATTGTGACCAAGTCGCTGGAGTCCGCCCGGGCGCGCCAGGCGGCCCGCAAGGCCCGCAACCTCGCCCGGCGCAAGAGCGCCCTCGAGGGGAGCTCACTCCCCGGAGTGCTCGCCGACTGCTCGGAGCGCGAACCGGAGAAATGCGAGCTGTTCATCGTGGAGGGCCCCTCGGCCGGCGGATCGGCCAAGCAGGGTCGCGACCGCGCCTACCAGGCCATCCTTCCCCTGGGCGGGAAGATCTTGAATGTGGAGAAGGCCCGCCTGGACAAGATTCTCTCCAACAACGAGCTCATCACCATCATCACCGCCGTCGGAACCGGCATCGCCGAGGAGTTCGAGCTCGAGAGGCTGCGCTACCACAAGCTCGTGATAATGACCGACGCCGACGTGGACGGCAGCCACATCCGCACCCTTCTTTTGACCTTCTTCTACCGCCAGATGCGGCCGCTTCTGGAGCAGGGGTATATCTACATCGCCCAGCCGCCGCTCTACCGGGTCAAGCGCGGCCGCGAGGAGTTCTACATGCAGAGCGAGGGGGAGATGGACCGTCTGCTCCTCGAGCTGGGCTGCCGGGGGGCTCGGGCGGAAATAAACGGCGCCAAGCTCGACGAGAAGGCCCTCCTGGGCCTGACCAGGCACCTCAGACGGGTGAAGCTCTCCTTCGATCGTCTCGAACGTCGGGGGCTGGACGTGGAGGAATACCTCGGCCGCGAGCGGGACGGTCGCCTGCCGCGATACTACCTGCGCGACCTCGAGACCGGCGACATCGAATACGCCTACACCGACCAGGAGCTGGGGCTTTTGGAGGAGAAGGCCGAGGCGGGGGAGGAGCTGGCCGACCTTTTGGGCCAGCGGTCGGAATGGAGGAAGCACGAGCCGGAGGAGCTGGGTGAGGCCACCGAGCTGGAGGAGCTCCGAGGCGCTTTGAGGGAGTTCGGCCTCGATTTCCCGGCGCAGAAAAAGCCCGGCATCACCCTCCACCTGGGCAAGGATGAGCGGTTCGAGCTGACCGACCCCCTGGAGCTTCTGGAAATCCTGCGCCGGACCGGCAATCGGGAGGTTTCCGTCCAGCGTTACAAGGGGCTGGGCGAGATGAATCCCGACCAGCTCTGGGAGACGACGATGGACCCGGCGAGCCGGACGCTGCTACAGGTGACGGTGGAGGACGCCTTCGCCGCCGACGAGATGTTCAGCGTGCTGATGGGGGACCAGGTGCCGCCGCGGCGGGAGTTCATCCGCTCCCACGCCCTCGAGGTGGCCAACCTGGACATCTGAGGCCGACCGGTCGTCGAGAATAGCGCACCACCCTCGTAGGGGCCGACCGACGGCGCGCCGTTCAGGTCGGCCCGCATCATCGCAATCGGCAAGGCACGGGCCGGGGTGAGGGTCTTCTTAAAAACGGCCCCCCTCTCCCCGTGGGAGGTCTGCAAGGCACGGGTCGGGGGTGAGGGCTGCCTTTTACCCCCTCTCCCCTCTGGGGAAAGGGTTGGGGTGAGGGGTAAAAGCGGCGGGGACTGAAGTCCCCGTCCTACATTCTCACGTCTGCGTTCCCCGCCGGTTGCCCCAGAGAATCGCCGCCAGGATGAGCCCCATCCCCGCGTAGCCGTACCACGGCAGCCGCTCGGCGAAGAAGACCGCCCCGCCCGCCGCGGCGATGACCGCCTCACCCACGTAGATGAGCGCCGCCCGCCCCGCCCCCAGCTTCGGCTGCCACCGCATCTGCCAGAAAACCACCAGCACAGTCGCCGCCAGCGAGAGGTACAGAAAAGCCGGGATGGACACCGCGTCCAGAGCCAATCGCGGCGTCTCCAACAGCGGCGAGAGCGTCATAGCCCCCACGCCGACCACCACCATCTGCACCGTGGTCAGGGTGAACTCGTGCCGGAGCTGTGAATCTTCATTTTCCTCCGCGGGCGCCCAGCGGTCAATGAAGGCCAGGTGGAGCGCGAAGATAGCCGCGCTGCCCAGGGTCAATAAATCACCCGGATTCACCGGCCCCGAGGGATCGGCCAACAGGTACACCCCGGCCAGGGAAACCGCCGCGGCGCCCAGCTCCCGCCATCGAATCCGCCGCCCGCACACCGGCCACGCGAAAAAAGGCGTGAGCACCACGTAGAGCGCGGTGATGAACCCCGACTTCCCCGCCCCGGTGTGCACCAGCCCCAAAGTCTGCAGGGCGTAACCCCCCAGGAGCAGAAGGCCCAGGAAGGCCCCTCGCCTAAGGACTTTGCCCTCGACGCGCCACCGCCGCCAGAGAAGAACCGCGAGGCAAACCGCCGCGGCCAGGCCGAACCGGACCCCCACCAACAGCCACGGGGTGGCCCGCGTCAACAGGAGCTTGAGCACGATGAAGGTCGAGCCCCAGATGACGGTGGCGACACCGAGATAAGCTCTAGCCTTGCGGGTCCGGTCCATGGCGCAGTCTTCGCCTTCGCAAGAGGGCATTCGCAGATTGTACCATCGGTCGGGGTGAAGGTGAGCGGACGGATTTTTTTCCGAAGCGGACGTTTTTTGCCCACTACAATCATCACCCTTGACAGTTCGCCCCCGTCTCCATACAATGATGCTGGGTTTGTTTGTCGTTGATCCTGCTTAACCTATAACACCCACCGCGGGGAAAGATCCGTCCGAACCATTGACTGCCGCAACCCTTAAGCTCCATCCCCTCAATAAGAAACGCAAAAAGGCGGAGCGTTTCAGCCTGGTCATCTGTCGGGACGGAGCCCTGGGCACCTTCCACCGGGACCTGGACCGCCGGGGCATCCGGCGCTTCGTCTGGATAACGGTGTCGGTCATCGTCGGCGCCGTGGTCCTGCTCTTCTTCTACTCGGACAACCTGCGCAAGCGGCTGGACCTCTTCACCCTCGAGCTGGAGAACGAGGACCAGCAGGGTGAGCTGACCAAGGCCCAGGAGGACATCGGCGACCTGAACCAGCAGCTAGCGGTCGTCCGGGAGGCCAACGACGTCGCCCGGCTGGCCCACGCTCTGCCCCTCGTGCCGGACTCGGAGCGGGAGGGCGGCATCGGTGGCGTGGAGCTGGGCCGGGCCATCGCCTCCTTCCCCCGCATCACCGACTCCCCCCTGGACGAAACGACGCAGCGCTACTTCGAGCGCTCCCTACGCCTGGCCGGTTCGATCAACTACGAAATTTCCCTCGTGAACCAGACCATCGAGCGGACCCGCCGCGAGGCCGACATCCGCGCCCACACGCCCTCCATCAAGCCCGTCGTCGGCCACATCATCAGCTTCATGGGCAACCGCATCCACCCCATCACCGGTCTCATACATTTCCACCGCGGCATTGACATCCAGGCGCCTTGGGGGACGCCCATCTTCGCCCCCGCGGACGGCGTGGTGATTTTCGCCGGCACCCGCGGCGGCTACGGCACCACCTGCTTCATTGACCACGGCTACGGCTACCAGACCCGCTACGGACACTGCTCCAGGCTCCACGTCAAGGAGGGCGACGAGGTCAAGCGGGGGCAGATAATCGCCGACGTCGGCTCCACCGGCATGTCCACCGGGCCTCACCTCCACTACGAGGTCCTGGTGGACGGAAGCGTCACCGACCCCATGGCCTACATCTTCCCCGACTACGAGTTCGACTAGGGGGCCGACCTTCGCACTCATAAAAAGACCGCTCGGGCGGTCTTTTTGCTGGAAGAGATTGACACGCCCGCGAGCCCGACCGTATAAAAAAAGGCCGCTTCCGGGCGGTCTTCCCGTTAAACGGCTTCAACCCGTCGGAGAATTCCGTCCTGCCTAACCGTCGGGCGGCTGCCAGAAAGTCTTCCGGCCCAGCAGGTCGTGGAGGTGTACCAGCCCCAGGGGCCGATGCTCATCGTCCACCACGACCAGGGCGGTGATGTTGTGGGTCTCCATGACCGCCACGGCATTTTCGGCGCTCGTCCCGGGAGGGATCGTCTTGGGATTATGGGTCATCATCGTCTCGGCGCAGATGTGCGCGGTGTCACGTTTCTGGGCTAAAATACGCAGCACGTCGCCGTTGGAGATGACGCCGGCCAGCCCTCCTCCGCCACAGACCACCGCGGTTATCCCCTGCCGCTTGCCGGCCAGCTCCCCGACCACCTCGGCGAAATCGGCCCCGACCCCCACGCTGGGGAATAGAGCGCCCGTAATGAGAACCTCGTCCACTGTGAGTAGGAGCAGGCGGTCGCCCAAGAGACCCCCCGGGTGGAAGCGGGCGAAGTCGTCGGCCTTGAACTGACGCAGCTCCATCAGCGCCACGGCCAGGGCATCGCCCAAGGCCAGCGCCGCAGTCGTCGAGGAGGTGGGCGCCAGGTTCAACGGGCACGCCTCCCGCTCCACGCTCGCGTCGAGGGCCACCTCGGCCTCGCGGGCCAGGGGGGAGTCTGGGGTTCCGACCAGGGCCACCAGCCGCGCGCCCAGCTTCTTCAGGTTCGGCACGATGGCCAGGAGCTCCCGGGTCCGCCCCGAGTTGGAGACCGCCAGGACCACGTCACCCGGGGTGACCATCCCCAGGTCGCCGTGGGCCGCCTCGCCGGGGTGGAGGAAGAACGCCGGCGTGCCGGTCGAAGAGAGGGTGGAGGCTATCTTGTCGGCGACGTGCCCGCTCTTGCCCATCCCGGCCACGATGACCCGCCCGGTGCAGCCGTGCAGGATGCGTACCGCCGCGGCGAAACTCTCGTCCAGACGCTCCGCCACGCGCGCCAGCGCCTCGCCCTCGACGGCCAGCACCTCGCGCCCCCGGGCCGTGATTTCCGCGTCCGTTTTCATGGGATGCTCACCGTCGTGTAAATCCTCATTTTAGCCGTAAATAAACCTTAACAAAAACTTGACAAAAACGTACAAAAAGGGCTAGACTGTTGATGGCGGTTCGGCCGAGGGGTTACTGTGTAAAAGCAGGGGCCCCGAGGGCGTTACCGCTACTTTTTTTAGCTCCTTGGAGTATAAGGATCAGGCACATACACGATTCCATAAACCTGTTTCCTTACACCTTCGACGGCAACTTCATCACGGCGTAATCGGCACTATCGATAAGAGGCTATATCTTACTATCTTTCAACGCATTGCCACCACGCACCTCATAGGGCGTTTTTTTATGGTCGTGCCCGCTTTCATCGAGGAATAACAACCAACTCATTTAAATTCCCCCATTATCCACTGATTGACCATCGCGTCCCACTCGCCGCGGGCGCGCAGGATGAGCTCGCAGACCTCGCGCACGGCGCCCCGCCCCCCCTTGGCGGCGCAGACGTAGTGGACCCGCCCGCGCACGTCGGGGGCGGCGTCGGCGGGACAGCAGGCCAGCCCGGCGATGACCAGGCCCGGCAGGTCGTTCAGGTCGTCTCCGATGTAGCAGAGCCCGTCTTCCGCGCAGTCCGACGCCCGCAGGAGCTCCCGCACCGCCGGCCCCTTGTCCAGCGCGCCCTGGAGGCAGTGCTCCAGCCCCAGCTCCTCCGCTCGCCTTTCCACCGCCCGGCTGGACTTGCCGGTGACGATGGCCCGCTTGATCCCCGCCCGGCCCAGGAGGTAGAGCCCGAGCCCGTCCTTGACGTCGAAGATTTTTACCGGGACGCCGTCCGAGTCGGTGAACATCCCGCCGGCGGTGAGGACGCCGTCCACGTCCATGACCAGAAGGCTCACCCGCCGGGCGCGCTCTTCCAGGTCGGCGACCCGGGCCTCACCGGGAAAGGAGATTTTTTCAAACATCGGGACCCAGCTTTCCCAGTTCGCGCCGCAGACCGTCCACCGCCAATATCTGATCCATCAACCGCCCGAAGCTGTTCAGGGGCCAGACGGTGGCCGGATCGGACTTCGCCCGGGGAGGGTCGGGATGCGTCTCGGCGAAAAGAGCATCCACGCCGAAGGCCGCGGCGGCCCGGGCCAGCGGCGGCACGAACGCGCGCAGGCCGCCGGTCTGACCCGACGCCCCGCCCGGCTGCTGCAGCGAATGCGTCGCGTCGTAGCAGACCAGGGCTCCGATCTCCCGCATCACCGCCAGCGAACGCAGGTCCACCACCAGGTCATGATAGCCGAAGGCGTAGCCGCGCTCGGTGAGGATGATCCGGTCGCAACCCGCCGACGTCAGCTTGGCCACGATGTGCCGTGTGTCGTCGGGAGCGAGAAACTGCCCTTTCTTCACGTTCACCGGTTTGCCCGTAAGGGCGCAGGCGGTGACGAGGTCGGTCTGGCGGCAGAGGAAGGCCGGCACCTGGAGGCAGTCCACGACCTCCCCCGCCGCCCGGGCCTCCTCGGGGGAGTGGACGTCGGTGAGCACCGGCAGGCCGATCGCCTCCCGGACCTCGACGAGCACGCGCAACCCCTCTTCCAGGCCTGGGCCGCGGAAGCTCTCCCCGCCGGTCCGGTTCGCCTTGTCGTAGCTGGATTTAAAAATGAGGCCGCAGCCGCGCTCCATCGCCAGGTCGGCGAGACGCTCCGCCACCCGCAGGGTCGAGTCGCGGTCCTCGATGACGCAGGGGCCGGCGATGAAGACCAGTTCCCGACCCAGCTCCACCGTACCGACGTTGAACACGCTCAGTGGTTCCATTAAATTACCCTAGCGTCGCGGGGGTTCGAGCCCCAGCTCACCCATGACGACCTGCAGGTCCTGCCAAACGTCGCGCTTGGAGTCCGGGTTGCGCAGGCAGTAGGCCGGGTGGTAGGTGACGATGACCCGGGTGCGCTCGTTGTATCGGTGGATGGCGCCCCGGAGCCGGGAGATGGGCTCGTCGCGGCCCAGGAGGCGGATGGCGGCGTGTCGGCCCAGGCAGCAGATGAACTCCGGCGCGATGAGGTTTATCTGGGCCTCCAGGTAGGGACGACAGGCGGCCGCCTCGGCGGGCAGCGGGTCCCGGTTGCCCGGCGGCCGGCACTTGAGGATGTTGGCGATGTAAACCTCACCCCGCGCCAGGCCCATCGCCGCGATCATCTTGTCCAGGAGCTTCCCGGCCCGCCCTACGAAGGGACGGCCCTGGGCATCCTCGTCCGCCCCCGGAGCCTCGCCGATGAACATCAGCCGCGCGTCGGGCGCCCCCTCGCCGAAAACCACGCTGTTGCGGGTCCGGGAGAGCTCGCACTTGGTGCATCCGGCGGCGTCGGCCTCACAGGCCGCCAGGTCGGGCCATGTCCCGGGCTTCTCGGCAAAGAGGTCGCCCTCGGGCGGCAGGGCGGTCAAAGGCATCACACCGTCGTCGCTTTTAGGAATGGTTTTTTCCGGTTTCGCGGCCGGCTCGGGGGTTTCCACCGACGGCGCGGGGACGGGCCGGGGGAGGTACACCAGACCCACCCTCGCCCAGAGGGCAAGCTGCTCCGCCAGGAGTGAGCCACCGCCGCCCACCGGTTTAGGGCTTGCTCGATAACTGCAGCCGTTCCTGGACCAACTCCACCACCCGGTCAATGATGATGTAGGCCAGGGTCCGCTTGGACATCTTGGGGTAGGTCTCCACGGCGCCCTTAGAGTCTATGACGGTCACCACGTTGGTGTCCACGGCGAAGCCGGCGCCCTCCACGGTGATGTCGTTGGCCACGATGAGGTCCAGGTTCTTCTCCTCCAGCTTGGCGGTGGCGTTGGAGACCAGGTCGCTGGTCTCCATGGCGAACCCCACGTGGACGCGCCTGCCCTTCCTCTCGCTAAAGGATAGGAGGATGTCCGGGGCCGGCTTGAGCTTGACGCTGATATCTTTATCACCCTTCTTTATCTTCTCGCCGGCGACAATCTCGGGGGCGTAGTCGCTCACCGCGGCGGCGGAGATGAAGATGTGACAGTCCGGGTAGCTCCGCTCTACCGCATCGAGCATCTCCACGGCGGTGGTCACCTGGTGGAAGCGGACCCCGGCGGGCGGCGTCAGTGAGGTCGGGCCGGAGACGAGGGCCACCTTCCCCCCGCGCAGCCGCGCAGCCTCGGCGAGGGCGAACCCCATCTTCCCCGAGGCCGGGTTGGAGATGAACCGCACCGGGTCGAGCGCCTCCCGCGTGGCCCCGGCCGTGACCAGCACGTTGAAGCCTTCCAGGTCCTGGGTCTGGGACAAAAGCTCCAGGGCGCGCATGGAGATAGTCTCGATGGGCGCCAGCCGCCCGACTCCCTCCTCGCCGCAGGCCAGATCGCCCTCCACCGGGTCCACGAAATGATAGCCCAGTACCTTGAGCTCCCGCACGTTGCGCACCACCTGGGAGTTCGTCCACAGGCGGGTGTTCATCGCCGGGGCGATGAGGACGGGGCACTTCACCGCCAACAGGGTGGTGGTGAGCAGGTCGTCGGCCACACCGGAGTAGAGCTTGCCGAGAAGGTTGGCCGTGGCCGGGGCGACGACGCAGAGGTCCGCCTCCCGGGCCAGGTCCAGGTGGCGGTACTCGGGCTCGCCCGAGGAGGAGAACATCTCGACCAGGGCCGGCCGGCCGGTGAGTGAGGAAAAGGTCAGCGGCGTTACGAACCGGGCCGCGTTGGCCGTCAGGACGGTGTCCACCTCGACGCCGTGCCGGACGAACTCGCGCGCCAGCTCGCACGCCTTGTAGACCGCGATCCCTCCGGTCACGCCCAGGAGGACCCGGCTCCCCCTCACCCGTTCGTAGTCGATTGCGCGGTCCATACGAGCCTCCCAAAACCCGCTTAAAAAGACGTTGGCATTATAACACGGCGGGGGGTCCGGATTGCTCTGATGTAGGGGCTAGTCTTCAGACCCGCCCTCGGGCCGACCTAAAGGTCGGCTCCTACGAGGGTGACGCGCGATTAAATTACATCCCATAGGGCGGGGTTTCCCAACCCCGCCGTTTTTCCTGATGTAGCCCTCACCCCTACCCCTCTCCCACAGGGAGAGGGAAACCGTGGAGGCACACAAAATCGCCGTCCTACGCCAACGACGGTCTATCGGCCGTAGGGGCGGGTGTCCACACCCGCCCGTGATTGTGTCAACCTCCGTTGAACTAAACGTAGGGCGGGGACTTCAGTCCCCGCCGCTTTTTACACAACCAAAAACTACAGGTCGTAGTACAGGAAAATCTCGTAGGGGTGCGGGCGGTTGACGATTCTATTTATCTCGTTCTCCCGCTTGTAGGCGAGGTAGGCGGCGATGAGCTCCTCATCGAACACCCCCCCGGCCTTGAGGTACGCGTGGTCGTACTCCAGGGCATGGAGCGCCTGGACGAAGTCGCGGGGCATGAGGTGGTTCTTGCGCTCGGGCCCGACCAGGCCGCTCATCCGGCCCATGCCCTCGGGACCGAACGGTCCGTAGCCCAGCTCGGCTGGATCCAGGGCGTCCTTGATGCCGTCCAGCCCGGCTAAAAGTTGCGCGGCCAGGGAGAGGTAGATGTTGCCGGTGGCGTCGGAGGGGCGGAACTCTATCCGCCGCTTTTCGGGCGACGCGTAGGCCGGGACGCGCACCGCCGCCTCCCGGTTGGCCATGGCGTAGAAGAGCCACACCGGCGCCTCGTAGCCCTCCACCAGCCGCTTGTATGAATTGGTACTGGCGCAGCACAGGGCGGCCAGGCTCCGGGCGTGCTTGAGCACACCCGCCGTGTAGGCCCGCGCCAGACGGTTGAGACCCGTCTCGTCGTCCCCGGCGAAGGCGGATTCCCCGTCGCCCCGGCAGAGGTACTGGTGGAAGTGCATCCCAGACCCGTTGACCCCGTAGATGGGCTTGGGCATGAAGGTGGCGGTTTTCCCGGCGAGGACGGCCAGGTTCTGTATCACGTACTTGATCCACATCCCGTTGTCGGCCGTGCGCGCGAGGTCGTTGAAGAGGACCTCTATCTCCTGCTGCCCCGGACCACCCACCTCGTGGTGGTGGTACTTCACCGGGATGTCCATCTCGGTCAAGAGCCGCATCACCTCGGTGCGCAGGTCGTGGGTCTTGTCCCGGGGGTTGACGGCGTGGTAGCCGTCCTGGTGCTTGATCTGGTATCCCAGGTTCCCGTGCTCCGAGGGGCCGTAGTTCCAATCGGCCTCGTCGCAGTCGAACTCGTAGCCCAGGGCGTTGTCGCGCTTGGTGAAGACGACCTTGTCGAAGATGAAGAACTCGAACTCGGGGGAGAAGAGGGCGTCGGCGGCGCCGGCTTCCCCGGCCAGCTTGTTCTTCTTCAGGAAACTGCGGACGTAGGCCAGAGCCCGCTTGGCGACCTGCCGGGGATCGCCGGAGAAGGGCTCGCCGGTCCCGGCGGTGCAGCAGTCGCAGATGAAGCTAACGCACGGCTCCTCCCAGAAGACGTCCTCCATCGCCGTGGTCTTGTCCGGGATGAGCACCATGTCCCCGCCGGTGACTTTGCGCTGGAAGCCGGCGATGGCCGAGCCGTCGAAGCCCACCCCCCGGGTGAAGACCTTCTCGTCCAAAAACTCCACCGGGAGGGTCACGTGGTGCCAGCGGCCGGGGAGGTCCACGTACTTCAGGTCCACCGTGGTGATTTCCTCCTCCTCGAAGCGGCTTTTGATTTCCTCGGCCGTGGTCTCGTGGTTGAAGTCGAACTTGTACATGACCGTCTCCCCGTGGGGGTAAAAAAAGGGAACGCCCGCTCTTTGTCAGTTAAGTGGATTCTATCCGCCCCGCCGGCGCCTGTCAACCAAGGGGCCCGTCAATCCCCCCGGACCGGCGCGTATTTCACCCGGACGCGAGCGGAATCTCCGGGGGTGTGTCCAGGTCGAGGTCGGGGACTTCCTTGGAATCAATCCCCGCGCCGCACTCGGCGAGAAGCCCATTCAGCCGGACGATGCGCCCCGGCAGCGCACCCAGGGAAGTGTAACCCTCCACCGCGGCCCGGAGATAGGCGCAGGCCAGCTCCCCATGTCCCAGCCCCCGCGCCAGCCGACCCAAAAGCCCCAGCGCCTCGGTGCGCTCGAGGGGGACGCCGTACCGGTGAAAAACCCGGTAGGAGCGCATCAGCAGTGGGTGAGCCGTGACGTAGTCGTCGTTGGCCACCAGCACCTCGCCCAGCCGACACATCACCCGGGCCTCCTGGACGGGGTTCTGTATCCCCTCGGCGATGTGGGCCGCCCCCTTCAGGTCGGCGAGAGCCCCGCCCCACCTCCCCAGGCGTGAAAGGACCAGCCCCCGGTTGGACATGGACTCCGCCTGCCCCTCCCGGTGGTCCAGCCGTCGGTGCAGGTCCAGGGCGCGGGTGAAATGCTCCAGGGCCGTCCCGTCGTCGCCACGCTCACACGCCACCCGCCCGAGGGAGTTCAGGGTCCAGGCCTCGAGGAAGTGGTTCTTGATCCCGGCGTGAATCCGGAGCGCCTCGCTCAAGAGCTCCTCCGCCCGGTCGAAGTCCCCCCGGTAGAACTCGAGCAGCCCGAGGTTCCCCCGACAGTGGGCCTCGGTCACGGGGATGCCGGAGCGCCGGTTTAGTTCCAGGGTCTTCTCAAGCAGTTCCCCGGCCTCGTCGAATCCCCCAATCTCGAGGTACACGCTCGAAAGGTTGGACATCGTGACCGACTGGCCGAACACGTCGTCGCGTTCGATGTCTATTTGCAGGGCCTCGCGGTAGGCCGCGATGCTCTCCCCGAACTCGCAGCGCACCCGTCGGATGATGCCCACGTTGCCCAGGCAACGGGCCGCCGCCGTCGTGTTCCCCTGCCGGCGCTCGAGCTCCAGCGCCTGCTCGTAGGCCCGCAGCGCGGCGGGGTAATCGCCCTTGCGGAAAAAAACCGAGCCGAGGTTGTGGATGATGTGGCTCGTCACGGCCTGGTCGCCCAGGCGCCGGTTGATGGCCAGCGCCTTCTCGTAGGCCTGAATCGAGGAGGAGTAGTCACACTCGTAGAAGTGCACGTTGCCCAGATTGTTGTAAACGCTGGAGACGAGCCGCTGATCACCGATCTCTTCGGCGATGTCCCTGGCCCGCTGGAAGACCTGCTTCGCCGCCTCGTAGTCGCACGTGCGGACGTGGACCCGGCCCATCTCGACGAGCGATTTCGCCATCGCAACCGGCTGACCGGCGCTCAGTCCGAGCGCAGAATCGAGAATCTCCACCGCCCGGGCGTAGTCGCCCTTCGTGCGGTACTCCGCACCTTGCTCGACGAGCATCGCGACCTCGTGGAGCCCGTCGTCTATTTCTTTGAATACCTCCCGCGCCTCGGAAAAACGCCCGAGGGCCCCGTCGGAGTCCCCCCGCACCCGGCAGACGCGCCCCAGACCTGCGAGGAAAGTTCCGGCGAGGTCCCGCCGTCCGGAATCGGCGGCCCGCTCCAGTCCCCGGTGGAAGAGATCCTCGGCCCGCTCCGTATTCGCGCGTTTCAGCTCGCTATTGCCGAGGCCGGCAAGGGACTCGAGCTCGGCCGTCTCGTCCGCCGCGGACTCGGCGCGGGCGAGGGCGTCCGCGTAAGCCTCCGCCGCCCCCTCCCAGTCCCCGCGCAGATACCGGAGCAACCCGGCGGCCTTGTACACGTGCGCCCGCCGGGCGTCGGTATCGGAAGCCTTGTCCGCGCTGCGAATCGCGTCCACCACGGCGTTCCAGCGTCCCGCGGACGCCTCCTCCAGGGCCGCGAGAAGATGTTCCAGCGCCCCGGTCCCCCCGAGGCACGTGGGGAAGGCCGGCGGGGGGAGCCCGTTCAGGCTCCCCAGGCGGACCAGGGCCTCTTCGAATCGCTTGAGTACATCACTCATGGCAGCGCTCTGTTGAGCGTGTCAAAGGCGTGGATTGGCGAAAACCCGCTGCATCTTTTTACATTACAACAAAATCCTCCTTTTGTCAGCCCAAAAAAAGGGCGGCCGAGGCCGCCCTGGCTCGTGACGGGCCTTCTAGTAATTGCCCTTGGCGAAGCGCTCCAGCTTGTCCACCAGCTCGTAGCCGATGCGGCCCTGGCTCTCCACGCTCGAGGCGCCGATGTGGGGGGTGAGTATCACGTTGTCGAACTTCTTAAGCGTGTTCTTGGGGTCCATCGGTTCGACCTCGAAGACGTCCACGGCGGCCCGGCCCACTTTGCCCGATTCGAGCGCCCGGACAAGGGCCTCCTCGTTGACCACTCCGCCTCGGGCGACGTTGATCAGAATCACGTCGTCCTTCATCTTCGCGAACTCGGGGTCCGAGATGATGTGGTGGGTGTCCTTGGTATGCGGCAGGTGGAGGGTGATGATGTCGGAATCGGCCAGGAGCCTGTCGAAGGTCACCATACGGGCGTAGTCGCACTCCTCGACGAGGGGGTCGAAACCGATGACGCTCATTCCCAGGCCCTTGGCGCGTTTGGCGACCTCGGTACCGATGCGCCCCAGACCGATGATGCCCAGAACCTTGCCGCCCAGCTCGTTGCCCTTGAAGAGCTTCTTCTCCCACTGGCCCTTCTTCACGGAAACATCGGCGCGGCAGATGTGGCGGCTCACGGCGAACATGAGGCCGACGGCCAGCTCGGCCACGCCGGCGCTCGAGGCGGCCGGGGTGTTCCAGACCAGGATGCCCTTCTCGCGGGCGTAATCGGCGTCTATGTTGTCTATACCGACCCCGCCGCGCATGATCAGCTTGAGGCTGGTTCCGGCGTCAATGGCGGGCTGGCGGAACTTGGTCGCCGAACGGACGATGGCGACTTCGTAGCTCGGCACCTCGGCGACCAGCTCCTCCGGGGTCATTCCGGTCTTCACGATCACCTCGTGGCCCAAGTCCTGCATCATCTTGACGGCGTCCTCGGCCACGGCATCGCAGATGAGAACCTTCATCGCTCCTCCAATCGGAGTCTAAAATCCCTTCGGGATGGGTACTGAGGAAGCCGCCCGCTAGGGGGCGACCCCTTCAACCTATTTGAAACCGAGGATGTCGTCCACGTTCAACAGGAGGTCACGGACCTCGGGCAGCGTCATCGTCCCCATGTGGGCGATGCGGAAGGTCTTCTCCTTGAGCTTGCCGTAGCCGTTGGAGAGCGAGTATCCGCGCTTGCCCAGCTCGGAGTTGAGGTCGGCCACGGAGATGCCCTTGGTGTTCGTGATGCAGGTGAGGGACAGACTCTCGTAGCCGGGCTCGGGGAAGAGCTCGAATCCCCGGCTCTTGGCCCATCCACGGACGAGCTTGGCCATCTCGACGTGCTTGGCCCAGTGGGCCTCCAGATCCTTGGAGTAACGCTCCGCCTGCTTGCCCAGGGCGTACACCAGGCTGATGCCCGGGGTCGAGGGGGTTTGGTTGGTTCGCTTGCCGGCGGCGTACTCCCTGGCGCTGAGGAGATCGAAGTAGAAGCCGCGATTCTCCACCGTCTCGGCGCGCTGGAAGCATTTCTCGCTCACCGCGGCCACGGCCAGTCCCGGAGGCAGGCTCCAGGCCTTCTGGGTGCCGGCCAGGATGTAATCTATGCCCCAGGCGTCCACCTCGACTTTGGCAGCAGCCATCCCGGAAACCGCGTCCACGGCGAGGATCACGTCCGGGTATTTTTTCACCACATCCGCAATTTCCTTCAGCGGGGACATCACCCCGGTGGAGGTCTCGTTGAAGACCAAGGTCACCAGGTCGAAGCCGCCCTTGGCGAGCATTTTGTCAATGTCCTCGGGCTTGGCCGCCTTGCCCCATTCGTAATCCAGACGCTCGCTGTCTTTGCCGTTGGCCGCGGCGATGGTGTGCCAGCGGTCGCTGAAGGCGCCGACGACGACCGAGAGGATCTTTTTCTTGCACAGGTTGAGAATCGCCCCCTCCATAAGCCCGGTGGAGGAGCAGGTCCCGATCCAGATGAACTTGTCCGTGTAGAGGACCTTCTTCACGTTGTCCACGCAGAAGGCGTGGATCTTCTCGTAATCCTTGGACCGGTGCCCGACCATAGGTACGGCCATATCGTGGAGCGACTCGGGGGTTACCTCGACGGGGCCCGGGATGAAGAGCTTCTTGTGCATCGATCCTCCTGGACTTAAAGAGGTAGAAATGCCGGTTCTAGAGCGGGGGCAATTGTACGCGAGGGGCGGTTGACTGTCAAGGGGAACCCAGATAGGGAAAATGGCCTACCCAAGCCGATTTTCACTCGTCAAGGGGGTGATGGGGCGGCGGTTGAATTCCGCTATTTTTTTCACGAATAGAATCCCCGCCGGGGTTGACAATGAATGCCGCCGCAAATATACTGCCCAAGGTCTTTCGGCAGAAACGAAGTAACGCGAAGCGAAAAACCGGGAGGGTTGTGCGCAGCCGTGTGTGGATTGCAGGGGTCGCCATCCTGCTCTCATCGGCTTCGATCGCCGCCGAACACCTGCTCGCATGGGTCGCCTCGGGGGAGGCCGAGCGGGTCGAGGTTCTGGACCTGACGACCGGGGAGATTCTCACCAGCTTCGACCTCGACGCGGCACCGACCCACCTCTCACTTACCCCGGACCTGGAGTACCTCTACGTTTCCTGCCGCTCCGACGGACAGACCCACGTACTCCGGCCTTTCACGGGGAGCCCGGTCAAGAGGCTTCCTTACGTTCACCCTGTTTTTAGCGCCCACGATTCGGCGCACTACTACGCCCCGGGACTCGGCGGCGTTTTCCGCTACGAGGTGGACGGCTACAAATTCGATCAGTTGGCCTACCTCCCGGACACCCAGAACAGTTTCGCCTACGCCGTCTCCGCCGACGCCCGGTGGTTCATCTACGCGCAGCGCTTCGTGGACTGGCGCGAACAGGGGATAACCGACACGCCGATCTACGAGCGGGTGACGGTGTGCAACCTGGAGGAGTCCACCGGCCAGCACGTCAACCTGGGAGCCGAGCCGCTCTGCGTGGCGATTTCCCCGAGGGGAGATTACGCGGCCGTCGGCTGCGCCAACGGCGACGTCTCCCTCATCGCTCTGGGTGAGAATCCCGAGGTGACCTACACCGAGGAGCTGGCCGACCCGGTCCGCTTCGTCGGCTTCACCCCCGACGGCGGGGAGATTCTCTTCACCTCCAGGGACAGTGTCTTCACCACCTGGACGGGTTACCTGAACGAGCCTCTGGTGAGCTTCGATCTTCAGGCCATCCGGCTCGGGGGCGCGGAGATAGTGGACGGGGCGGTGGCCCCCGACGGCAACCTGGTGGTGGTGGACCGGGCGGGCACGCTCAGCCTCGTGGACCCCGAGGAGAAAAAGATCACCCTGAGCCTCTCCGTGGTGCCGGGGACCACCGACCTGGTCGTGGCCCTGGCGGACGAGGCCGGTCTGTAAGAGGAAGAGCGCGGTCGGTCATCGAGTTTAAAGGGGCGGAGAGGGTCATCAGTAACGACGTCCCTGAAACCGCGACCCGCTGAACCTTCGAGGAACGAGCACATGTCCGAAGAACTCAACCCCCCAAAAACCAGACGGGCCCGACTGCGCCGGGTATTCTGCATATTGGTTCTGGCGGGCGTCACCCTGACGTTCGCCGGATGCGCGGCGGGGAACGTGGAGCATTTCAACGGTGATAGCCCCGCCGACTTCTGGGCCGGTCTTTGGCACGGATTCATCCTCTTGTTTAGCTTCATCATCTCGCTGTTCACGGACACGGTAAAGGTCTATGAGGCGGCCAACGTGGGGTGGGCCTACGACCTGGGATTTCTCCTGGGCGTCATCATCTTCTGGCGCGGGAACGGCGAGATTATCCGCACGAGACGGTGGAAGAAGAAGGAGTAGCGGTCGCTGATTAGGAATCATACCGCTTTCGGCGCCGTTGCCGGGGGGACACGGGGAGAACCGCCCCGGCGGCTCAGCGGAGAGGATTTATAAGCTTCGTGTAAACAACCGGTCCCCGAAGGCCGGGGGGAATTCGGCGCCCCCCTTCAGGCGCCCGTAACACCGCAACCATCTGAACCTCCAAGGAGCTGATAGATGGCCGAAGAACTCAATCCCTTCAAGATCGCCCAGGCCCAGTTCGACGAGGCCGCCAAGAAGCTCGGCCTCGAGGCCCCCATGTGCGAGATCCTGCGCTGGCCCCGCCGCGAGTACAAATTCACCATCCCGGTGAAAATGGACAACGGGAAGACCAAGGTTTTCCACGGCTACCGCGTCCAGTACAACGACGCCCGTGGCCCGGGCAAGGGCGGCATCCGTTGGCACCCGGACGAGACCATAGACACCGTCCGCGCCCTGGCGGCGTGGATGACCTGGAAGTGCTCCGTGGTGGACATCCCCCTCGGCGGCGCCAAGGGCGGCGTGACCTGCAACCCCAAAGAGCTCTCCGATGGTGAAAAGGAGCGGCTGGCCCGGGGCTGGATGCGCGTCATCGCCCGCGAGCTGGGCGAGCACCGTGACGTCCCCGCCCCCGACGTCTACACCACCCCCCAGATCATGGCCTGGATGATGGATGAGTACGAGACCATCGTCGGCCGCAACCACCCCGCCGTCATCACCGGCAAGCCGTTGGAGCTCGGCGGATCCCAGGGCCGCGGTGACGCCACCGCCCGCGGCGGCATCTTCACCGTCCGCGAGGCCTGCAAGATATTCAAGATTGACCCGGCCAAGGCCACCTATGCCGTCCAGGGATTCGGCAACGCGGGCCAGTTCGCCGCCACCCTCCACAAGGAAGTTCTGGGCGGGGGCAAGCTGGTCGCCGTGTCCGATTCGAGAGGCGGCATCTACTCCGCCGCGGGCTTCGATCCGCACGACCTGGTGAAGTGGAAGCTCGAGAAGGGCACCGTCACCACCTACCCCAAGGCCGAGAAGAAGATATCCAACGAGGAGCTCCTCGAGCTGCCCGTGGACGTCCTCTACCCCTCGGCCCTGGAGAACGTCATCACCAAGGAGAACGCGGCCAAGATCAAGTGCAAGATCTCCTGCGAGCTGGCCAACGGCCCGACGACACCGGACGCCGACGTCATCCTGCACAAGAACGGCATCCACGTCATCCCCGACTTCCTGGCCAACGCCGGTGGCGTGACCGTTTCCTACTTCGAGCAGGTCCAGGGCACCTACAACTACTACTGGACGCTCCCGGACGTGCGGAAGCAGCTCGACGAGAAGATGACCAACGCCTACTACGCCGTGTACGACATGCACAAAAAGCAGAACGTGCACATGCGGCTGGCGGCGTACATGGTCGCGGTCAAGCGCGTCGCCGACGCGGTCAGACTCCGCGGCTGGGTGTAGTCCTATCGCGCCTGAGCACGAGGGGCCCGCGGGCCCCTCTTTTTTACGTTCGACGGGCTTCGTCCGCACTTGAAAACCACGTTCAACGATGGCGCATCGAAAGGCCGAGGGGCTTTCCATCGGAGGGCCCTTTTTCCCTTGAATCCGCCGCGCCGCAGGTTTATGCTCCAACCGTAAAAGAAACACCGTCAGAAAAGGGAGGGGAACCCATGCGCAACATTCTTCTCTTGTCCCTCATACTGTGCGTCTCCTGCACCACCACCACCGGAGCCGGACCAACCGACCTTGACGACGCCGTGGTCGTCTTCCTGGGCGCCTCCATCACCGAGGCGTTCCACTACCCCACCTACGACGAGTTCTTCCCCGACTACGATTTTCACAAGGTAATCGAATTCCAGGCGGACAAGTCGTCGGTTTTCCCCGACGTGCAGGCGTATGGTCCGGACATCGTCACGTTCAAGGAATGCGGGGCCTACTTCGATACGGGCGGGGACACCGATCTGGAGGCCATGAAGGGCTTCATGCAGGACATCGCCGATTTCTGCGAGAGTATCGGAGCGGTGCCGGTTCCGGCCACCACGCTGCCCATTGACGTGGGCTACGGCGACAACACCCAGGCCCAGCTCGACGACATCATCGAGTTCGACGCCTGGGTCCGTAGCTGGTGCGCGACCAACGGCTGGGAGTGCATGGACTACTACACCTGGATCGCCGACGCCGACGGGCAACTGCCACGGCAGTACCACGACGGCGATGGACTCCACCCCAACCAGGACGGCTACGACGTCCTCGGCCCCCACGTGATTCCCACCCTGGAGGGCGTGGAGCTGACCACCGCCGATGCGACCTTCGGGTGGATAAAGGCCCTCTACCGCTGATGCGCACCCGGAAGACTTTTTTCGATCTCAAACGCCCCCCGCGGGGCGTTTCTTTTAGGCGAGGGGCGAAACGACACAACGCCTCCGACGAATCCTTCCCGCCCGACTCCAGCCAATCCGAAACTGTCCCGGTTTTTTTAAGCGGCAAGACGACGGCGACGCCCCTTCCCACCGACGGCGGCGAGGATTGCCCTTCCGGGCCCGCTGTGCTATCATCCGCTCCAAACCTATCCACCTGGCGCCCGACGCCACACCGGATTTTTTTAAGGAGCTCAACCGCATGGCGAAGTACGTTTACACCTTCGGCGCCGGGAAGGCCGAGGGCTCGACCAAAATGAGGGACCTCCTGGGCGGCAAGGGCGCGGACCTGGCCGAGATGTCGAGCCTCGGCATCCCCGTCCCCCCCGGCTTCACCATCACCACCGAGGTCTGCACGGGTTATTACGAGAACGACAAGACCTACCCCGCCGACCTGGAGTCCCAGGTTGATCGGGCGCTCGCGGCCACCGAGAAGATTCTGGGTAAGCGTTTCGGCGATGCGAAAAACCCGCTTCTGTTCAGCGTGCGCTCCGGCGCCCGGGTCTCCATGCCCGGCATGATGGACACCGTGTTGAACCTCGGCCTCAACGACGAGACTGTCCGGGGCCTCATCGCGTCCACCGGCAACGCGCGCCTCGGCTGGGATTCCTACCGCCGCTTCATCGAGATGTTCGCCGACGTGGTCCGGGGCGTGGACCGGGAAAACTTCGAGCACGACCTCCAGAAGGCCAAGGACGCCAAGGGCGTCGAGCTGGACACCGACCTGGACGCGGCCGACCTGGAGAGGCTGGTCGGGCGGTACAGGGAAATTTACCGGCGGGAGCTGGGCGAGGAGTTCCCGACGAATCCCAAAGAGCAGCTCTGGGCCTCGATAGGCGCCGTCTTCGGCTCCTGGGAGACCCCCCGCGCCGTCACATACCGCAAGCTCAACGGCATCCCCGACGACTGGGGCACCGCGGTCAACGTGCAGACCATGGTCTTCGGCAATTTGGGCGACGATTCGGCCACCGGGGTGGCCTTCACCCGCAACCCGGCCACCGGCGCCCACGCCTACTTCTACGGCGAGTTCCTCGTCAACGCCCAGGGCGAGGACGTGGTGGCGGGGATACGCACGCCGCAGCAGATAAGCCGCCCCGGCAGCCGGGAATGGGCCGCGGGCAACGGCATCGGCGAGGATGAGCGCCGGACCAAGTTCCCCTCCCTCGAAGAGCTGATGCCCGAGGTCTACCGGCAGTTGGAGGAGATCCGCGCTAAGCTGGAGCGGCACTACAAAGACATGCAGGACGTGGAGTTCACCATCGAGCGGGACCGGCTCTGGATGCTACAGACCCGGCGGGGCAAGCGCACCGCCGCCGCCGCGGTAAAAATCGCCGTGGACATGGTGAAGGAGAAGCTCATCAACAAGGATGAGGCGATCATGCGGGTGGAGCCCAACCGCCTCGACGACCTCCTCCACCCGGTCTTCGACCAGGAGGCGAAAAATCAGGCGACCACCGTGGCCAAGGGCCTTCCCGCCTCGCCCGGCGCCGCCACGGGGCAGATCGTCTTCACCGCCGACGATGCCGAGGCCTGGGCCGGCGAGCGCAAGCGGGTCATCCTGGTCCGCCTGGAAACGAGCCCCGAGGACATCCACGGCATGAACGCCGCGGTGGGAATCCTCACCGCCCGCGGGGGGATGACCTCCCACGCCGCAGTGGTAGCCCGCGGGATGGGCAAGTGCTGCGTGGCCGGCTGCGGCGACCTCGCCATAGATTACGCGAAGAAATGCTTCACCGCCGCCGGCAAGACCCTGAAGGAGGGCGACTGGCTCTCCCTCGACGGCTCCACCGGCGAGGTCATCCAGGGCCAGGTGGCGACCCGGGACCCGGAGCTCACCGGCGATTTCGGCGAGTTCATGGCCTGGGCCGACGAGCTCCGCACCCTGGGGGTGCGCACCAACGCCGACACGCCCCACGATTCCAAGGTGGCGCTGCGCTTCGGCGCCGAGGGCATCGGCCTGACCCGCACCGAGCACATGTTCTTCGACCCCGAGCGGATTCTGGCCATGCGGGAGATGATTCTGGCCGACGACGAGAAGGGGCGCAAGACGGCCCTGGGCAAGCTCCTGCCCTACCAGCGCGAGGACTTCATCGGCATCTTCACCGCCATGGACGGGCTGCCGGTGACCATCCGCACCCTGGACCCGCCGCTGCACGAGTTTTTGCCGCACACCGAGGACGACCAGCGCGACCTGGCCCAGGCCGTCGGCGTACCGCTGGAGAAAATCCGGGCCCGGGTAATCGAGCTCCACGAGTCCAACCCCATGCTGGGTCTCCGCGGATGCCGCCTCGGCATAGCCTACCCCGAGATAACGGCCATGCAGGTCCGGGCCATTTTCGAGGCCGCCTGCGAGTGCAAGAAGAACGGGATAAACGCGCGCCCCGAGGTCATGATCCCGCTCACCAGCTGCCGGGAGGAGTTTGCCGACCAGAAGAGAGTGGTCGTGGCGACGGCCGAGGAGGTTTTTGCCGAAAAAGGCATCCGGGTGGACTACAAGGTGGGGACGATGATCGAGCTGCCCCGGGCGGCGCTCACCGCCGAAGATATTGCCCGCGAGGCCCAGTTCTTCTCCTTCGGCACCAACGACCTGACGCAGACGACCTTCGGCCTCTCGCGCGACGACGCGGGGACGTTCCTGCCGATGTACGTGAAAAAGGGCATCCTCCCCCACGACCCCTTCCAGGTGCTCGACCAGGAGGGGGTGGGTGTGCTGGTGGACTGGGCGACCAAGATGGGCCGGAAGGCGAGGCCGGACCTCAAGGTGGGCATCTGCGGCGAGCACGGCGGCGAGCCCCGGAGCGTCAAGTTCTGCCATCGCGTGGGCCTCAACTACGTCTCGTGCAGCCCCTACCGGGTGCCCATCGCCCGGCTGGCCGCGGCCCAGGCCGCCGTGGAGGACAAGCGCGGGGCGAGCTAGAAAACTGCGTAAACAATCAAAATAAGGGACCGGTCAGCCGGTCCCTCTTGCATATTTAAAGAAAGAAAATTTACAATGATGGTGAGGGGTCTGCTATTTTCTCTTGAAAGGACGCATGATGACTAATGTAGACGTTCTGGGGACGACGTTGAAGTACTTGGGCACGGCCGTAGCTATTTTCCTCAACATCTACTACTTCGTAACGGGTCGCAAGTCCGTCAAACAACAAAAGGAGGACACCGAAGAAATAGAAAAATTGACGTCCCACCAGGAGCCTTCTCGTAAAGCTGAGCTTCAACGTCGCAGTAACGGTACGACTATTAGGCTAATCGCAGTCTCCATCGTACTCGTGCTCGTCATTGTCGGCGGTGTGAATCTGGACGAGCACTATCTGAATCTGTTTTGGGAGGCGCTGAAGGAGGGTAATATCGAAGAGGCCAGCGCGTATCTGACTAAAGCGATTGCGGAAAACTCCGACAACCCGGAGATCGCAGAAGCATATGTCGGCTTGGGGGACACAAAGAGCGAGAGTGCCGATGCAAAGATAAAACCCGTTGAGGAAGAATCACCCTTCTTGATCACTTTAACCGAGTCCTTTTGGTCCGCCGAAAGCCCGGAGGACAATCCCGAGTATCATGCCATCACCGCCCTTACAGAGGCGCTCGTCTACTACGAGAAGGCAAGGGAAATTGATCCGGGCGACACCGAAGTGTCCATGAAGATTGAAAGTACCAGAAGAGAACTGACGCAGAGGCTTGAGCAGCTAGATCAATCCGGTCAGTTCTAGGGATGATGGAGGATATCAATTCGGCCGTGGAGAGCGGGTCGGGGAGGGGAGCGAATTAACAGGCAGGGTATTCAGCCCCCACCCTACGGGAATTTATTGAACTGCACATCACCCTCGTAGGGGCCGACCGACGGCACGCCGTTTAGGTCGGCCCGCTCTCCAGGCGCACATCGCCCCCGAGACCATGACAAAAAGGGTCGGGAACAATCCCGACACTTTCCGCTCAACGACCGTCAGCGTGGTCAATCCAACCCGCCCCAGCTCACCTCGTAGCAGCCCCACTCGATCCAGTCGAAGACGAGGCCCTTCTCCTTCGCGGAGAGGAGGGCGGTGTGGTCGGGTCCCCGCATCCCCGAGCGGGGCGCCTCGGTCAGCACCCGGACCAGCGGCGAGCCCATGTCGTAGGGGACGGCGGGGGGGCTGTCCCCGGACAACGCCGCCTCGTAGGAGGACAGGTTCACCCCGCCCAGCGCCAGCTCGGCGTCGTGGCAGCTCTTGCAGCTCCCGGCGAGAACGGGTCCCACCTGGTCCCAGCCGACGATCGGCCCCGTCGGCTCCGCGATGTTGGCCAGGAGCACCCCCGCGGGCACGATCGCCGCCAGGGCAATTATCCACCGGAAACGGCGCACGTCTCCCCCTTCCCTTCGGGTCCTACTTCTCCTCGGGCAGGGCGACGAAGCTCCGCCCGCCGTGGCTCCAGACGTAGAGCAGAACCGGCCCCTCCGTTTTCCCGACGATTTTCCCGAGCTCCGCCGGGTCGTTCACCGAGACGCCGTCGGCCTTGAGGATGACCATACCGGGCGAGATGCCGACCCGCGCGGCCTCGCCGTAACCCTCCACGTCCAGGACCACGACGCCGGTGTTGCCTTCGTAACCCAACCGGGACTTCAGCTCGGGCGTAAGAGAGCCCACGGTGATGCCGCGGACGGTTTCCTTGCCGCCCCTCGTGGGCGGACCGCCGGGGGTCGTGGAGGAGGCCGGGGTCAGATCGGAGGGCCGCTCGCCGACGGTCACCGTCACGGCCTGCTCATCGCCGTTGCGGAGCAGTTCCAGGCGCACCTTTTTGCCGGGCCGGACGGCCGCGACGCGGTTCCGCAGATCGTTGGCGTCCGACACCGCCCTGCCGTCCATCCCGACGATGACGTCGCCGACCTTGATCCCGGCTTCCCCGGCCGGGGTGTCGCTCATGACCTCGCCCACCAGCGCGCCCTTCACGGCCTCATCCAGCCCGAGGGTCTCGCGCAGCGCCGGGGTGACGTCCTGTATGGAAACCCCCAGCCAGCCCCGCGTCACCGTCCCGGTCTCGATGAGCTGATCCATGACGCCCCTGGCCTGGTTGACCGGGATGGCGAAGCCCACGCCCATGTAGCCGCCGGTGCGGCTGGCGATGGCGGTGTTGATGCCCACGACCTGGCCGGCGAGGTTGACCAGGGCGCCGCCGGAGTTGCCCGGGTTGATGGCGGCGTCGGTCTGGATGAAGTCCTCGTAGTCCGCCAGGCGCATGTTGGTCCGGCCGGTGGCACTCACTATCCCGGCCGTGACCGTGTTTTCAAGGCCGAAGGGGCTACCCAGGGCGACCACCCAGTCCCCAACCTGGAGGTCGTCGGAATTACCCAGGGGCGCCACGGGCAACCCCTCGGCCTCGATCTTTATCACGGCGATGTCGGAGGAGGGATCCGCGCCGACGACCGTGGCGTCGAACTCACGCCCGTCGGTCAGGGCGACCCGGATCTCCTTCGCCCCCTCCACCACGTGATTGTTCGTCAGAATGTAACCCTCGGGAGAGACGATGACCCCCGAGCCGTTCCCCTCGGCGTAGAAATCCTTCTCCTGCCCGCCGTGGGGGCCGAAGAAGAACTCAAACGGGTCCCCGCCGGGGAAATCGGGGGGGCTGAAATCGAAACCGGGGAAGGAAGAGCCGGTGACCTTGGTCACCGTCTGCACCTGCACCACCGCCGGGCCGACTACCTGGGCCACGGCCACGAAGGCCTTGTTCGTGTCGGCGAATTTGGGCAGGTCCTCGGGATTGATGGCCTGCACGGTGCTCGTCGTCGCGGGGGCCGCCTCGCCGGGGCCGTTCACGTACACGACCGTCAGGAGCACGCCTAAACCTAGAACAAGCGCGGCCAAAGTAAAGGTCAAAACCTTCCACTTCCTCAGGGCCAGTTCGTCCACGGGGTCCATCTAGCTCACTTCCTTCGCGTTCGGGGTGGCAAATCAGTAATTTAAACGAAGGACGGCGGATCGGAGTTCCAAATTTTACGGCTGCTCCGCCGCGGTCGCCGGGGCGAGGTGGCGGACGGGAAGGCCGGTCAGGCGGGCGAGCTCCAGGGCCAGAAGAGCCCGGTGGCAGCGGGCCGGGTCGGCCTCGTAGCACAGAAGGGCGGTCGGCGTTGACTTTACTGATTCAGACAGCTCCCGCAGCAGGTCTGTGTTTTTGGCCAGCACCTCGGCGGCGTACCAGGCGGCGAAAATTTCCGGAGCCGCTCCGTCGCGGAAGCGCTCCCGGATGTCCCTCGGCACCCCGAGCCGGGGCTCGTTGCGGTAGGCGATGCCGGCGACGGCCAGGGCCTCTTCCAGCCCGCGCTTTCGGAATTCGGGCCGGCGGGACCAGGGGTCGCGCCGGACGTCGAGGAGCGTCGCTATACCTTCGCGCTCGAGCGTCCCGATAAAAGAAACGAGGGACGCGCCCTCGTAACCGATGGTGAAGATGTACCCCATGCGCCTACCACTCCCGCGCCTTTATCTCCCCCCAGCTAGACTCGACCACGTTTTCCTCACCCTCCATGAACCACACCAGCACCCGGTCCAGGATGTCCCGGCGGTTGGCCTCCCCGGAAACGGCCTCCAGGGGGCAGGCGAACAGAACCGTGCGCCAGTTGCAGCCCTCGTTGGCGATGACGGCCTTGTGGTGATGGACGCCGTCGGGGTCGGTCCAGTGGGCCTCGGTCCACCCCACGGCGGACTCGAGCTGGTCGGGGAAATTCTCTACGCTCACCCACTTGATGTCGTAGGATTCGGTGATGAGCCGGGCGCTATCCGTGGGTTCGAGGGACCAGTCGTCGTCCACCTCGATCCAGTCGGTGAAGTTGTCGCGGGGGTAGTCCAGGCCGACGAACCAATCGAAGAAGGGGCTGGGCATCTGGTCCTCGGAGTCGGCGTCGGCGACGCAGTTCCAGGCTATCCACATCCCGGAGAGCATCAGCCCCCGACCGCCGTCGGTCGCCAGCCACTGCCGCAGGGTCTCCTCCTCGGCCGGGGACAGGGCCGAGTGGCCGTAAACGGGGTCCGAGGCGGGGCGCCCGCAGGAATTGCAGGTCACCCAGATGACCACGTCGTAGGGAGCCAGGTCGTCCGTGGCCGGCTCGCCGCTGTCGTCGTGGTCCCAGAGATTGTACTCTACGCCCAGCGCGTCCAGGAGGGTCTCGTAGCCCGTGTAAAAGTGCTGGGGGAAGTCCACCCCGTCCTCCTCGTCGGCGACCAGGAGGACGTAGGGGGAGGAGGGCGTCGGCGCCGTTTTTTCGACGGCGCAGGGCCGGGCGGCGGCGGCGAGAAAGGCCGCGAGGATTATCGTTGAAACGGTGCGCATCCGCTGGCTCCTGACGGGGGGCTCACGACGGCATCTTAGCAGGGACCGGTCGGCCGGTCAAGGACACGGTTGGTTTACGACACCTGGGGTAACGGGGTTCCGATCGGGGGAGACGTTTCTCTCCAGCAGGCCGGGAGCCCCCTCGGGTGCTTAGTTTTTAAAAAAGCGGCCCCGTGCACGTGAACCGGCCGCTCCGATCCGGGAGCCATCCCAGGTCCGCGTGAATCTCGTCCCTAAAAAAAGCGGGCCCTCCCGGGCCCGTGGTGGGCGATACTGGAATCGAACCAGTGACCTCTTGCATGTCAAGCAAGCACTCTAACCAACTGAGCTAATCGCCCAAGACGCGGCAGGGAGAAGTTACCAGAGAGGGGGTGGGTTGTCAAGGCGGCGGGGGTCGCGACCCGCACGGGGTGCGATTCGTGCTCCACGGTCGGTGAGGGAGCGGCGGCAATTTTTCAAGATCCCGACTGCACGTCCGAGATGAGAAAGGACCCCCTCGGATCGTTGGTCAGTGATAAGGGATACGTGTCAATCCATCGGTTTCAACGGATCGGTGCGAACCACTTGCAAAAAAGGGCCCCTTCGGGCCCCAAGAAACGGAATTACACAGGAGACTTCGTTTTCCAGAAAGGCAACGGCTCTCTACTCAACAAAAAAG
>Ga0307378_10001925_pt1 | contig 32816 bp, 26 predicted proteins | sample UN1MG_FD_202238 | JGI IMG/M metagenome (GOLD analysis project Ga0307378, IMG submission 202238) | Soil microbial communities from Risofladan, Vaasa, Finland - UN-1 | ecosystem: Environmental > Terrestrial > Soil > Coastal area > Acid sulfate soil | place: Finland: Risofladan, Vaasa | collected... | reverse complement strand
GCGTTTATCAGGAAACTGAGCATCGGGAGTATCCTTGGAATGTTCCTCGTGTGGAACTAAAAGGAGGTACGTTTATGAATGTGAAAGGTCTTATGGATAGTAGGCGAAATAATATTAGGACTCAACACGCCCCAAACTTAGTGGATTCCTTGATAAGCCCCAACTGCTTAGCTTTTATAAAATTTCTGCAAAGAGTATTGATTATTGGTTCTGAAAACGCTTCAAAACCTTCAACTCTTATTGATCCTGTCGGAGGGTCTCGGTCAAAGAGAAGATCATATGACATTCTGATCATATCCTCCAGTGGTAGACTTATTTCGGCAATATATTTCAGTTCTGGGATGCCTTGTGTAAATCGGTCACGTCCTCCTGGATTTATCGATATCTTTCCACCATCCAAAACATCATCGTCATCAGTTCTCCAGTTTCGACCAAGTAAGGAGTTTTTCACTGCTTGCTTTTCTCCAACTAACTGCGGACCATACAGGTATATCGTTGGAATAAAAGGATGCAGTGCCGATGTAATTTTGAATGCTTTTGCAACCAAGATACCCAACTTTGATAGATGTGTAGCTCCTAATGCGTTTGTATTTCTGCGATTCGCCAGAACAAGGTGAGGAATATCAAAAGAAGTCTCTATAGGGATTTGAATCTCCTTTTTCCTGATTTCCATTATCCTTGCATAGGTATTTTTATACTCCTGAGAAATCTTCCTCTCTTTCACGTATCAGCCCTCCATATTTTTCATCGATCACCCAGTACTTTGTTCTTCCGATCCTCTTTGTATGAAGAATCTCCCTGCATCCCTTATCACCCAGCACCTTTTCGATCAAACTCAGATAATACGAGACCGTAGAAGGTTTGATCTGGAGTTCATCTGCTAATTCATTTCTACTCACATACTTCTTTTTATCTGACAGCATAAATAAAACTTTTGAAGATGCATGATTCAGCTCTGATAATGCTGAAATAGCATCGTTCAAAATTTCTTTCATCGCATTTACTTCGATATATGGCTTTTTCGGTTTGATCTTGCTCGTGTATCCGAAATAAGCACCGCATATATTTGATAGTCTTATCAGAGTATCATATTCGCTGCTTCCGCAATACACACCAAAACTCCAGAGATGACGATATTTTTCTTCGAGCAAACGAATCTCAGAAGGTATTGTTGTACCCAGTTCCACATAATCCCCTTCATCGGATGCCAGTAGAATTTTATTATAATCCTTCCATGCAATCGGTGCCGGAAGCCCGATCAAAATGTTCTCCTCAGCAACTCCCGAATCCTCAGAGATTCTTCTGCGCGCTTCATTCAATTCTGTGACATCCCTCTCCATTCCCTCAATGGTACTGCGTATATGGGTGGGTGTGGCATCATCAAGCACAAACACCCTCTTAAATAATCTCCGATGCAACAGCCGCTCAACAAGTGGTTTTGCCCTATCTGAGTCTCTCATTCTCAGTAGCAGTTCCAAATCCCCAGATATAAATATATCATATTCATTAATGGTATTATCACTCAGCGCATACTTAAGTGCCGTGATAAACATCTCATCTGCGATCAGTGATGTATGGTGGAGATATACGGCTTTTCTGAGCGTAAATCTAGCATTCAAAATACTTAAAATTGAATTTAGGGTATCAAGAGAATTTTTAAACCCGATCCGCTCTTCATTATCGATATTGATTATTTTAAACGATGAAAAAACCCTATCGTCATAATTACCGTAAGGTAGTCCGGTATAAAAAGAGTCTCTACGCAAATAATCCAGTGAATCTGCATCGATATAACCATCAATCAAGTCAGTAAGATACGCTCTATTTCCTATCAAAATTTGATAGATCGAGTTCAGGTCCTCATCCTTCAAAACATCACATACAAATGGTGTTTCAATATCCCCTTTGATCTCCAGAACTTTCTCCTTATATGTCCCATCCAGTATATATTTGATAACAGTCCGATGCACAGGCATACCCATGCTGCTTAATCGCTCTGTGATATGGACATAAGCAGGTTGAGCCGCATCATGCAGCAAAGCAGCAATATATAATAAGCGTTCATCCTTACGTGATATTGGCATACCGGATAACCGCACAATCTTCTGCGCCATCCATCTTGTCCCTATGCTGTGTTCAAACCGCGTATGGTTCGCACATGGGTATACAAGGTTGACAAAGCCGAGTTGCGCCACATGTCTCAGGCGCTGCATCTCATACGTATCAAGAATTGATGCTTCTTCATCCGACAGAATGATATCTCCATAGAGTGCATTGCGAATCTCCATAATAACTAATCAAGACTTAATACATATAAACCTATCTTTTAGTTAGTGGTGTCTTGTTTAAATTTAATCGTAGATTTAAAGTTATTTCGTGAATCAACAACAAATCTGCATTGGTATAACTTATCAATTTTGTTTGGAAAAAACTCCTCGAATACAGAAAAAATCCATCTTGAAGTTTAATCTACTACCGATATATCTAAACTAATCAACTATTGAGATCCTTCCGATAAACAGATACGTGACTTTTGTGACGTTGTTCTTCTGTGGCAACTGATAAACTTTTATGCGATCCATCACTGCATTTTCATGATAACCTGCTTGTTTACGTTGAATAGTGTATTTAAAGTTGATTGATAATTCAACATTAAACATAGGATAACGCAATTTTTAAAATTTTAGTTTGAAATAAAGCATTATAACGTAATAGATTATTTTTGGTGTTGATTAAGTGAACAATATGAATAAATTACTAAATTGTTTGGATGGTGTAGATATACATTTATATAACTTTTGTGACTATAATAGTATATGTCTGTAGATAATCCATTTACAACTGCTGTTGGAAGTATGCCACCGCGCTTTGCCGGAAGGCAAAACGAAAAAGACTCGTTTTCAATGGGGTCAAAATCTTTAACACAAGGGAATCCAAGAAATCTTGCATTTGTTGGTGATTATGGGACTGGTAAAACTGTTCTTCTGAAAGAATTCTCTAGTATGGCAAAAGATGTGTTTTGTATCACGTTTCCCTGTTACCAGTTCGAGAACTATGCCCAGTTCTTTAATTTCCTGATAGATACAATAAACAGGAAGATCCGTGAATCAAAAAGCAATAAGATACTGAATATTTTTAGAGAGAATATTAAAAGTTTTTCGATACCTCTTGTCGGTGGTGGTATTGAATTCAAAGAGGACGATCCGGCATTTGATCCAATGAACAGGATGATTGGTACATTTGAATCAGTTTATAAAGCTGTTGATCAACCGATCATCTTATTTTTCGATGATTTTCAATATTACCTGAAAACGATAGGACAGTCGGAGGTTCTCAAACAGGCGTTCACAGTATTGACTCAGGAACTTGAGTACGATATCATGCTGACCATTTGTGGTGACTTGACCACCTTTGAAGGCGTTCAAGAGCCGCATGAACCGATTGCACGATTCTTTGAACCTATGAAGATAGAACCACTCTCCCGAGATGAGATCGATGATGCGATCAACACCCCACTGAAGTCGCGTGGATGCCGGTTCACCGATGAAGCAATCGACAGGACACACGAACTGAGTCAGGGGAGGGCGTATTATGTACAATTGTGCGCTCATTACGGATTGAATGAAGCACACACCAGACAGGTAACACCAGAAGACGTATCGACTGGATTGCGCAGCGTTTTGAATCGATTGGCAATAGAACGTTTCGATAAAATCTATAATGGAGTTAGTCCAGATCAACAGACCGTTTTGCAAGTCATAGCACGCTCGGATAGACCATTGCTACACAAAGAAATAATAAATGAATCAGAAAGCTATGGTGTTACCGAAAGTTCGGCAAAGATGTCAATCTCGCGATTGCGAGAAACGGATGTCCTGATGAAAGCAGGGAACAAATATCAGATACGGGAAAAACTGTTAGAGGAGTATGTACGGGGTAAATCGGTAGTGCTCTAACATATAGTTGGTGATAGTCATTCCAAAAAGTTTCGTTGATACTGATAGCCAATCAATTCAACATGTAGTCCTAAAAGATTCAAAATACTATGAATGTATGAAAATGAATAATAAAAATAAAGAATTTTTTTTGGAAAAATTATTGTAACATCTGCAAATGGAAAAGGAGATTCTAAGAAAATATGCATTAAACCAACTCCGGATAAATGATATTGTAATAGATTTTAAATAATCTAATTGAATATATTCATTTTACAGTTGCACCTATTTAGAAGGTTTATAGTTGACCCCTTCTTATGCCGCCGTTATTGTGCATGTTTAAGATGTTCTAATGATGCACAAATCAGCCATATCGCAGTCACTATACTCCGTACTTAAGTACAGGGCATGCCCTTAAGCACGAGGGCGTATGACTTAAACTACACCTTTATCACAGGTATAATAAAGCTTTTCGATTTTTTTATTTCTGATGTTTTCGTCCAAAAAATTTGGTATAAAGCGTTATGTACCCGGTTTTACGCGTTTTCCCCTTCCTTCATCTGCTACAACTAACAATTTTGCCCGACAAACTTCCAAAGAGGAACAAAAAACTATTCATCTCTGTACCCAACTTCAATCGTCATCAGGTCACTCGCCACGTCGGTGTTCTCGAACACCTGTCGCGCTTCTTCCTTTAGCTTGCGTGCCCCCTCTAAATCAGAGTATCGCGCGCTGAGATGCGTGAGTATAAGCTTTCTCACCTCAGCTTGCTTCGCCACTTCTGCCGCCTCCAACGCGGTGGAATGCATGTAATCAATCGCATATTCCTGCGTCTCTACCGAGAGCGTGCTGTCATGTATCAATAAATCCGCGTCCTTGCTCGCCTCGATCACACTCTCGCAGGGTCTCGTATCGCCGGTATACACAATCTTCCTGCCAGGTCTCGGCGGGCCTAAGACTTGCTCTGGCTTTATCTCCGTATCATCAACGATAACCGAACGCCCGGATTGCAGTCTGGCAAACAGCGGGCCTGGCTTTATACCAAGCGCGATCGCTCGTTCTCTGTTAAATCTGCCCGGGCGCATATCCTCTTCCAGCACATAGCCGATGCTCACCACGTTATGCTCCGTTTTTACCGTCCGTATCGTATAGCCGTTTCTGCGAACAACGTCGCCCGGTTGCAGCTCGATCGCTTTCACCTCAAAACTCCGGCCGGCATAGCCCAGAGCGAGCAGATGATGCAGGAATTTATCCACGTATCGCGGGCCGTAGATTTCTAACGGCTCTTCTCGTCCCTGCAACGCCATCGTCTGCAACAGACCCGGTATGCCGAGCACGTGATCGGCATGGAAGTGCGTGATGAAGATCGCGGAGATTTTCATACCCGTCTTTGCACGCATCATCTGCTGCTGCGCACCTTCACCGCAATCGAACAGTAGCAACTCACCCTTCCTATTCATCGCTATCGCAGATGGAGTCCTGTTCGGCGTTGGCGTCGAGCCTCCTGTTCCCAGAAATGTTATTCGCAGCATAAACTAACCTTTCTTTTTAAAAGACACCTTCACTGAAGAAAAGTTTATCTTTAAAAACTTGCGTTATACGATCTCGACGCCGTATTCCGCACCGGTCATGGTGATTTCCTTTTTCAACTCCTTGAGAAAAATCGTAAAGAAATTGATAGCGGAATCAGCCCCTGCAGCGAGTTCTTCAAGGGGAATTTCCAATGCTTGCTCCGATTCGTTCTGACTGGCCACACCGTACTGCTCTATCGTTGCCCAATTCTCCTCGAGGTATTTGAACAGTGACGCCGACGCGAAATGAACAGGAACCAACGGCTGGTGTGTCGAGAGGTCGAGAATCAATTGCCGTTCCCATTCCACTTCCTCAGACGAAATGCCCGACCACTGTATCGCTTTCATCCGCGCTTCTTCGTGGACCACGCCTTTCATCTCCGTGCTTAGCTCTTTAACGTCGTGCACGGCCAGATCCGCGTAGATTTCGCCCTGGGCGAGTTGGTGTTCAAGCATGTAGTGCAGCATAGACCTGGTTGCAGCCTTGAGATATGCCTCGTTCACGGCTATAACGGAAATCCAAAGGCCGTGAAGCGAGTATCGGCGGTACATTGCCGTGCCGTAATCTAACGAACCCGCATGAGGTGCCAAGATGGAGGGCGTGAAAATAAGCGCTTTGGTTTTCAAGAGCGTGATGTTCCGGAGTCGATCGCTGCCGATGTGTCGTTTGATCGTTTCTTCCTCGTCGGCGTCGAGCGGAACGTGCAGAGAAGCAGGGCGATTGCGGTATTGGTCGTAACATTTAATAAGCTGATGGATTCGATGCGGATCGAGCGTCTTGAGCGTTTCAGCTATTTCATCCGCTGCAGCTCGCAACCACGTACTATACTCCGCATCGGCTTTCCTTCGTAGCTCCTCTTCTCCACCCACCGGCGAGATCATTAGTTATATAGATTGGAACGGATGCTTTATAAACTGCGTTTTACAAACGTTCTCGGCCAACAATTCCCTCTAGCGTCTCGTATTCTTCCTGCGTGTGCACGACTAGATGAACGTTTCCGTCGTAAAACAAAGACATGGCAGCTTCCCTGCTCAAATCCCTGCTTGATGAGCTCACTCACAGTCCATGCCCCATGCGTACCTCGTTACTAGCTATTTTCCCCACACTGATAAAGTCTGGCTCTAAGAGCCGGCCTTTTAAAAGACGCATTTGAAATCCAAAAGATGTATTCTCATGTAAGATAACCTTCTCATATAGTGGAAAACCTTAAATAGCGAATGCGATAATGTAAAGAAAAGAACTGAACTGAATAGGTAGCGTGATCTAACATGGCAGTTCCTGCTCTGTGGCCGTACCATGCAATTCTCATGACGCTCGGATTCATGCTGATGACTACTGGTATGCTTATCGCACGGTATCTCAAGGCGAGATCGTGGTGGTTGAAGGCACATAAACCACTAGGGGCATTCGGATCGCTATTTGCCCTTGCCGGGCTTTTTACTACCATCTTTATGGTCTCCCAATCAACGGGCATCCATTTCAGAGTCCCCCATGCCTATCTGGGCGCTATTACCCTCATTTTCGTCGCTATGACGCCCATACTGGGGTATGCACAGCTAAAAGTCACGGATCGCCGGGCGACAATACGTGCAATCCATCGCTGGTCTGGTCGTATCACGATAGTTCTGATGCTGCTCACGCTACTGTCCGGAAGTTTACAGGGGGGGTCTCATCTGATGTATGGTTCATACACGACGAAGGCTGAATACGAATCCGAGATCGGGGCGGGTTCTGAACGTAAAGTCCCATTCAACGATCTGAGGGGAACAAGGAGAAAACCTTCCGGAACTCATAGCCTATGATAAAGGTGGGTGGCAAAAATGATTGATATAACTATTCTGGTTTCGGGCGCTGCGGGTCAGGGGATTCAGACAATTGGAGATATTCTCGCGAGGACGACCTCAGGAGCCGGGTATTACGTCTTCTCATGGCAGGACTATGAATCGAGGATTCGTGGTGGCTCTAATAGCTACTGGGTACGCGTAAGCGAGTCCGCAGCAAATTGTCCGGTTGTCAAGGCGGATGTATTCCTGCCGCTGGATACCAAATCCAAAGAGAAATATCGTCCATTGCTCAAGGAAGACGGGATCCTCGTTGACGAGGCGGAGACGGGTGATCGAGTGATAACCGTGCCCTTTGTAAGCATAGCTCAAAAAGAGTTCGGGAACAAGCTGTTTGCGAACACGGTGGCAGCAGGAGCATTGACCGCGGTTCTGGGAATCGAGCTCGAAGCGCTCAACGCGGTCATATTAGACGAGTTCTCAAGGAAAGGGGAGGACGTAGTAAACACGAATCTCGCAGCGGCTGCAGCGGGCTATACGTTAGCAAAGAAGCGCTGTGAGGGGATATGCCCCTGGATACTGCCGAGCAGAACGCACAAGCAGTATCTCATTGCAGGAAATGAGGCTTTAGCACTTGGCGCTGCGGCTGCCGGATGTCGCTTCATCGCCGCCTATCCCATGACCCCATCGACAGGAATAATAACGTTCCTCGCAAAGCACAAGGAGCGACTAAAGATATTCACCGAGCAGGCTGAGGATGAAATAGCAGCGATAAATATGGCGATTGGTGCCAGTTACGCGGGGGTACGGGCGATGACTGCTACCTCAGGGGGCGGCTTTGCCCTCATGGTGGAAGGAATCAGCCTTGCCGGGATGACCGAAACGCCTGTGGTCATCGTTCTGGGTCAAAGACCCGGGCCGGCAACAGGTCTGCCAACGAGAACGGAACAGGGCGACCTGCTGTTCGCGATCAACGCAGATCATGGTGAATTTCCCAAACTCGTCTTTGCACCCTCGGACCCGCACGATGCCTTTCAGAAGGTCGTCCGCGCTTTCAACCTGGCCGATAAATATCAGACCCCGGCCATTCTTTTGACTGACCAGTTCTTTGCGGACTCGCAGTTTACCTTCGAGGATTTCGCACGTGATGAAGTGGTAAATCAGTCCTATCTGGCCAATCCAAACGATAAGGGAGAGGATTATAAGCGGTACCACCTAACAGAAACGGGAATTTCGCCTCGACTTTATCCGGGGCAGAGTCAGCATTTGGTCTGCTGCGATAGCGATGAGCATGATGAAGACGGCCACATCACTGAAGACCTGGCGCTCAGGAACAGGATGGTGGAGAAGCGGCTCAAGAAATTCGAACTCCTGAGAGCGGAGATACAGCCTCCGGAAGAGAACAATAGTACCGATGCCGAGGACGTGTTTGTCAGTTGGGGTTCCTCACGGAACGCCGTATTCGAGGCGGTGAATATGCTCAGAGAGAACGATGCTAAGGTAGGAGCTGTTCATTTTACGGAACTCTGGCCACTTCCTCTGTACGCATTTTCGTCAGAGAAGAACTACCACATGGTTGAAAGTAACGCGACCGGTCAACTCGGGAGATTGCTGCGGGGCGAGTATAGCTTGAAGGTGACGAGCACAATAGCTCGCTATGACGGGTTGCCGTTAGATCATGAATACATAATGGAGATGTTTGTTTGAGCATGGTTGAGGTAGCAGATTATCGGAGCGACGCGGAGAACCAGTGGTGTCCCGGCTGCCCGAATTTCGGGATACTGACTGCGCTGAAGCGAGCGTTGGTAGCGCTGGCTAAAAAACCTGAAGAGCTCTGTTTGGTCTCTGGTATCGGGCAAGCGGCAAAACTGCCGCACTATTTGAAGTGCAATTTCTTCAACGGACTTCACGGGAGAGCGCTCCCCATCGCCACAGCCATTAACATTGTCAATCCGGAATTAACCACGGTCGTCGTGACCGGAGATGGCGATTGCTACGGTGAGGGCGGGAACCATTTCTTACACACGTTCCGCAGGAACCCGAACATAACGCTCATCGTGCATAATAATCAGATCTACGGACTGACAAAAGGCCAGGCTTCTCCGACGACCGATTCCGGCGATAAAACGAGACTTCAGTTTGAGGGTGTGGAAATCGCACCGCTGCAGCCGCTGACACTAGCACTCCTACACGGATGTCCGTTCGTGGCCAGAGGCTATGCGGGAGAGATCAACCATTTGAGTGATCTATTCGTTGAAGCACTTCGTTTTAAAGGGTTTTCCTATGTGGATGTGATTCAACCGTGCATTACCTGGGGAACACATCCTGCCAGCTGGTATAAGGAACGGATCTATAAATTACCCCCTGATTACAATCCCCACCATAAGGAAGAAGCGCTGAGAAGAGCAGCCGAAGGGGGCGATAGAATTCCTATTGGTATACTTTATCGGGATGATAAACCGCAGAAGCTCTTCGGCGATTATTTCAGAGCGAAGATCTATGACGGTAAACTAACCGAGCTCGGATTTCCCCAACAGCAGACAATTGCTGAACTGATCGACGGGTTTAGAACTCATAAGTTAGAGCAAAGCAAAGGAAGGAAGGAGGTGATCGTATGAAGGAGTATGATGTGATCGTGGTCGGGTCCGGTGCGGGAATGCTCATTGTAGAGAGCGCTTTGTTACAGGGTCTCACGGTCGCTTTGGTGGATAAAGGACCGCTGGGCGGCACCTGTCTGAATGTGGGGTGCATACCCTCGAAGATGCTGATCTATCCCGCAGACCGCGTAGTGGAGATCCAGGAAGCCGCAAAGTTAGGGATCTATGCTGCAATCAGCTCCGTTGATTGCGATGCGATCCTGGAGCGCATGAGGCGGACGGTAAAGGAAGGTCACGATCAGATGAGAAGGGGCATCGAACGTACAGAGAACCTCGATTTTTATGAGGCGGAAGGGCATTTTACCGACGATTACACCATGGAAGTCGCAGGAGAACAGATAAAAGGGCGGAAGATTTTTATCGCGTCCGGTGCGAGGCCGTCAATCCCTCCGGTCAAAGGCCTCGACAAAATTGAGTATTTAACCAACGAAACGGTTTTGGGTCTTAACAAGAGTCCAAAGAGTCTGATCATAATCGGCGGCGGCTACATTGCCGCGGAATACGGCCATTTCTTCGCCGCTATGGGCAGCGACGTGACCATTGTACAAAGGAGAGACCGGTTGGTGCCAAACGAAGAACCTGAGATATCTGGATTGTTAAAGAACGAACTGGCGAAGCGCATGAACGTGTACACCAACACCGAAGTATCTGAAGCACGGCGAGACAAGGAGGGTTATACACTTATCGGCAAGGATGGGAACACCGGTGAAGCGCGGCAATTCGTCGCGGATAACGTTATGCTCGCGACCGGGCGGAGGTCGAATGCCGACCTCTTAAACGTGGAAAATACCGGTGTGGAAACCGACAAAAGGGGCTTCATAACGGTCAACGCGTATCTCGAAACGAGCAAAGCGAACATCTGGGCGTTGGGTGATGCGATTGGAACGCACATGTTCCGACACGTGGCCAATCGCGAGGCGTTGGTGGCGTGGCACAACAGTATGCATACCGAAGACGAAGAAAAGGTAAAAATGGATTATCGCGCTATACCGCATGCTATTTTCTCACATCCTCAGATCGCATCGGTTGGTATGACCGAAGAAGAAGCCAAAAAAGAGCATGAGATCTTGGTGGGTACGGCACCCTATTCAGCCATTGCAAAGGGCGAGGCCATGATGGAGACTGCAGGTTTTGCCAAGGCGATCGTGGATAGAACCAGCCAAAAAATACTCGGATTTCACATTATCGGCCCGTATGCGCCGATACTCATCCAGGAAGTTGTTAATGTCATGGCAAACGACCAGGACTTTATGGCGCTTGCGAAAGGCATGCATATCCATCCCGCACTGCCTGAATTGGTTCTGGCGACATTAAGAAACCTGCGAGAACCGTAAGGATGGGCAATGAAAACTCGAAAGAATGAGGGGCCTGCAGAAAAACCATGAGTGCCGAGGATGCTCTTGAAGAGCACATCAAGAAGGGAAAACGCTTATATAAAGCGGGCAATCTGGACACGGCAATCGAAGAATTCAGGGCAGTACTGCGGATAGACCCCCATTCCATTGAAACGCACTACCATCTTGGCAATGCGTTCCTGAAAAAAGAGCTTCATGAGGAAGCCCAAAAAGAGTATGAAACAGTATTGAGACTAGACCCAGCACATTCTAGGGCCCGCTATAACATCGAAACCGTCAAAATTGAAATCTCTTCGAGGGCTGAAGAAAAAAGAAAAGAAGCGGAAACACACAGCCATCGCGGACAGGCACTTGCGGCAAAGGGTGATTTAGACGAAGCTATCAAGGAATATCGATATGCACTTTCGCTCGACCCCAATCTTGCGATAACCCGTTACAACATTGGAAATGCGTATGTCAAAAAAAGGATGTTAGACGAGGCTATAACGGAGTACGAACATGGATTGCGAATAAATCAGGATATTGCGGAGATCCACAATAATCTTGGCATCGCCCTCAGGGAAAAGGGCAGAATAGAAGAGGCGATAAAGGAGCACAAAGAGGCGCTGAGGATTAAACCTTCACTTTTTGATGCTCATTACAATCTCGGAATGGCACTTCATGAAAAGGGAATGCTAAGAGGAGCTATTGCAGAATACAAGGAAGTTATCGAAATGAATCCTACCTTTGCACTAGCTTATTATTGGCTTGCGTTCTCACTCAAAGCTGTTGGCGATATCGATGAGGCAAAAAAGGTGTATCACAAAGCAGTAGAGTTTGACCCCACGATAGATGATGAGATTGCCCTCAAGTGTGCCCAAGAGCTGCGGGAGCTTAAAGGAGAGAATAAGATGTGGGATGGTGAAATAAAGGAAAATAGAGGAGCGCTGAAGAAGGACCCTTCCAACGCTGATTCACGTACTCACCTTGGCTCAGCCCTCGCAGGAAAAGGGCTGTTTGATGAAGCGCTTATGGAGCTTAAGGAAGCGCTACGAATAGACCCCACTAATTACCACGCCCATGCCAGTCTTGGTGGAGTTTTCTTTCAAAAAGGTATGTTGGATGAAGCTGAGCGGGAATTCAAAGAAGTGGCTAGGACAAATCCAAAGCATGCTGATGCCCATGGATTTCTCGGACTTATTTTTTCCACAAAAGGAATGTGGGATAATGCCATCCGAGAATTTAGAGAAGCGCTCCGCATAAACCCTAACGATCCCGCTACACATTACAATCTTGGACTTACTTACGAGAAAAAGGCTGTAAGTGAAAAACCCTATGTAGCAGCAATAATTGTATCAGAAGAAGCCGTAAAGGAATACAAAGCAGCATTAAGTTTAGATCCTAATTTCGTTGATGCACACATATCGCTTGGGCAGTCATATGCCGGAAAGGGTATGTTAGATGAGTGTATAAAAGAAACGAAAGAAGCCGTGAGAATAAATCCAGAGTATGATAAAGCGCATTTTAATCTTGGACTTGCCTTTGCCATGAAGGGATCGATGGATGAAGCCGTGAGAGAATTCAAAGAAACATTGCGGATAAATCCCTCTCATCCAGATGCACGAGAAGGTCTTGAATATGCTCTTAAAAAGAGGAACTGATAAAAAAAGAGCCTTGGAACACTTTTTACGGGCGGAATCCCTTAGCAAAGAAGGCTTACTGGATGATGCAGTAAAAGAGTACAAACAAGGATTGGAGATTTTCCCAAATTATATAGCAGCACACAATAATCTTGGCAATATTTTCCTTGCAAAAGGGATGGTGGAGGAAGCTATAAAGGAATACGAGGAAGCTTTGAGGATAGATCCTAATGTTGCAAATGTACACATCTGTCTTGGAAATGCACTTTATAAAAAAGGAATGCTAGAAGAATCTGTAAGCGAGTATAAAAAAGCATCAAAAATCGATCCCAATAATGTAGTTGCGCACATCAATCTTGGAAGTCTTTTCGCTATGGAAGGGATGATGAACAACGCAATAAGTGAATATGAAAAGGCATTGAAAATCGATCCCAATAATACTATTGCACGCAGTGGTCTTGAACATGCATTGGATGAAAAGAAGACGGATAAATATAAGATACAAAAGTTACCCAAAGATATAGAAAGAGAATGTGAGAAGTTCTTAGGCAAAAAGAAGGGTATTAAGTTGGACATTATTTCCGTCCGTGATTCACCTACGCAATCGATTATTCTGCTGAAACCAGATAAGAACCTATCTTTATCTTATAAAGAACAAATAACATTAAGTTCGTATATAAAGGCAAAGTTGCTCTGTGAGATGCCGAGAGCAATCTCTTCTCTAAACAACAAGGATTTAGCTTTAATCAGGACGACCACCGCACTCATAACCGCTGTCGATGGAAAGCAGTTCCAGCAGCCAGGATGGGTCGTGAAATGGAAAGGATATACAATTGGACCGCTCTCTTTCATGATGGATTGGGATGAAGATGAACAACTTTTCCTTGCGGGTCTTTATGAAATTGCTTCCGAGGTTCAGCGTGTTGTTTCGAAGGAATATCAACATCAAGAATTTTCTGTGATAAGACAGACTGCAAGAGCTTATCACGATGAAATAGAGAGCATTAAAATTTAAGGGAATTTTTGTTGCGAATAGGGGATATCATAGAAGCTTAATCGCCTGCGGTGTGATCAAAGCGGTGGGCGGGAAAGCGTATACAAATTTGCTTTTAGCATTACTGGTTGAATAGAAAGAAGGGAAAAAATGAGAATTAGTCTTAACTTTATTTTTACGAGTTATTCATAATTTCACCTCTATTCACGTTCTGTGGACTCAATACGTATTAATGTCTATCATCCAAGCACTGTCACTCTTTAATAGCCTTCACATACTCCCTCAATGCTCCAATTCCCTTAACCATTCGCAGCGCATTCTGTTCGACAAACTCCTGTTCGTCAGAAGCAGTTTTCGGTGTTTTCTCTCTATAATTCTCGTACGCGTGCTTGCCATCGTAATCGACAAAGGCGATCCGTGCTCCGTAATCGTTGGGCCTCAGCATGCAGGCATCGCCCGTAACGGTAGCAATGTGGTGCGGATGCGCGATCAACGATCTCCCCAGGTCATTTGAGGTGCTCACACCCTTTTTTCTCAAATCGTCTGCAAGCTCGTTGAAATCGGCAAAGAAATAAAAACTCCCTTCCGGTATGGTCGCCTTAATCCCGTCGATTTCGTTGAAACCGGCACTCATGTACTGCCCCATTATACGGTGTATCTCCCGTGTTACGGTGAAATACTCCTGATCTCCTCGTTCGGCTCGTACGCCGTTATCGCGGCATACTGCGTGGGTGTGGAGACGTTGGTATACACGGTTGCCGCTACTTTCCTGAAGTCCTCCTTCAAGTCTTCCGAACAATCTTCGGGCAGAATGCACGAGCCTAAGCGGTACCCACCGGACGATCGGTCCTTTGAAAGCCCGTTCGTGACAAACGTGCCTTCGGGATAAATGCGTCGCATGCTTGTGAACCGCTCAAACTGGTACGTCGTGAGTGCGTAGATCTCATCGGCGAGTACGAACGTATTATGCTTTCGGCACACGTCGGCAATTTCTTTGAGTTCTTCCCCGGTATAGAGCGCTCCTGTGGGGTTGTGCGGATTATTGAGCACGAGTATATGCTGCTCCCTATGAATCTCCGAGAGATAACCATCTAAATCATCCGGCCGGATTTTATACCCGAATTCGGGTTTCATATAAAAAGTGTGAAAATGTTTGTCAAGCAGCTTTATCTGCGGGAAATATCCGATCCACGACGGTGAGGGTATAATCACATCACCGCGAACGATATCAAAGACCATATGGATCAATTGCTTCGTGCCCGGGCCGATGATGATCTCCGAAGGGTCGACTTCCATCTTGAAGTGTCTTTTGTTGAACCCGGCAACGGCTTGTCTCAGGTCGTAGATCCCTTCGGCATCAGAATAATGCCCCTTTTCGGTATTCGCTGCCAATGCACGCGCAATCGGGTCAGGCACGTGAAATGGCGACTGCCCGAATCCGAACCCATAGTATTCGGCGTTACATCTCTTTTCTTTGTGACATTTTTTGCGGTGCTCCGCAACCATCAAACCCACACGCAGGTTCTCAGGCATGATGATCGAATCGACATGCGGTTCAATCAGAATCGTAGGTTTTTCATTCACTTCACTATGCCTCCTTCCTGTTAAACGTGCTCTATCTCCGTGTGATTGGAAATTTCTGAGTTCGTCGTGCACAAATCAGTAAAGCTCAGGTTGTGCACGTCGTCATTTCCCGTGAGCCGTGCAAAGTCCTTTAATTCCTCTGTGGAAACGCGCAAGAAATTCTCTAATTTCTTTGCGGATATATCTATCTTCAATCGCGCCCGTAACGCGGGATCGTGTGTGGTGACGCCAACCGGACAGTTGCCGGTATCGCAGAGCCGGTATTGCTGGCACGCGCACGCCATTAAGGCTGCAGTACCGATGGCCACAGCATCAGCACCTAACGCCAGCGCTTTGGCGAAATCCGAGGAAATTCGCAGGCCACCGGTGATAACTAACGATATATCGTTTACACCTCGTTCGTTCAAGAACGTACGGGCTCTGCACAGTGCAAACATGGTGGGTATTGATGTAGCATCCTTAACAAATTTCGGCGAGGCCGCCGTACCCCCGGGTCGCCCATCAATGGTGATAAAGTCCGGCTGTGCATACACGGCAACCTCTAAGTCCGCTTCAATATTGCCCGCAGCGATCTTAACCCCAATGGGCTTGCCGCCCGATTTCTCCCGCAGCCACGCGACCTTACTCTTCAACTCGTCTTTCGTTCTTATATCGTCAAAATGCGCGGGGCTCACAATGTCCGTCCCTTCAGGATAGCCTCTTATCTCAGCAATCTCTTTCGTCACTTTCTCTGCAGGCAGGTGCCCACCCATGCCCGGCTTCGCCGACTGTCCGATCTTAATTTCAATTGCGTCCACCGTTCTGAGGTTCTCGTCGGTAACACTGTACCGATTAGGTACGTATTCGAAGATGTATTTGTACGCATTTTCACGCGATTCCTGCAGGATACCGCCTTCGCCGGAGCACATTGCGGTTTTAACAGCGGCGCTCCCTTTGGCGAGCGTAATTTTGACTTCGCGTGATAACGCGCCGAACGACATATGCGTTACATAAATCGGCGTCTCGATGATCAACGGATGCTTTGCTTTCGGGCCGATAACCGTTCGTGTATTGACGGGTGCGTCCGCGTTCAACGGTATTTTCGCAAGTTGCGCGCCCTTTACCAGGATGTCGTCCCAGGAGACTACCGGCTTTGTTGTGCGCATCGGCTCGATGATCGATTCGCGGGTTACTGATATCCGGTGTATATCAGCCATATGGGTTTCCAAATCGTCTGATTCCCGTTCCCACTCGCCCAGGTATTTCGTGATAGCAACCTTTGCAGGGTGAACGAAACTGATTTTCGTTTTTGCACCACACTGAGGGCACGTTACTTCCGCTTCGTGCTCCTCAATCTTCGGTTCTTCTTTAATGGGCAGTAAATGCGTTTTATCAGAGCCACAAATGGGACAGCGCCACTCGTCCGGGAACTCTTCGGGCTTCGTGCCCGGCTTAATGCTGGTAGTCGAATCGCCTCTGGTCTCATCGTATTCGTACATATTACACACGTTGCAGCGGTACCGCGTCCCTCTCTCGCGGCCTTTCTCTTTCACTTTCAAATGATCAGGGATTTTTTCTTCGTCGTCTCTGAAGTTGATATACCAATGCGTCCCGTCACAAAACGGCTTATTCTTCGAGCCACCGCAGCGGCACAAGGTGTAATGCTCTTTTGATTCCGGTGTTGATTTATTCACGTCTTTGAGTTCAGGCCCGCCAACGACTCGATGCGGCCCATTTTTTGAGAGCGTTATCCTCGCAGGCTCACGATCCTGATCTTTGTAAAGCACGCCGTCTTTCGTATAACTGAGTGCGCCGGACGGGCACATCTTGATCACCCGCGCGATTTCTTCTGCACTGGCACCGTCGGGATCAATCCAGGGTTCCTTTCCCATTATGAACACGGACGGTAAATTATAGGTACAGTAACCGGCATGCGAGCACACGCCGCGGTTATCGTGAATCGTTATCGCTTTGCCTTCGTAATTATCCAGTCGATCAGGCACTCGCCCGTCCAGTTTATCACTCGAAAATCCTACCTTTGCGTGCGTGCCATCGCAAAAGGGTTTGTGCAATGATTGCCCGCACCTGCAAAGCCGCATTTCCGGTGCTGTTTTTAGCGATTCTCCCCGGGACGTGTTGAAGTTCTTAAGATTTCGAACGGCATAAGGGCCGTTTAAGGTTGCTTCTATAGTGGGCTTTTCCCTTTTTGTGGCCGTCATTATAAAACCTCCACTACACTAGATAGACTTCTCATAATCTGTTTAGGCATTTATACTTTTCCCTATCGTGAGCAAATGTGTGGTGCATTACGTTCGATGTTGTTGCGCACGGAAGTTAAAGCTTGGATAAGAATAAAAACGGTAAAAGCGGTCAGAAAGCTTGGACTTTTTCACTGCTTCGTCCCAGAGCCACTTAGGGTTCTAGGGATTGGCAGGTTTTGCCGTCTTATCATTTTTGAAGTAAAGAATCTCAGCTATTTTGTAAGTCGCTCTGAGAACCTCAATTGCAATTTTATCAGTACTCATCTCAGAGATTATCCTGTGTTCTTCTATTAAGTCTTGTGCTCCAACCACTCTTGTGTCCTCTTCTCGATTCTTGACAAAATTCACTATCCATACGATATCTCCGTGGATGAACTTATCTAATATTCTTCTGCTATTCTGACCTCCGAACTTGAGTTTTTGAAATACCCTTTCAAAATCTTGCTTTCCAATTATACCTTCATCTATCGCATTTTGAATTAGACCATTAAAACGTTTTTCTTTTAGGTTCTCCAACGTTTCCCACGTCACTTCCGGTAGTTTAGAAGCATTTACACTTTCTTTTTTTGCCAACTCTTCCGCTAACCTTTCTCTCAATCCCCCTTCAAGAGCTGTTCGGCATAGACTTATAGTTCCCTCGGGGATCCCTGCTCTATAACACATTGTGGCATATGTCAGATACCGAAAGATAGTCTTTTCAAGCCAAGTTTTCTCGAATTCTAAACTTCCAACCCTATCTCTATGCTTCAGTATGTCCTTTCCAATCTCCCAATTAACAAGCCCTCTGATAATCCGTTGATCGTGTTCTACAGCGTATTTACTTCTTAATATATCATCTATCCTGTAGATATCCTCATCTTTTGGTGTAAACCCGTAATGAAACTCCACTATCTTTTTTATTCTTTCTATCATCGTCTCAGAAATTGGCGGATTCTTTATCTCACTCATGTTTAGGGATAGCCTATCATTTGGTATTCTAGCATAAATTTATTACCGTCAAAACCATATTTTACTGCTTCTTTCCTAGCTGCTTCCTCTCTTTCTTTATCCTCACCGACAAAGGGCAGGTTCAGGTACGTAGTGCTCATTCTGAGTGATGGAAAGTGTTGACTAACTTCATTTCTTCATAATTACTATTTCCATTAATTCTTTTACCTTCTGAGTCACGAGCTTTGTCAAACCGTCCACCGATTTTGCTTCGTTAAGTGCGGTGTGAACAATAAGCAAACGGATATCAGACCCTTTTCTCACACAGGCAGCGGTAATCGCGCATCGATCGAAGGATACCGCTCTGAAGATTGTCCTTTAGACTACAAACGATGCCCAATCCATGTCAAACGTCGTATCGTGCCTAAACCACATCCACCGCTACGATCCGCTCACCTGCCTTGACATTCATTAATCGCACACCCTGCGTGTTCCGCCCTTGAACGGGAATGTTCTTCACCGCGAGTTTCGTCACCATATTGTCTGACGTGGTAATCATCAATTCGTCATCATTCTGTACCTGCTTGATACACACTACCTTACCGTTTCGTGCGCTGGTTTGAATGCTAATCACGCCTTTGCCACCCCGATGCGTCTCTCTGTAAGCCTCCAGCTTTGTTCTTTTGCCATAGCCGTTCTCCGTTATCGTGACGAGCCGTGAATCAGCCAGGCTCAAGTCCACCGCCTCTATACTGGCGATCTCATCGTCCTTATCCAATCTCATCCCGCGTACGCCTGCTGCGTATCTACCCATCTCCCGCAATTCATCTTCTTGGAAGAGTATCGCCTTACCGTTCTTCGCGCTTACAATAATGCCTGTCTGCGCGTCACCTTTTATCAACGCCACGTCGGTGAGCCGATCGTTCTTCCTTTGATCAACCCTAACGGCGACGATGCCCGTGACGCGTATAGCCTTCAGGCTCGCGAGTGCGCTCCTCTTTACCACGCCTCGTTTGGTCGCGAAGACGATATAGGCGTTTTCTATTGCGTTATCTACCGCTTCAGGTATGGCAAGAGCCGCTGCAAACTTCTCCTCTCCCTCTATTGCTGAGCCCACGCCAGGAAGGTTCACCAGTGGTTTCCCTTTTGCATGCCGGCTCGTTGGCGGGATCACGTAAGTCTTCACCTGATATGCCCTGCCATCTTCAGTAAACAGAATCAGGCGTTCCCTCGTGGACGCACATATGAAATAAGAGATAACATCGCCTTCTCGCTTGTCTATAACGGAGATGCCCTTTCCTCCTCTCAGTTGCCCCTTGAAATTATCCGCAGATAACCGTTTCACGTAATCACGCTGTGTGAAGAAGAGAATTACGTCCTCCTCTTCGACAAAATCCCGCTCGTTTAACTCCACCACATCCTCTATCTCGGTCCTTCTCGCATCGCCGTACTTCGACTTCAGATCCAGCAATTCTTCTTTAATAACGCCGAATATGCGAGCCTCACTTGCCAGAACCTCCTGTAACCACGCTATCTTTTGATCCAGCTCAGTCCGTTCGGTTTCTATCTTGTCACGCTCCAGGGCGCTCAAACGCGAGAGCCGCATATCCAATATCTCTTTCGCTTGCGCCTCGCTCAGCTCGAATCGCGCGATCAGCGCGGCTTGAGCGTTTTTGCTATCGCTGGACGCTTTTATTATCTGGATCACCTCATCGATATTCGATATCGCGATGACCAAACCCTCTAATATGTGTTTCCGCTTCTCCGCACGCTCTAATTCGTAGCGGAGCCGTCGAATCGTTACCTCTTTACGGTGCTTTATATAATATTCAATGAGCTCTTTGAGCGTTAATACGCGTGGTTCGCCCTCCACAAGTGCGCGATTATTAACACCAAACGTGGTCTCCAATTCTGTGTGTTTATAAAGGTTGTTTAAAATGATAAGGGCGTTAGCGCCCGATTTCAAGCTTATGACAATCCGCATGCCTTTGCGGTCGGATTCGTCGCGTAATCCCGTGATGCTGTCTACCTTGTATTTCTTGGCGTACTCCGCTATCGCCTCTACCAGTTTGCTCTTGTTTACCTGGTACGGGATCTCCTTTATGATAATTTGCTCTCGTTTACCTTTGCTTTTCTGCTCGATATCAACCTTTGCTCTCAGCCGTATACTGCCTCTGCCGGTCTCGTACGCCAGCTTTATACCTCCGTAGCCGGATATGATTCCGCCAGTAGGGAAATCTGGGGCCTGTATTATCTCCATTAACTCTCCGATACTCACATCCGGCTCGTCTATTACTCGTATAATGCCATCGACCACTTCTGATAAGTTATGTGGCGGCATATTTGTAGCCATACCCACCGCAATACCGGACGAGCCGTTGATCAGGAGGTTCGGGATCTTTGCCGGCATAATCTGCGGCTCTTTCAAGGTGTTATCGAAATTCGGGCTCCAGCCGACGGTATCTTTATCAAGATCGACCAGGAGTTCCTCAGCTATTTTCGAGAGCCGCGCTTCGGTATATCGCATTGCAGCCGCGGAATCGCCGTCAACGCTGCCGAAATTGCCCTGGCCATGAACCAGCGGGTAGCGGTACGAGAAACCCTGTGCCATTCTCACCATAGTATCGTACACGGCAACGTCACCGTGAGGGTGGTATTTACCCAGGACGTCTCCGACTATCCTCGCGGATTTCTTATGCGGCCGATTGTGCATGACGCCGAGTTCGTGCATGCCGTACAATATACGCCGGTGCACGGGTTTCAGACCGTCACGAACGTCAGGGAGTGCCCGCCCTACAATTACACTCATTGCGTAATCTATGTACGAACTCGTCATCTCGTCCGCAACGCTGACTTCTATAACTCGTTCGCGTTCTTCATTCAGCTCCTCGTTTACCTCATGCTCGTCTTCGTTCATGGCCCTGCTATGTTAGAATAAGGGAGTTGAACGTAATAAAGAGTTGTGATTCTTGCAGAAGATTCTGGAGATGCACTGCAGTTGTGCTGTAGAGAAAGGGTTTAAACGAGGACTGAGAACCGGGCGGTAGTGACAAAAACCGCTTCGTAACTATAAAAATAAGCATGTCCACAAATCAGCAGCAAGCAAACTTTTATACTGAATAAAGGGGATAATAAGTACTGTGTATGATTAATTTGGAGGTAAAAAATGGCCAAAACAATAGGTATAGATGTGGGAACGAGCAACTCGGCTGCTGCTGCGCTCATTGGCGGTAAGGCCACGATTATTCCAAGCGCTGAGGGGACAAGTCTGGGAGGTAAAGCGTTTCCTTCGTATGTGGCATTCACGAAAGACGGTCAGCGACTGGTTGGCGAACCTGCGAAACGGCAAGCAGTATCCAATCCCGAAGGCACGATCAGTGCTATCAAACGGAAGATGGGGACTGATTACAAGGCGAAAGTTCATGGCAAGGAGTACACGCCGCAGCAGATAACTGCGTTCATACTCCAGAAGATAAAGACCGATGCAGAAGCATTTTTAGGCGATAAAGTTGACAAAGCGGTCTTAACGGTGCCGGCGTACTTCAATGACAATCAGCGAACGGCAACGAAGGATGCAGGAGCGATCGCAGGTCTGGAAGTCGTCAGAATAATCAACGAGCCGACTGCTGCGGCACTTGCGTACGGGATTGATAAGACTGAGAAGGAGCAGAAGATCCTTGTTTTTGATTTCGGTGGCGGTACGCTTGACGTAACGATAATGGAGTTCAGCGAGGGCGTATTTGAGGTTATATCCACGAGTGGTGATACACAATTGGGCGGAACGGACATGGATACGGCGATCGTTGATTATGTCGCAGAGCAATTCAAGAAGGAGTCGGGAATCGATATACGGAACGACAAGATGGCGTCGCAACGGTTAAGCGAGGCAGGCGAGAAAGCGAAGATAGAGCTTTCCAATGTGCTTGAAACTGACATAAATCTGCCGTTCATCACTGCGGATGCCTCGGGCCCAAAGCATCTCGTTACGAAGCTGACGAGGGCGAAACTGGAAGAACTCGTACGACCGCTTGTTGAAAAATGTAAAGGCTCCGTAGCTCAGGCGTTGAAGGATGCGAAACTCACGCCGAAGGACGTCAACAAGATTGTATTCGTTGGTGGACCGACGCGGATGCCGATCGTCCAGAAATTCGTTGAGGATTATGTGGGTACGCAAGGAGAACGCGGCGTTGACCCGATGGAATGCGTGGCGCTGGGCGCTGCGATACAGGCGGGCGTATTAACCGGCGAAGTCAAGGACGTGGTGCTTTTGGACGTCACGCCGCTTTCGCTCGGTATTGAGACCCTCGGCGGCGTTTTTACCAAATTGATCGAGCGAAATACCACGATTCCTACAAAGAAGAGTGAGATATTCTCAACTGCTGCTGATAGTCAAACGAGCGTCGAGATCAATGTGCTTCAGGGTGAGCGCGAGTTCGCACGGGATAACACCAGCTTGGGGCGGTTCCATCTGATGGGCCTTCCGCCAGCACCGCGCGGTATTCCTCAGATCGAGGTGACCTTCGATATCGATTCCAACGGCATTCTAAATGTCGCTGCGAAGGATCTGGGTACGGGCAAGCAGCAGGCGATTACGATCACCGCGTCTACCAAGCTCTCGCAAAGCGATATAGATAAGATGATGGAGGACGCAAAGCGATTTGAAGAGGAGGACAAGCGACGTCGAGAGATAGTTGAAACGAAGAATCAAGCTGAGAGTCTCGTTTATAATACTGAAAGATCCCTCACCGATCTGGCCGATAAGGTCACGAGCGATGAGCGCACGAAGATAATGGCAATCATAGAACGGCTCAGAGAGACGATAAAGACGGAAGATGTGAGCAAAATGAAGGCGGAGATGGAGGAACTGACGCGTGCGGTCCACGATATCTCAATGCGTGCCTATCAGCAAGCTGGCGCGCAATATCAGCAGCAAGCAGGACCACAGGAAGAGCCGAAACAAGGCCCCGTGGATGCGGAATACACGGTGATGGATGAAGAGGAATAAACGCCTCATTGCTATCCATTAGCACATACATTCCTGGTGGGCTGGGTACTTTATGTGGCGTTTTCCCTTTGTTATTCTTTCAGGGCATTTGCAGAGATGAAAGGGTGCTCGTGCCCGAAGAATACGCGTGACGTGAGTGAGGCCAAGGTAGGTTAATAGGATGCCAAAGAAGAGCTATTACGAAACACTGGGCGTGAATAAGAACGCGAAAGAAGCGGAGATAAAAAAGGCGTATCGGAAATTGGCAAAGCAGTACCACCCCGACGTTTATAAAGGTGCTAAGAGTGAGGCGGAAGAGAAATTCAAGGAGATTTCAGAGGCGTACGAAGTACTGATAGACAAGGAGAAACGGGCGAAGTACGATCAAATAGGTGAACGGGTGGTAGACGAAGCCTTTGGACCTGAAGGGTTCGATTGGTCTCATTTCTCTCATTACCAAGACGTGGAAGACATCTTTGGTAGCGCGATCTTTGAATCGTTCTTTGGCTCTGCTGCGAGCCCGGGCTTTTCCAGTCGAGGCGGGATATTCGACACCCTCTTTGGCTCACGGGAGGGGATCGAAAGACCTGTTCGGGGGGCTGATGTCCGTTTACAGTTAGATATAACGTTAGAAGAAGCGGCACGAGGCGTGGAGAAGAAGATAGGGGTTCCGATGGCACGTGTATGTGAAGCGTGCGGGGGCACGGGATCTCGCTCGGGTAAATCGAGCGTCTGTCCCACGTGCAAGGGTAGTGGCCAGGTGAGAACAATGCAAACACGAGGCGGAGCCCGTATCATGCAAACTGCCGTCTGTCCGCAATGTAAAGGCATGGGGAAAGCGGCTGTTGACCTCTGCAGCGTCTGCGGCGGCCGAGGCATGGCAACGAAACGAAAGAAAATCGCGCTGAAAATAAAGAAAGGCGTTCCTACCGGCTATGAGATAAAGATACCAAAAGCAGGGAGACCTCCGGAATCTGTGATGGGCGGCGAACCGGGTGACCTGCACGTGATACTAAACGTGTTACCACACCGAATATTTGAACGGCGTGGCGACGATCTTCACATGACTGTGCCGATCAGTTTCGCTCCGGCAGCCCTGGGCGGTGAATTAACGGCCACGACGATAGAGGGCAAGCAGGTGAAGGTAACAATCCCACCAGAGACGCAGACGAACACCAAATTACGCTTGCAGGGACTGGGAATGCCGCGGCTCGGAGGAGGCAAAGGGAACCTGTTCATAGAAGTGGTCGTGCAGACGCCAAGGAATCTGACGAAGAAGCAGAAGGACCTGCTAAAAGAGGCGTTAGTTGGTGCGTAGCGGTTAGTAGTAGCGTTAGCTGTGGAGTAAATGTAACGCTAAATGTACTAATCACAGAGTATAGTATCATTGATTGAGAAGAGAAACAAACCCAAAAGGTGAAACTGATCGTGGCTGAAGAGGAATGGGAGCCGAAGATTCTGGCGTTCTGTTGTAACTGGTGCTCTTACGCGGGTGCGGACGCCGCAGGGTTGGAGCGGAGGCAAATTCCGCCGACTGTGCGCGTGATACGGGTAATGTGCTCCGGACGGATCGACCCTGCGTTCGTCTTGATGGGTTTTTTGGAGGGTGCGGACGCCGTTTTGGTTACCGGCTGCCATATCGGCGATTGCCATTACGTGGATGCGAATTACAAGACGAGGAACAGATACGAGTTTCTGAAGGAGTTCGTGGAAGAGCTCGGCTTGGACCCCGATCGGCTCCAGTTACGCTGGATTTCGGCGTCGGAAGGCCCTATCTTCGCAGATATGGTGAGAGAGGTGACGGAGAAGGTAAAGAAGCTCGGACCAAGCCCTCTGAGGCGAGCGTGGAAGTCATAACAACAAACAAAATGGACTCAAAGTACTATCTTGCGTGGGCAACGGATGATGAGATAAGGAACAGAGGCGCGAACGGCGGCTTTGTCACTGCTACGCTGGTCAGTGCGTTGGAAACGGGTTTTATTGATCTTGCCGTGGTAGTCAAGAAGAAGAGCGTTTACGAGGGCATACCCGTACTGACGAGCGATCCTGAGGTGGTGAAGGACTGTAGTGGCTCTTTGCACGGCGTGCCGTTGAATCTCGCGAAGTACGTGCTGGAGTCCGCGCCGGATAAGCGAATCGGACTGCCGGTTAAGCCCTGTGACGCGCGTGGCATCATAGAACTGGCGAAACGGCAGCAGATAAATCTGGATAACGTGTATTTGATCGGGCTCAACTGCGGTGGTACACTACACCCGCTGCAAATGCGAGCGATGGCCGCGGAGTGCTTCGGGCTCGATCCCGATTCCGTGCTGAGAGAAGAGATAACAGGCGGGAAATTATTCCTGGTGCACGAAGCGGAAGGCACGGAGAAAGAGGCAGGTATGAAGATAGACGAGCTGGAAAGGCAAGGACGCGGTCGGAGAGACGCATGCAAGACGTGCGATACGAAGATACCGGTGATGGCGGATTTAGCATGCGGGAATTGGGGTGTGCCGCAGGGCGAGCAGAAGACGTTTGTAGAGGTGCTGACGGAGAAAGGCGCGGCGATTCTGGACAATGCACTGAGCAATGGCGCGATCGAGATAGAGGACGCTTCGGAACAGGGTATAGAGCTGCGTACGAAGATAGAAGCAAGCATGCAGAAATTAGCAGCACGCTGGAATGCCGAGCTGGACGTGCTGAAAGATTTGTCGCCTTCGGAGCGATTTGCGTTTTATAAAGCGGAATTGCAGCGCTGCATCCACTGCGGTGCGTGCAAAGCAGTCTGCCCGGTCTGCGCCTGTGAAGCGGACTCAAAATGCTTGGAACAGCATGATGAGACGGATTCGTACGCGATTTCGATGTATAACCTGCTCAGGCTACTGCACTTGATGGATTCCTGCATCCATTGCGGTCGGTGTGAGGACGTGTGCCCCGTGGATATACCGCTCACGCTCATCCAGAGACGATTCTCCGAGCGCATGCAGCGTCATTTAGACTATGAGCCGGGCATGGAGGTCACGCAAACGCCACCGTTGAACGAGACGAAGTTGCGATGGCGTGCCGAGGTGGAATAAAAGAGATGAGAACGTCAACGTCAATTTGTCCGGGCTGCAGTATCGGTTGTGGCTTGTATTTACTGGAATCGGAGGAAGGGGAGCGACGAGGACTGAAAGTCGCGCATCGGACGGTAGCGCCGATGAACGAGGGCAAGCTCTGCAAGTTCGGGATGCAGTTGCCCGCCTATTACGATAAGGAAGCACTGCATAATTCTGTGGATGGCGAGGAAGTAGACCAGGGAGAGGCGATAGAAGCGGCCAGGAAAAGACTCAGCGGTATGAACCCCGAGGAAATAGCGTTTGTCGCGCTGCCGGGCACGATAACGAACGAGGAACTCGTGTCTTTTACTTCGTTAGCTTCTGAATTCGGCGGTGAGAACCTTTCGTTCGGGTTTGAACGGTTCTTCAGGGATATACCGGAAGAGGCTTTCTATGTGCTCGAGCACGGCTTGCCATTTTCTGATGTTGAAGCAGCCTCTAAGATCGTTCTGTTCTTCGTTGATCCGTTCGTGCATTATCCATTGCTTGCGCGGAGAATTTTGAAGGCGAAGCGGAACGGGGCACGGGTCATAGAGGTCTCGTTTACGAAGAACGAGCGTGGTTTGGCTGATGAGACTATTGTGGTTGCACCTCATGAGTTTGAAAATCTAAGGGAAAAGAAAGAGCTCTTTGAGGATTCATTGATCATTGGCGAGTTAACACCGTATACGAATCCGCACTTGGTATCGCTAATGTTATGGCTGCAGGCATCGACATCATCGCGACTCTTTCTTTTGAAGCCGTTTTTGAATGTTACCGGCGCTCTGTTGATCAGCGGTGGCGGAAAAGGCGCGGAAAAGAGAAAAGATCTGTTCGAGATATTTGATAGGATAGATAGGGGCAAAATCAAGGCGCTTTATCTGCTCGAAACAGACCCTGCAAGTGTACTACTCGGAGGAGAAGAGGTTAAGAAAACGCTATCAACGCTGGACGTACTGATAGAGCAGAATGCGTTTAGAACGCCGTTGTCCGAGATTGCCACGATAACGCTTGGTTCCGAGCCGTTTTACAAGAAGAAAGGCACAATTGTTAACATAGAAGGACGAATGTTAGACCTCGGTGGAGAATCGTCACACGGGTTAGCGATACTGGAACGTATGGGCAAAGGGCGCTCTTATGAAGACGTGCATGAAGAAGTGAAGGAACGGTTGGGATTGGGAAGTTCAGAACCAAGCGAATTTGAAATTGCGGTAACGAGAACGGAAAGGAAGTTTGAGGTAGCATTTTTGGTGGAGTTTATTGATTCTTTTCTGTCGTTACTGAAGATGGGGAATGAAGAAGAAGGGGGAGAAGAGGGATACTCCCTCTGGTATAAGACAAACCCGTTCTTCTGGGCTGGTGTTCGGGACAAGCAGTTCGTAGAGATCAGTCCGGCAGCAATGCGCACACTCGGTCTTTTTAGCGGAGATGAGATAGAGCTGGTCCAAGGGGAACTCAAAGAGCGGCTGGGGTTTAAAATATCGGACGTGCCTGACGATTTGATAGTATCGGAGGATAAACTGGCAATTCAGCCTTTGGATGGTCATTGGGCAGAGCTGCATAGAAGAGAGTTACTGACAAGCGTGGCGCTGCGAAGAGCAAAGCGGAGTGGTACGGCGGAAGAATAAACGAGATGCCGCTTATGTCAAGGTTCTATATTGAGGAGTAAATGGCGAAAGTTTTTGGTAATTCGTAGGGATAGTGATATTAACAGGAAGAATTTACAACGGGAATCCTCAGTTCCGTGCAGAATCCCCACCGCTTTCAGTCACACCACCACGGTCCAGCGCAACACTTGATCGCTCGGTAAGAAGACAACGCTGATGCTATCGCCCACTGAAAGCTGCCGATCTGGCCCTAACTCTAATGCTAATTCATCGCCAACTTCAAAATTGGACTTCGATATCGGGCCTCTGTTCAGCGATGCGTTCCCTTCGTATAGCGCGCCGTTAATCCGCACCTCAAGGTTGTCAAAGACCGATTCATTCAAGAAGTGTTCTGGCTCGGAAGCAGGTGAAAAAGCATTCGGTATGGCATCTCCACCCATGTGCACGATGGCTACTAGGGGCGAACCAGCCTTGGCACCGTCAACTAAAATATTAACCGACGATACCTGGAGCGAACCATAAAGTATATCATAAGAGAAAGCCGCGACCAGCGCCGCGATAATAATGGCCACCGCGATCATTAGAATCTCACTCAGTACCGTACTGACCGCTCTGTTATCCTTCAGCATCCTTTTCTCCTACGGTACGATTGTTCACACCAAATTAAATACCTTTCCTTTTCACTCACACCGGTGGAGTTCAGATATTATTTCGACAGTCTATATCTTCAAATGACCTGGTAAACCTGACGAATGAGAACATCAAATAACTGGTAAAATGTGTAAACCCCGGGATTTCTGCCGTAAAGAAGGCCGCACATATTTACGGGATAACTGCGCACAGAGTTCAACAACTGACCTAAATGTACCTATTGTGATATGGGGTATTTCCGAAATTGAACCCTAATAGAAGACTGTTAACGCATCATAGCGCTGAACAGACGGTGGTCATTGAGAAAGTCGTATTATCTATTTGGATCCAGAATACTAATTATATACCGAGGTAAAAAACGGGAGTGGTAATTGATTATGGATACTCTTGAGGCACTACGAACAAGGCGGAGCATCAGGAACTATAAAGTCAAGGACGTAGAAGCGGATTTAATCCAGGAGATTTTAGCTACCGGGATGAGTGCCCCCTCCGCGGGCAATGAACAGCCGTGGCATTTTATTGTACTAACCGAAAGGCGCATTCTTGAGGAAATCCCGCGCATTAGTCCCTATGCCGCAATGGCAAGAGACGCACCGGTCGCCATCCTTATCTGCGGCGATCTCCGCTTAGAACGATTTGAGGGCTTTTGGGTTCAGGATTGCGCGGCAGCGACCCAGAACATGCTCCTTGCGGCTCACGCCTTGGGACTTGGTGCGGTATGGACCGGTATTTATCCGATGCAGGATCGTGTTGCAGGCTTCCGAGAGCTCCTGGACATCCCCGATACCGTTGTACCGTTTGCATTGATCCCTCTTGGCTATCCCGCCCACGAGCCGCGTAAAGAGGATCGATTCAAAAAGGAAAGAATCCATTACAATACCTGGTAAATCAGGGAACCGAAGCACAATCGGAGATTGGATAACCAATGCCAAAAGATACGATCTTTGTTGTCCAGAAGCATGATGCGTCGCATCTGCACTATGATTTCCGATTGGAACTGGACGACGTCCTGAAAAGCTGGGCGGTGCCCAAAACGCCGCCAATAGATACGAATGTTAAAAGACTCGCGGTGCAAACGGAGGATCATCCGCTGGCTTACGCGGACTTTGAAGGTACTATAGCCGAAGGGCTTTATGGCGCGGGCACCGTTGAGATCTGGGACCGGGGGACGTTCAAACCGGAAAAGATAGAAGAGAATAAGATCGTTTTTGAGCTCGTTGGCAAAAAAATGAGGGGGACCTACGTATTACTAAAACTGAAGCCGGACGGCAAGTACAAGGGTGACAATAACTGGCTGTTGTTTAAAAAGAGCGGGTAGGTAACCTGCTAGAGTGAAAAATTCACCTCAGGGAGCTTTAACGCGGGAAAAAATTAAACCCTGTTACTTACACACTCCCTGAGGTTGATAGTGGACGCATGACGACAACGCTATAACTTCTTTTTGATCTCTGAAATCACGGTGTTTACTTTGTCTGTCACCCAGTATACCCGTATCGCCTTCCCCTTCGACTTCGGCAGTTCCGAGATCTCGTACCGACTTGCTACGAATCCGGCTTCTTCCAAAGCCAGGAGATGGTACGAAACGAGTCGTCTTTCTTCGCTCATCGCTTTGCTTATCGCGTTGATGTGCAGCGACTTCTCGATAAGCAGCTCCACTATCCGAAACCGTATCGGATGCAAGAGAACATGCGCATCCTTTACCAGCTCATCTTCTGTTTTTGTCATAGTTTATCAGAGGACCCCCGTATATATAAATATTTTAATATAAAAAATGTTTTTATAGTACAAAACGCAATTAAATAACTGCCCACTCCCTCCGCCATGGGACAGTGTAAGAAGAAGTCAGGGAGAAAGATATATAAAGGTCAAACTCTTTGGAGCCATGACTTTTTTATCCTCCTATCTGGCTTCGAACACTGGGGTGGGGGCGCTTCAATCATCCTACCGATAGCGTACAAAAATCCCTCACCGCGCATTCCGCGCAGCGCTGCTTCTTGCAGTATCGCAGGCTGAGCTTGACGAGCGCGGTCTCCAGTCGCGCGAGGGTTTCACCTTCATAGTCCTCAGATTTAGGTCCCGATTCTCGGCGGCGTGTTGCGCTCTGCCCGATACCTCTGGATTTATGAGCCATACACCTCGCAGCTCTCGTAGAAATATCTGCGTCGTTACCGCGCCAATGCCTTTAAATTCCTGCAGTCTTCGTTCCAGATCCCTTGTATCTTTGGATTTCTCGTACAGGCTCTCTAAATTAAAAACCTCTTGAGCCTGCCTGAGGGCGCTCTCAGGTTTATCCCCAAGCGCGATAAAGGTGGAAGGAGTCGATCAGCACGTCGATTTTATCCATACCTTTACCCCGTCTTTTGAGCTATGAGGTTTCCTCGCCAGATTCATTCCAGAGGTTTTCGAAGAACTTTACTGCCGCTTCTACTGTTGCTTTATCTCGCGTCCATATACCAGCGTTAAACTCTTTCTCAAGTTGTTCAGAGGTAATATCTGCGGAGGCAATCAAGACCTCATTATCCACAAGGTATAAACGAGCATGTAAAAGTGGCTGCGTTTTAAGGTTCTTCCCTAAAAGCCGTTGGAGCGCGCTAAAAGCGGGTTCAACAAATTTTTTACCATCTCCTTCATATCGTGCTTTATTTTTCCCCGTTACAGGATGAGTTACTATCCTTACATCGAGATCAGGTTTATCTCGTTTGAGCGTGATAATATCCGTCCAAAACTCGGTAATAAATCGTGAGCAGATCCATATCCGTTCATTTGCGTTATTGAGCATTTCACGGATTTTCTCTTTGATTTCGGTGACGCCAAGATTGGGAGATGTTTGAATGAACGTTGGTTTGGTAAGTTCTAATTTTTGCGTTGTTAACATCTCTTTCCACTCAACTTCTTCCAGAGGTACTTTTGGTCCTTCTCCAACACTCATCAATGCGAGGCACGCATAAGCGGTATCATCTACGGATCCCCAGCTTCCGTCCTCTTTTTGATTCTTCTTTAACCACTCTACCGCTTTTATTACGCTTTCATCAGTTGGGCCAAAAACCCTTGAAAGTGCTTCAATGATTATGGATGTTTCTTCAATTGGCAGGAATATCGTTCCGCCGCTTTTATATTGCCGTATTTCGCCCAAATATCCTTCATTATTTTGTTCATCCTTCAAAAAATTACATACATCTTTTATTGCATCCTCAAACTTCAAAAAATCGAGCTCACAAAGAGCAAGCACGCCAATAGGGATGACTTTTAAAGCTATAAACTCATCTAAATTATCCAAAAAGTATCTCACAGCCATGTTAGTAGTATCTGATTCTGGGTCTACAGATGCCAAAACTCGCAAGGCATATGGATGGGATTCATCTGGAGAGACACCTGTGGGGATTTTTCCTTCCCTCGTTTGTGGTTTCTTGTTGTGTATAAAGTATAACTCCTCTCATTTTATCCTTCCCTTGGGACATTATGGAAGAAGTGGTTGTCTCACCAGTTATTCTCTTTCCCTTTCTTCTCTTCTGTCTCTCAGCTATCCAAGAAGCAATTCCCTCACCACCCGAAAGAATTGGCTGTTTCTCTCTCTCGGTCTCAATTCTCAGTAAAGGACATCTTCACCGACAACCACAATTGGGACCGCTATTATTACGTCCACAAGCGGGAGGTAAGGCGGGTAGAGCGAGAAGAAGTGGCGAAGATGATGAGCTGCAAAGGTCCAGATAGAGGCTGTTACGTTTACCACTGTCCAAACTGCGGCGAGTACCATACCATCTCATTTGGCTGCAATAGCAGATTATGCTCGGATTGCGGCAAGCGGTACACGGATCAATGGGCAAAGAGACTCAGCAGTAGGATGTTCAATGTGC
>Ga0307378_10001924_pt1 | contig 32818 bp, 33 predicted proteins | sample UN1MG_FD_202238 | JGI IMG/M metagenome (GOLD analysis project Ga0307378, IMG submission 202238) | Soil microbial communities from Risofladan, Vaasa, Finland - UN-1 | ecosystem: Environmental > Terrestrial > Soil > Coastal area > Acid sulfate soil | place: Finland: Risofladan, Vaasa | collected... | reverse complement strand
AAACCACCAAGCATGCAGCAGCCAATACCTACTTTCCTGACGAAGAGACGTACCGACGGGAAATCCGCCGGATACTACACCAAAAAATTTTAACCAAAATGTTCAAATACTTAACTCACTAACTATATGTGCAAAACAGAGATACCAACCACTTCTTAAATGGCGTAAATGGGCGTATGGTTGTGGATTACGTGGAAGATGTTAAGAATAATGGGATGGACACTTTAAAAAAACTTAACTATATCAATAACCTACAACCCAGGCATTTCTTGAAAGCACAGTCAGCAATCCAAAATAGCAAAGATAAAAAATTGTTTGGTAGATTCGCAAAGGCATGGCATTCCTATCATCGCTTTGAATACTATCCCGATAGCGGAGAAACGGCGATCATACCCCAGTATAAAACACCTATTGAGGACATTTTGGAAAAAACCGACGCTAAAACAATCATAATTTCTATGTCAGAGTTCCAAGGGTGGATGCTCAAAGATTACTTGCAAAGTGGTGGTAAAGGTTCATCAGTAGATGTGCCTCTACATCCAAACGAACAAAGTCAACTAGTTATATGTGACGCAGCCACTCGGCCTTTGATGTACTATGCAAACCAAAGAAGATATGATAAATACAATAAAGAAATTGAGAACATTGAGAACATTATAAGAAAATTTGGATCGTTTATTCAATTAGAACATGCTTTACTCTTCGCTCCAAATATAAAGGTAAGAAATAACCTCAGAACTAAATTGGATGGAGTAGTTAGAAGTATTGAAAGTTTTGATGACGTGAGGGATGGAAAAGAAAGCAAAGAAGCCTTTTTAGATCACGCGCGCTCTGCTACTTCTGGGGGCATTGAAATAGGGAAGAGGTTCGGATTTTTGATTAACTTGCCTATGACTCCTCAAGATGCTTTCAAAGACCGGGAGTTAGTATCTGGCATTCAAGGTAATAAAATGAGAGACGATGAAATAAGCTATGCGCTCAAGAATTGCCTTGGTAGATTGAAAGCACCTGATGGTAAAGAACCATCAATTGTATTCCTGTACGGCGCACGAAAAGAAGACGTACAAAAGTATTACTTTGAGAAGAAAGAAATAACCGAGATTAGACAAAGAAAAAGTGGAAACACTGTAAAACAAATTTTAAGTGAAGTAGTGGAATACGCATTCTTATGGTATCGACTATTCAAAATTGAACCTACTAAGAGAATGCAATACGTAGACCTATTTTACGATATTGATATACCCGCTGTGCATAGAAATATCTGGCACGAAATGAAGAAGAAGAAATATGCAAACTTTAGAGACTTCGACTATCAAATAAAAGACCTAAAAAAATGGCATAACATAGAAAATAACAAGGAAGCACTAAGCATCTTGGGTATAGAAAGGGACGGTAAAAAATTTTCTTTGCCTGAAAATAAAGAACTACCAATGGAATGTAATATCAAAGCGTTAGAAAAATTAATAGATAAATACATCTATGGCACCGCACCAAAAGGGAGCCAGGCATAGCGCCAAAAGGAAGCTAAATCCCAATTGTAGTACTATATATATTGGGGTTTAACTTCCATTTTTCTTAGGGGGATGAATATTATAACATCCCTATTTTTTCTTTTTACATAGCCTCATGTACTACTACATTTCTTCCTTCGTTTGACTATCAAAGCGTTTTTAGATGCCGTATATAACCGCAAGTGTTCTTTCATCAAAACAAATTACTAGGTCATCATACCAAAAATAGAGAGAAAAATAGAAAGGCTTATAATAGGCAAAAAATAACGGAAAATCAGGTGAAGAAATGATGAAAGGTAAAGGATTAGCTTTCACTCATAAGTTAGGCATTATTATCGCGGTGTTAGCACTACTTTCATCCGTGGTTACAGTATGCGCAACTACAAAAGAGATATGGGGTGAACAAGATGATGTAACCATGCCATTTAATCTTGAAGAAGGGATTGTTAAATTTAAATTTGATATGAAAAGTGAAGATAGTTATCTTGATAATTTTATAGTCAATTTGAAGAGTACGGAAACCGGTATGACTGAAAAACTTCTTTTGGAAGAATTTGGGTCTGAATATAGTGGTGAATGGATATTTGCCGTTAATGAGTATCCTTCTTCTGCAATAGCGCCTGGCAGATACAAATTATCCGTTGAAGCTCCTTCTTTCTGGTATATTTCAATATCGCAACCCTCCTTTCCAACTACTTATCCTGATAAATTGCCACAGACTTATAGAGGTGGAGGTGATGATGTCGTTGGGCCTTTCAAGTTGGAGGAAGGCACGGTTAAATTTGTATGTACTGCACAACCTGAAGACCCCCAATGGGGAGGATCTTATAATTTTATAGTGAAATTATATGACTATGAAGGGAAGAGTATTAAACTGCTTGCAAACGAATTTATCCCGTATTGGGGAGAAGATGCATACGAAGTAAAAGAAATTATAGAGGTCGAGAAGCCTAGTTGTTTCTATTTGGGTGTGCAAGGGATATATTGGGAAATTAAAATAACACAAGAATTGAAGATTGAGCCAACACCTGAAGTAACGCCGAGTCCAACACCAGAGGAAAAATCCACACCGGTGGTAACACCGTCTCCAACTCCAACTCCAACTCCAACGCCCACACCAACACCGTCTCCAACTCCAACGCCAACTCCAACGCCTCAAGAAGTAAAAGACTCCGATGGTGACGGAGTGCCCGATGACTACGATTACGCACCTAAAGATCCTAACGTACAATCACAAGCTGATGTTAAAACTCCAGGATTCGGAGCTATCTTTGCGATTGTTGGCGTTTTAGTAGTGGTCTTTAGTTTGAGAAGAAAGAGGTGAAAAATGAATAAGAAAATAGGAATAGGCATTGTAGTAGTAGCGATAGTCGTAGCTTCATTGTTTGCAGGGTGTGTAGAGGAAGGGGAAACACCGGAAGCAGCATATCCAACGCCAACAACTACTTCAACACCTGAAGTAACGGAAAGTCCAACGCCAACATCCCTGCCAACAGCTACGCCAACGCCAACATCCTCTCAATCACCAAGCTCTGAACCTATTCCAAGTCCTACACTAAAACCTATTGATAGAGCAGAAATAACCTCTATAACAGTTGATAAAGTTGTAGATTATGAAGGTTATCCCGCTTTAAACGTTTCAATATGGGTATCAAAATTCACTGAAGATTTAAGCGTAACTGTAACAAACGAGGATGAGGATATTTTAGATACTGTTATCATCTTACCAGAAAAAGAGAGTGGGAGGATACGAACGAATCTTAAAATTGGTGATTATCACGAAACACTGATCAATCCAAGCTACAAATTTACAGTTATTGTATCAGATGCTCAAGGTGAGCTTAAAGATAACACAATTAGGTTTGATGGGGCAGAGGTTACAATTTCTAACATATATGTATATTGTGATTGCATGGTTGCAGCGAACGAGGATGACGAAATATGTTATTTGAATGAAATGCACTACACTCTCGGGAATGGGGGACCTTTTCCCGCGTATCCGGATCACGTAAAATTCCTTGATGATGAGTTTCCCGCGTGTTCTGTTGATTTTGAGGAGGAGTATTGCCCAGAATCGATACTCAGATCGGAAAGTTATAGTTGTCGCCACAAAATGACGCGCTTGTACTCCTATCAGATTAGGGATTACAGTGATAGGGTGGTAAGTTTAAGTATTAGTGTATACGATAAGGATGATAATGAAATAGCATATACTTCTTGGGATGAATACTTAGGCTAAATGTTGTTAAGTCTTCCCCTTTTTCCCACTCGTAAAAAGATGAGAACGAAAAAAACGCTTAAAATACTGAAAGAAACACCAAAAGAAAAAATAGATAAATACAATTTTCCCTATACACTTAATCCTTATTATGGATGCTCTCTAGAATGTATCTACTGTTACTCTACTCAAACTGACTGTCTGAATGAATCTCCTAATAAAGATTATTCTTATCCCAATTTTCCAAGGTCTAAAAATAATGCGGTTGAAAAGTTAAAAAGTGATTTGTAAAATCTTAAAGGTATCTTTCTCAAATATAGGGAAGTACAAATAGGTAACGGATTTGAACCCTATCCTGATATTGAAAAGGACGAAAGAATAACCAGAGAATGCTTAAAGGTTTTTGCTGAATATTCTACATGGAAAGTGCACTTAGTAACAAAGTCAGATTTAATTTTACGGGATATAGATGTTATTAAGACAATACCTAAATTTGAAGCAGAAATTACTATAACTACACTCACACATGATAGTTATTTCGAGCCTAATGCAATATCTACTCAGAAGAGATTAGAGGTTATTAAAGAGCTATCAGATGCAGGAATTTTTGTAAGAACTATGATAATGCCAGTGTTGAGGGGATATACAGACATAAAAGCGATAGAAAGTAAAAGCGAACAGTATGGGGCAAAAGCTCATAAGCATAAAGGACTATGGCACTTTGACTTAGACTGCTTGGAAAGTATAGCAGGGTTATGATATGATAATGAACTAATAAAAAATATAGTAAAAAAACAAAAGGATTAAATAGAGATGGTCAATATACCAAAAATAATGCAAGAACGCTACGTTACTCCGGTGTTGATAGGATTAATAAAGCTTTACACAACCGGGGCTCTCTTCTTAATAGCGGGAGGTATCGCGCTAATAGTTTTACGCCATCCAGATGGTATGGACACTATAGCCGTTGGTTTTTCCATTCTTGCCCTAGGGCTCACCAGCTTGTCAGGAATCCAGATGTTTGCTCTCACTCGTTTGAACTTTGATGAGAAAATGGCAATGATGACCGAGTATAAACATAATTTTGAGAATATGAAAGATGAAAAGAATAAACTAGAGGATATTTTTAAAAATAGACAAATTATAGAAAATATGGTAAAGAATGAAAAAATGGTTGAGTTGAATAGCATGATCGAAAATAAAAAATGGATAAATCTGAGGGGCATAATTATTACTTGTAATTGGTTGGCGCTAAAAGATTATGATAATGGGCTAGAAAAAGATTTTGAAAGGGTAATAGAAAGATGTGGATATGACTTAAGCGCAATATCAAATCTTAAATATTGGGCTAAAAAAGAAAAGAAGGGAGAATTAATAACAAAAGTTATCGGTGTAATAACGAGTGCAAACGCCATAGATACATGTGGTAACAATAGAGAAGGGAGATGTAAAATAATAAAATTTGGTTTAGAGATAGATCCAGAAAATGTAGATCTAAGAAACTGCTACAAAGAAGATAAGTGTTTTAATTTTCAAAATTAAAATATAAAACTTAACTTTTTGTTCGTAGATGCTGAATATTACCACAAAAAGTGAGAATTACGTGCAAAACTAGGCGAAGTAATAGTAGAGTATGGATTTGAATAAATAGCTATAATGTCTTACATATAATGATATATAACGTGATATTTCGTATGTTTCATCATGTTTTTTAAGTTGTTTCGGATGGGCTACGTAGTGCATGGGAAGCATATGATGGAAGAGATTATTTTAAAATCTCAAGTAACTTTGGAACCACTTTTGCATACCATATATCTGCCTGTTGTGTTTTTGCTAAGTAATGCATAGATCCGATGGTGCTTGGTGCTCTTCCTTGGATATAATCAGCAACAGACTCGGGGACATAGTTTAAGATAAGAAAATTATAATTCCATTTTCTTAGATATTTTGAGGGAAGTTGCCTTGCAATATGTTGCCTCGCACGTGTTTCCTCTAAATCCATCCTTTCAACTTCATTGACAAATTCTTTCGGCATATAAGCATAAAAAACCCTTTTTGTCTTTCTCTCCAAGCTTAAGGGGTATTTGGCAATTTCTCCATTTGTTATTATCCTTTCTTCATCAAGATTATTCAAAAGATAAACTGCCTCTTTCAATCTAATTCCAGAAAATGCTAATAATTTGAATAGTATCCTGTATCGCTCATCTTCCACTTTTTCAAAAGCTAAAATTACCTTCTCATCCTCTGGTATAAAGTTATCAGTGTTAGTCCTTGGGATTTTCACAACTTTTCTGTATTTGGTCAAACTCTCATCGTCCATCAAGCTGAAAGCCTCGTAATATTTCAGTAAATCCCTAATACCCATACATAAGTGCCTTTTTCCTTTCTCTACAGTTTCGATTAGTGCAAATAAATCGAGTTGATTCGAAATAGGCATTGTTAAGTACTTATCGAGATATGATACCATAACCTTTGCATGTTCTATTGAACACATCGCCCTCATCCAAGTGGAAAATCCTTCTTTTGCCTTTTTGAAGTCTATAGTCTCTTTTACGGCCTTTCGAGCCAAGGACTCGGGTTCAAATCCCGACCGGAGCATTCTTTTTTTTGCCTTTTATACCGTTATTAATGCTTTTCAGAAAAGTTAGATTTATAATGGGCCTTTAAACAGGTATTTAGGGACGAATTACACGTCACGAGCCTATCCCGCTCAGTTTTTGCCGATAAAGTCGTGCCAAAGTCTTACCTACCTATTTTTTCTCAGTACAGCCGTATCGCCGGTATCCAGTCGTAATGTTTCTTCCCGCGGATGTCCACAAACTCGGTGTAAGGTATTACTCCTTCGGTGATCTTAAAAGGAGGTGAATGGGTGGCCTGCGGATACGAGGCTGTTTTCATAGCGAAACGGTATTCGTGATCTTTGTATAGTGCAACCTATGGAGTGAGGCTGACGTTACGCGGTAATCATAAAAAATCAGGAAAGGTTTTTTTAGAGGCTCTCTTTAAGGAAAGATAGGGACGAACTAAAATGCTCATGCTCAGGTTGAGATTCCACGGCAGGGGTGGTCAGGGGGCGAAAGTTGCCAGCAGAGTACTGGGAACTGCTGCATTTCTGGAAGGCTATTATGCCCAGGACTTTCCCTTGTATGGTGCCGAACGGAGAGGTGCACCGATCGTGGCATTCACCCGTATATCTGAAGAACCCATCATGGAGCGCGGTGTGATATCGGAGCCTGATGTGGTGATAGTAATGGACAAAACCCTCCTGTACGATCATCAGGCAAAGCCCTTATCGGGACTGAAAAAGGGGGGTATCATTTTCATAAACACTCCCCAGAGTCCGGAAGAGGCGAGGGCTGAGTATACGATTGCAGGACAGATGATTACCCTGGATCTTACCAAAATTTGCCTTGAGATACTGCAAAGGACCGTCATAAGCTCGCTCGCAGGTGCCGTTGCCGCTAAGATCGTTGGTCTCAGTGAGGATTCTTTGAAAGAAGCGGTGGAGAAGGTGATATCTGAGATCGTGACAGACAGAGTTATTTTAGAGAAGAACATAGAAGCAGCTCTGTACTGCTTTCATGCGATCCCCTCAGTAGAACTGAAGACTGCTGAGGCCGTTCAAAAAGGTAGCCGTGTTTTCACTATGCCGTTCGAACCTGCTGCGGTCTCCAGTCCTACCCTCAACACTACGGGCACTACTGTTTTGCGAAAGACGGGCAACTGGCGAGTTTTTAGACCTGTCTGGGATTACGATGCGTGCAACCGGTGTCTGATCTGCGTCGCCCGATGTCCAGAGGGTTGTATTCTGATAAATGAAGAGGGCTTACCGTATACTGATTACGAAAACTGCAAAGGCTGTCTGATCTGTGTTGAGGAATGTCCCGCAAAGACCTTAGGAAAGGAAAGGGAGGTTCACGCTGAATCCAAGGAGGTGATCGAATAAGATAATGAAAAAAGAGATGCTCACGGGTAATGCTGCGGCTGCCTGGGGCGTGAGGTTAGCGGAGGTGGATTACATTCCGGCCTTTCCGGTAACACCCCAGACAGAGATTATCGAGACATTGGCACGGTGGATAGCTGAGGGGGATATGGATAGCAGGTTCGTTACCATGGACTCCGAACATTCCATGATTACAGCGGCGGGGGCTGCTTCTGCGACCGGGGTGCGGGCATTTACCGCTACATCGAGTCAAGGGCTTCTATACGGGTTTGAGATGCTCTATGCGGTAGCGGGATGGCGCGTCCCTCTCGTGATGGTCAATGTATCGAGGGGTTTGTCTGCGCCGATTACGCTCGAAACTGATCATAACGATGTTCTCGCAGCGAGAGACTCAGGATTTTTGCAGATCCACTGTGAAACCTGTCAGGAGGTTTTAGATTCTGTCTTGATGGCGTACCGATTGGTAGAGGACGAGCGGGTGCTTCTGCCGATTATTGTGAATATGGATGGGTTTTATCTTTCGTTTACCCGAGAACCCGTAGAGGTGCCGAACTTGGAGATGGTCAGGAACTTTCTGCCGCCTTACCAGCCAAAACATGCGTTCTTCAAGGCAAGTCAACCCATGGCCCAGAGCGTGACAGCCCTCGGTGGATCACTGTATTCTTATTTCAAATACCAGATGCATCTGGGAAGTCAAAAGGCGCTGGAGGTCTACAAGGAGGTCTGTGTGGAATTTGAAAAGGCGTTCGGTCGGAGCTATGATACCATCGAAGGCTATATGCTGGACGACGCCGACTATGCGCTTGTGATGACCAACTCATTCTCCACTCTCGGTAAGGCTGCGGTGAAGAGCGCGCGAGAAAAGGGAGTAAAGGCCGGACTTTTGCGGTTGCGGCTCTTAAGGCCGTTTCCAGCGGATGAGATAAAGGGTACACTTAACGGAAAGAGCGCTGTAGCAGTCATCGACCAGAACATCAGCATAGGCAAGGGCGGCATTCTGCATTCGGAGGTTGCCAGCTGCCTGTGTAATGAGAAGCGGAGGCCGCTCTTGTTCTCTTTTATTGGTGGACTTGGCGGGAAGAACATAAGCCCGGGAGAGTTCGAGTTCATCTTTACTGAAATGATTAAGGGGGTCGCGGGAGAAGCGGTGAAACCATCACAACTTCTCTATACCGAGGAAGAATGGCAGGAAATAGCGAGATTGAAGCGCATAGCCGGAAAGGAGGGAAATATATGGGAATAGATTGTATTAAATCTATCAAAGACCTTCCTCCGGAAGAGAACGTATTTCCGGGCACGCCAGCGTGTGCGGGTTGCGGGGCGCTTTTGGGCTTGAGGCTGTCTCTGAAGGCGCTCGGTAGGAAAATCGTTATCGTCAATGCCGCAGGGTGCTTTACCCTCCTTACCATCTATCCCTACACCCCGTTCGAGAATTCCTGGCTTTATACCGCAATGGCCTCGGCTCCTGCGGGTGCGCAAGGGGTACGGGATGCTTTGGATATATTGATGGAAAAAGGGCGGCTCGACCCAGAAGAGGATTTGAAAGTGGTGGTATTGACGGGTGATGGAGCTGCTTACGATATCGGTCTATCCTCTACCTCCGGTGCTCTCTACCGCAACCTCGACTTCTATTATATCTGTTACGATAACGAGGCCTATGGAAATACCGGCTTCCAGCGGTCTGGCGCAACACCCTTCGGATCAAAGACGGGAACAACCCCGCCAGGACGTGTAAGGCCAACAGGGACGGAGCTACCAAAGAAAGATCTCTTTGAGATCTGGCGGAGTCACAAGCCACCCTATCTTGCCACCATCTCGCCAGCCTACCCTGTTGATTTGATTAACAAATTTAAGAAGGCAGAGCAGTACAAAGGACCAAAACTCTTTATAGCCCTTTCACCCTGTCCTCCTGGCTGGGCAACAGACCCCTCGTACTCGGTAAAACTTGCGAAATTGGCGGTTGATACCGGTGTATGGGCATTGAAAGAGGCGGTTTATGGTGCAGTGAGCCATACGATCGTTCCCAAAAAATTTAAGCCTGTGGAAGAGTACCTGAAAGAACAGGGACGCTTCGCTCATCTCTTCAAGCCGGTACGACAGGAAGAGACGCTGAAGAAGATACAGGAGCTGGTAGATGACTACTGGAATGGACATAAGCTTCTTCTTTAGCCCCGCATCCATCGCCGTGGTTGGGGCATCGCCGACACCCGGGAAACCGTCGCATGTAATACTGGAAAGCCTGAAGCGAATCGGCTACCCGGGTGCTATCTACCCGGTAAATCCGAAATATTCCGCTATCGAGGGTCTGAAGTGCTATAGCTCACTAACAGAGATAAACAGCGATATTGACGTGGCTATCTTTGCACTTCCTGCCCCCACGGTCATTGAGATCATGGAGCGTACCGACAATGTCAAGGGTGCCATCATTGTCAGTGCGGGTTTCAAGGAGACGGGAGATGCAGGGAGGCGGCTGGAGACAGAGCTGAAAGAGATTGGTGCGCGGAAAGGGATACGGATCATCGGTCCGAACTGTATGGGCATTTACGATACGGTGTCCCGGGTCGATACCTTCTTCACACCTAAGGGGCGGGTGAGGCGACCGGCGAGAGGCGGACTCTCCATACTCACACAGAGCGGGTCGTTTGCCGAACTGATCATGGATGAGATGGCATCAGAAGGTATTGGCGTTGCGCGGATTGTGAGTTACGGGAACCGGGTGGATGTTGGGGAGACTGACTGTCTGAATTTCTTGACGGATGACGCGGCGACGAAGGTTGTGGCCATATACATGGAATCGGTAGACGATGGACGGCGGTTCGTCGAGGTCGCATCACGCTGCACCAAGAAAAAGCCGGTTGTGGCCGTGAAGGTAGGTAAACGAGAGGCGGGCATCCATGCTGCACGGTCCCATACAGGTGCGATATCCGGGAGGTATGAGATCTACCGGGCCGCCTTTAAGAAGGCAGGGATCGTAGAGGTGAACGGCTATGAAGGGCTCAAGGATGCCTGTAAGGTTCTGAACACGTATGACTTGGTCGCGGGAAACAGGGTTTTGATTGTAACGGACGGCGGTGGCGTCGGCGTGAGTATGGCAGACGCCTGTGAAGATTTGGGACTGGACGTGAGCGAACTTAGTGAAGAGACGAGAAAACGTCTGAGTGCAAAACTTCTCGGGTTCTCCGCCACGGGTAATCCCATAGACCTGACCGGTAGTGTGACCGATGAGGATTACGTTACCGCCCTTAATGAGGGTTTGCATGATGAGTTTGATGTCGTTATTATTACGGTTCTCTGGGGTGCACCGGAAATCACGGAAGAGCTGGTAGATAAACTCAAAGAGGTCAGGGATAGCTATAATAAACCGCTCCTCATCTGTACCCCCAGCAACGAGTTTACACGGAGAATGGCACAGCGCTTCGAGGAGAATGGCATGCCCGTATTCTTTACGCCTGAAAGCGCAGCGAGGGCGGCAGCGGTATTAGCTAGCGGGCCATTGGCGGTAAGCCGAGAACGGAATAATGAAGAAAGAAGCAGCGAAAAAGCTTGTACGTAATGCGTTGGCCCAGGGAAGGCACGTACTCCTTGAGCCGGAGGCAAAGGCACTCGTATCGGCATGGGGCATTCAGGTGCCCGCGTCTGTCCGTATCAAAGGAGTAGAGGATGTCGCAGATGCGTTAAAGGCAGTTACTCCCCCGCTTGTGCTCAAAGTAGTCTCGCAAGACATCATTCATAAAAGAGACGTCGGTGGCGTGATAACAGGCATAGATGATCGCGAAGAATTAAGCAAAGCTTTACGGGAGATGAAGGAGACGCTTGCGGAAAAAGCCCCCGCGGCACGGCTAGAGGGATTCCTCTTAGAAGAGATGATCCCGACGGGTATAGAGCTGATAATCGGGGGTGTGCGGGACCCGCAATTTGGCCCTGCGGTTATGTTCGGCACCGGCGGCTTTGCCGTGGAACTCGTGAAGGATGTGAGCTTCAGGCTTGCGCCGCTGAGCAGAGCGGAGGTTTTTGCTATGATGCAGGAGGTAAAGAGCTACCCGCTCCTGACCGGATTCAGGGGTTCGAAGCCTGTTGACCTGGAGAAACTGGCTTCCACCGTAATGAAGTTGTCAGAGATCTTACTGGAGCTCGAAGCGATAAAAGAGCTAGAAATAAACCCGCTTTTGGTATGTGACGTGGGCGCGGTGGCAGTCGATGCGAGAGTGGTGCTGCAATGACCGTGACCATTCGAAAGTGCAAAATTAACCTAACCAGATGCAACCAGCGGAAAGCATATCAAGATATAAGGACGTAAGAGAAATAGATGCAAGCGAGGGGATAGAAGATGGAAGTTTTTAGATTTACGGATGATTTAGGGCCTGCCAAGATCATACATGTTTATGAGCCTTCGGTGGGGCTCAAGGGAATTCTGGTGGTGGATAACGTCGCGAGAGGCCCGGCCATCGGTGGATTGCGGATGGGCCTTGAGATATGTACCGAAGAGTGCTTCCGGCTGGCGCGTGCGATGACGTTGAAGAACGCGGTTGCCGATCTGCCTCATGGGGGTGGCAAGTCAGTGATTTACGCTAATCCGAAGATGCCGAAAAAAAAGAAAGAGTACATCATTCGTGCATTTGCCAGCTCGTTGCGAGAGATTCAGGAGTATATATTCGGTCCAGACATGGGCACCGATGAGGAGTGCATGGCCTGGATAAAGGACGAGATCGGCCGTGCGGTAGGATTACCCGCGGACTTCGGTGGGATCCCCCTCGACGAGGTCGGAGCGACGGCATGGGGCCTCGCTCACGCTACAGAAGTTGCCCTCGAGTATTGCCATTTTGATATGGAAGGCGCGCGCGTCGTCGTCCAGGGCTTCGGTGCCGTGGGCAAACACGCTGCACGTTTTCTCACGGAAAAGGGCGCCGTGCTGGTGGGTGCCGCGGATTCCCGGGGGACGATCTACAATTCCCAGGGGCTTGATGTCAACGCGTTGATCGAGCTGAAACAGGCGGGCAAGAGTGTGGCCGATTATACTGACGGCACGAAGCTCGATCGTGACGCAGTGGTCGACCTCGAGAGCGATATCTGGATCCCGGCAGCGCAGCCCGACGTTATTGACGAGCGCAACGTAACCCGATTGAAGACCAAGCTGGTGGTCGAGGGTGCTAACATCCCCATCACCTGCGGTGCGGAACAATACCTGCACGAGAACGGTGTGCTTGTTCTTCCGGATTTTATCGCCAACGCGGGCGGCGTGATCTGCGCGGCCATGGAGTACCAGGGTGCTTCGCAGACAGCGGCATTCCATGCCATCGAGGAGAAGCTGCGCCGGAATACCAAGCAAATGCTGGAGGATGCGGTGAGAATAGGGATACCGCCCCGGGAAGCAGCCAGGGGCATTGCCGTGCAGCGACTGAAGAAAGGCATGGGCTATCGGCGCTGGTCGCTGTTCTCGTCTGCGCCCGGGTTCGTGTAGCGCGATATAACGGTTGACAAGCAGGAGTCATGCTTCTTCTTCTTGTCCGGTTGATTGTGAAATAAGCGGTAGACAGAGAGAGAAAAGAAACGTCCTACCGCTGGGTGAAATAAGTTGGTATTGGGATTTGCAGCTTTTTACATTGGTTTACACGTGAGATTAACCACTATTACCTTTGTAGTGGTGTGGTAGGGGACGTTGAAATTTGAGAGCATGGGGGATATATGAACACCCGCTATTTCGGTGGTTTAAGGAATAAAACTTTCTCTCTTAGCAGACGGAATTCATTTTCGATCTCATTATATCTCTCTCTAATTTCGAGCAATTCTTTGAATGGGGGGCGCTTATTCTCCATATTAATGGCCTTCTGCATTACATAAGATAGATTACCTATATCATCTTTTAACACTCCAACACGAGCATCACCGGCATGCAGTAGTCCTTTTTCTATAAAATAAGATAACTCTTGATCCATATTGTCCAATTTACGAGCTAGGTTATCTACTCGTTCTATTTCTATCTCTGGGGAAATCAGTTTTGGTGGGACTTTAACTTTCGTCATTTCTCGCTTTCTTAGGATCTCAAGAATTTCCTCCAAAATTTCACGGTCTGTCCTAATCGGTTTGCTCACCCTGGTCGTTTTATCTTTAATAGCCTTAAGTTGCTTTTCTAGATCAGGCCAGAAACGATCGAAAATTGTGTCTAGTCTCTTCACATCTAGCGAACGCTCATCAGACTTTTCTACAGTTTGATTAATTGTATGCGTGAGCTTTCGAACATCTTCCTTCTCAAATTCGGTGTGTTGAAACATAGCAAGAGGCTGTTTAATATCTGATGGTTTTAGATCAAGCAAAAAGGTACAAACATGTGCATCTTTAGTTTTCGACAACGCACCAGCCTCGAATAAAATCCAGTTCTCATCCAAATTTTCTCTGGTCAGACAGATAATACCAACCTTTGCCTCTTCGAGTTTATCTGCTATCTCTTCTCCCCAGCGAGCACCTTTTAAGATATCAGACGAGATCCACGGATCAACAGCCTGGATGACTTGCCCTAACCAATCACCTAAGGCATCAGCTGTTTCTTTGCTCCTACTTCCAGACCAACCTAAAAATACCTTCATATGGTCACCTAACAAAGCAGATAGTATATAAAACTTCCGCTTTTGGTTGATTTGTACCTCGAAGCCAATACTTCCGAGTGTACACGAGCACAGAAAAGAACGGGAGAATTTCACTCACCGGTGATAACGTCAACGAGCCAAGAAGCAAAGGGCTTTATTCATTTGGCTTGCATATATATCCAAGGAGGTAGTAGTTAGCAATGACTGAGACCATAAACGTCCCCAAAAGAGTTATCATTATGGGCGCAGCCGGCCGGGATTTTCACAACTTCAACGTCTATTTCAGGGACAATCCTGCGTACCGTGTCGTCGCATTCACCGCGACCCAGATACCCGATATAGAAGGCAGAACGTATCCTGCAGAACTGGCCGGCGGCTCATACCCGAACGGTATCCCTATTTTCGCTGAAGAGGAACTGGTCGGCCTGATAGCAGAGCATTCGATTGATCGTGTCGTCTTCGCGTACAGCGATGTGCCTTACCATTATGTGATGTCCAAAGGCGCGGAAGTAAATGCCGCCGGTGCCGATTTCACCATGCTGGGCCCGCTTGCGACCATGCTGCGAAGCCGCGTGCCCGTGATCAGCGTCTGCGCGGTGCGTACCGGCAGTGGCAAGACCTCAGTCAGTAAACGGCTCTGTCAGCTCCTGCGAGCGCGCAACAAGACCGTGGTCGTCGTGCGGCATCCCATGCCCTACGGCAACCTGGCACAGCAAGCAGTACAGCGGTTCTCATCCTACGAGGACATTGAGCGTATGGGGTGCACGATAGAGGAGCGGGAAGAGTATGAGACGCATATTGATGTGGGCTGTACCGTCTATGCCGGTGTGGACTATGAGAAGATCCTGCGGCAGGCGGAGACCGAAGCTGATATAATCATCTGGGACGGCGGCAATAACGATTTCTCCTTCTTCAAACCTGATCTGAACATCGTGGTGGCAGACCCGCACCGTGCCGGCGATGAATTGACGTACTACCCGGGTGAGATCAATGCGCGAATGGCAGATGTGGTCGTGATCAATAAGCAGGATACCGCGGAACTGGAGAAGATCGAGCTGGTACGCCGGAATATAATGAAAGTAAACCCGGATGCAAAGATCATTGATTCCGCATCGCCGATCACCGTCGAGCACCCGGAGTTCATCAGGGGCAAGCGGGTACTGGTGGTCGAGGACGGGCCCACACTGACACACGGCGGCATGAAGTACGGTGCCGGGCTCATTGCGGCTCGTAAGGCAGGCGCGAAAGAGATCGTTGACCCACGACCGTTTATCACTGGCACGATCGCGGAAACCTTCACCGAGTATCCTGATATAGGGCCGCTGCTGCCTGCTATGGGGTACAGTGATGAGCAGATCAATGACCTGGAGCAGACAATCAACGCAGCCGATTGCGATGCGGTCGTTATTGGCACGCCCATCGACCTGACGCGTGTGATTACGATCAACAAGCCGGCAACACGGGTGCGGTACGGTATTAAGGAGATTGGGGATGCAACACTGGAAGCGGTGGTCGATGAGTTCTTAAAACAGGTGACTGTATGAATGGCTCTGATAGTGGCTGCGCTTGGCGGAAATGCAATCATCAAAAAGGGCGAGCAGGGCACCTTCGCACAGCAGTTCCGCAACACCTATGAGAGTATGGGCTATATCGCGCATCTGATCAGAGCCGGGCATCAGGTGGTGCTGACCCACGGGAATGGGCCCCAGGTAGGGTTTATTATGATCCAGGTAGAAGCAGCCGCGGGTAAGGTCCCAACTGCACCGTTACACGTGGATGTTGCGCAGTCGCAGGGCAGTATGGGGTACATGATCGCCCAGAGCCTCATCAACCAGTTGAAAGAGCATAGCATTGATACCTGCGTGGCCGCCGTGATGACGCAGGTGCTTGTTAATCGTGATGACCCTGCCATGACGCAGCCGACGAAACCGGTCGGCGCGTTTTATACCAGGCAACGGGCCGCGGAGCTGGAACGCCTCGGCCATACTGTAGTAGAGGACAGTGGACGCGGCTGGCGGCGTGTCGTGTCCTCACCACGACCGATCAGGATCATCGAAACTGATATTATTAAAGAGCTGGTGCAGGCTGGGACAATTGTGGTGGCATGTGGCGGCGGCGGCATACCGGTCGCAGAGGAGCATGGCGCGCTTACGGGTGTGGATGCCGTAATAGACAAAGACCTGGCTTCCAGCCTGCTGGCCATCAAAATAAAGGCCGATGTGCTCATGTTCCTGACAACCGTGGACCGGGTAGCACTGAACTACAATACGCCGCAGCACGTCGACCTGGAGCGGCTGAGCCTGGCTGAAGCCCAACAGTACTTGAAAGAGGGGCAGTTTCCACCCGGGAGTATGGGCCCCAAGATCGAAGCGGCGGTCGAGTTCGTCGAAAACGGCGGCGAGAGAGCAATTGTCTGTAGGCCCGAGTTTGTCGTTGAGGCGCTTGCGGGACGGGCAGGGACGGTGATCGAGTGAAAGTTAAAGTAAAATTACCCGTGCAGAGGTTTTTGAAAAACCTCAGAAAACGTCGAAAAACCCCAGGAATATTAAAGGGATGGAACAGAAAGGGAGGTAAGTTTATGAAGGGGCAATCTTTATCAGATAGTACGCGAAATGATATTAGGACTCAACAGGAAATAATGCGAGAGTTATATATACGTTGATGTGAACCTGTATAATTAAAAAATGTTTAAGCGTATGCACCTAAATGTGGGGGCGGCAGTTCTGATAGGATTGCTCCTCTTAGGATCTGTCGGGCCGTGCTTCGATTCAGCACATTGCTACGAAACTGTTTGGAAAGAAACGCTATATGTTGGAGACACTATCGAATCTACAACGACAATGCCTAATTATCTTGTCGGCGATGGCGACATAGTCATTATTGATTTTGTCATCTATGGAGAACAGACGGTTGAAATCAGTTACGAACTCAACTCTGAAAAGGATGGCTATTCTGTATCTTGGGATCTATGCACCGAAGAAGAGTACAAACGCCGCATCGAAGGAAGAGGCGCCACGTCGGGCAATCGTCTCGATTATGGGGTGGCTATTCATACTAAAAAAACGATGCATATAGATCAGCCGGATGCTCACTACTATCTGATGTTGAGCGGCAGTGAGAACGGAATCCCCAGAGAGAAGTTTTCGTTACACTTCTTCTTTTTCAATAAACTTTTCTAAAACGTTTTGCAAACGTTTTTTCTAAAAGGGTTTAATAGAAAGCTTTTTCTTAACTCGTATTTAATCTTCTTTGACATACTCCTTCTCAATTTCCTCAAACATCCTGAAGTGTTTTTCATTTGCACTCGCTAATATCAATCCCCTTTCTTTTGCAGTTGCCGCTATTATAGCATCCGGGAGTTCAGTATCATAAGTAGCGTAATACTTCCGCCTTAGCTTTCCAGCAGTGATGGCTATATCTCTTTCCACTTCTATAGCTTCCATGACATCCAATACATCATGAATACTTGTCTCATCTTTAGCATCCCTCGCCCCTGATAATAGCTCTGATTCAGTTATCACTGAGAAGAAACCCACGACTTCGCCATCTATAATCCGCATAAGAAACTCTTTTGATTTATTCTCCCCTTTAAGGTAGTTTATAATGACATCTGTATCCACAAGGTATCTGTTTCTATACATTGTCTATCCGTGCGGTTCTCTCACGCCATCCAGCTCTCATCTCCTCTACGTATTTAAGACCGTCTTTAATATCGCTTCTTTCTGACCAAGCTCCAAATGCTTCTAGTGCCTTCTCTCTTTTTGCTTCTCTTTCTAAAACAACTTTTACTCTACTGTTAGCCGTCAATCCCATCTTCTCTTTTATCTCTTTAGGTAACGACAAGTGCCCGTCAGGCAAAACCTTTGCAATGTATTTAACGGCTTTCATTTTTCTCCTCTAGTATTGTATAATCTTCTATAATAAAATCCGTTCTCATTCGCTCCTGCTTCATCAAACAGCCCTCTTGCATACAGCACATTTTTTCTTTTCGAAAAATGAATTTGGCCGGGAGGGTTGATACGGGGGGCTCGGCCCCTTATAAAGAAAACCCTTGTTTCTTTCGTCAAGATTTCTTTTACAAAGAAAGATTTTTCATCGCCACTTCGAACCTATCCAGACCCGTATCCGCCTCATCCTTTGTTATAACAAGAGGCGGGCAGAACCGTATGACTGAGTCGCCGCAGGGCAGCAGTACGACACCCATCTTGAACCCTTCAACCACGATCCGGTCCCTCATCTGTGGGTCTACGGACCCGTCAGGCTTTACGATCTCCACGCCTATCATCAGACCCACGCCCCGCACATCCCCGATCACAGCAGGATACCGCGATTGCAGCTCTCGCAGCCGTGTCATAAAATGATCGCCCAACTGTTGAGCCCGCGCTCCAAGCTCTTCCCTCTCCATGTATTGCAAAGCAGCAAGTGATGCAGCCGATGCGAGCAGGTTGCCGCCGAACGTGTTGGAGTGGGTGCCCGGCGGCCAGTCCATGATAGCGCTGCTGGAAAGGGTTGCGCCCAGTGGGAGCCCGGCGCCCAGAGCCTTTGCCATACAGACGATATCGGCCCGCACGCCGAAGTTCTCCATGGCCATGAACGTACCGGTCCGATAGCAGCCGGCCTGCACCTCGTCTGCCACCATAAAAATGCCGTGCTCGTCACAGATCCGCCTGATCTCCCGGTGGAATTCCGGCGGCGGGACAATATAGCCGCCCTCGCCCTGGATCGGCTCCACGACGATCGCTGCAGTATCGTTCGGGCTCAATTCTTTCTTAAAAATCAGGGTCTCGATCTGTCTGGCACATTCAATACCGCAGTCAGGATATTCCAGGTGGAGTGGACACCGATAGCAATACCCGTAATGGGCATGTACGACCCGAATAGCGGGAAAGTGCTCTTTATGCTTGATCTTCGAGCATGTCAGGGAAAGCGAACCGAGAGTCCTACCGTGAAATGCGCCGTAAAAGCCCACCAAGCTCTGCCTGTCGAGTTTCCACATTGCCAGTTTGATCGCAGCCTCAACCGACTCGGTACCGCTGTTGGATAAAAACACGCGGTCGTAACCGGTCAACTGCCTCAGTTTCTCAGCCAGTTTTACAGGCGGGTCAGCAAAGAAGGTTGAGAAATCACCGTGCGCTATCTTTTCCAGCTGCGCCGTTATGGCAGCCGAAACCTCAGGGTTTGAATACCCCACGTTCATCACTGCGGTGCCCGCGCCTAAATCGATGTACGTCTTTCCCTCCACATCGGTAATGGTCGCTCCTCTGGCTCGCTCGATTACCAGCGGATACGGGCGCGACAGACACGGTGAAATGATGCTACAGTCACGCTGAATAATCCCCTCTGCTCGGGAGCCGTGCGGTTCTATCATCTTTTTTTTTCTCTCACTCTCCTCTTCATTCTATCTGCGCTTTCTGGAGCTTACCGCTATAATCGAAATACACCGCCTTTACTTCGGTGAACTCTTTGATGGCATCGGTGCCGGCTTCTCTAAAACCGTTGCCCGTACCTTTCACGCCGCCAAACGAGAGATGCACCTCGGCTCCGATGGTGGAAGAATTGACATAGGTGATACCGGCTTCGATCTTCTTAATGGCCCTGAATGCACTGGTGATATCCCGGGTATAGATCGAGGATGAGAGGCCGTAGCTGGTACTGTTCGCCACGTCGACGGCTTCATCAAATCCCGATACCGGGATCAGGGAAACCACTGGACCGAATATCTCTTCCTGGGCTATCCGCATGTCCGATCCAACGTCCATGAAGATGGTGGGTTCAAAGAAAAAACCTGGAAGATCCGGACTGGTCACGTTACCTCCGGTTAGCAGCGTTGCGCCTTCATCCTGGCCTATACGGCTATATTTCTCGATCTTACGAAGCTGGCTCTCATTGATCACCGGGCCTACATCCGTTTTCGGATCCAGCCCTTCGCCAAGCCTGAGTGCCTGTGTCCTGGCCAGGAGTTTCCTGGTGAACTCATCCTTCACCTTCTCGTGCACGATGACCCTGCTGGCTGCAGTGCAGCGCTGTCCCGTGGTGCCGAAGGCGCCCCATATCACACCGTCCACGGCGAGATCAATATCTGCATCGTCCATGATAATAATCGGATTCTTGCCGCCCAATTCCAGTGACACCCGTTTCATGGCTTTTGCACATTCGCCCATGATCCATTTGCCGGTCTCCAGGCTGCCGGTAAAAGATATAGCCCTGATATCAGGCTGATGGACAACGGCCGCGCCTACGGTCCTGCCGGGTCCGAATACGAGGTTGATCACCCCCGAGGGCAGGCCTGCTTCCATCAGCACCTCCACCAGTTTGATGGTCGACAACGGCGTATCACTCGCAGGTTTCATGACAATGCCATTTCCGGCAACAAGCGCCGGCATGAGTTTCCAGGCCGGGATTGCCATGGGGAAGTTCCAGGGGGTGATCATACCGACCACGCCGATAGGCTGCAGCACGGTCATGCAGAACTTGTCCTTCAATTCCGAGGTGGTGGTCTCCCCCAACATCCGCCGGCCTTCTCCGGCTGCATACAACGTGATATCGATAGCTTCCTGAACGTCACCTCTGGCTTCGGGGAGCACTTTACCCATCTCCTGCGTCATCAGAACCGCGAGTTCCTCTTTCCGCTCTTCTAATAGCCGAGCGGCCAGAAAGAGCACCATGGCGCGTTTGGGCGCCGGTGTCTCGCTCCAGATCTTGAAAGCGTCCCATGCAGCCTCCACCGCACGATCCACATCATCGTTACCTGCAACCTGGAATGAGGCGAGCTTATCCAGTGTTGCCGGGTTGATATCATCAAAAGTTTCGTCCGTAGATGAATCGGTCCACTCGCCACCGATAAGCAAGTTATATTCGTTCATCAATGATACATCAAGCATAAAAGCATATAAGAACTTTTCAATTTTTACATGAAAAAATAGTCGATGTGATAGTGTCATTTGGGAAACGATACATTAAGCACAGAACTTGATTCCGCCGCGATGAGGGTTGGAGACTCTACCCCGCTCTCTGAAGCGATGCATGGGCTATCGACGCTGGTTGCTGTTCTCGTCTGCGCCGGGGTTCGTATAGCACAACGCAACGGTTCGTAAATCGCAGTCATGTAATGGTAGAGTGATGAGGTATAGAGAAGAAAACGGAAAGTTTTTATCTACCGTTATGCCAAATAAAGTTACGAAAACTCAGTACGTAAGTACGGGGTATACTAACTTCGCCAAATAGGATATAATAAACCTTGAAGGAAGTTACACACCTCCTGTGAGGGGTTTGGACTAAAATAAACCATGTTGGAAAATGTTATTGATTTGGCAAATATAATCATGAAATCTATTTTAGATTATTGGATAGTATTGTCTGGGATAGCAGCAGCTATTATTGTGGTAGTTAGATGGATTATACTGCATCATCACAAAAAACGAATATACAATTGGCTTTATGATAAGACCCAACACCTTACACCTAATTCAATTGGTTCACCACACTTTACTAGTACTTGGCCTTCCACTGAAGAGATATCTTCTGCTCTAAATCTGACGGAAGAAAGGGTAAAATACATCTGCACTATCCATAAAGGGATACAGCGACAAGAAAAAAGTGATCTTTGGCCTAATCAAACGTTAGAAGAGAGATGGGCGGTAAGAAAATTTGTGAGGGGTGATGGTTAAACAAATAGCCCACCAATCGCCCCCGGGATGCACTCCCTCTTTTGAGGGGTATGAAGAGAACTCTACCCCCCTGCCAAAACCCCTTTTCCTTAAGCTTTTCAATCACCGCTCTCTTTCGCTCGAACTCCATGGTTCTGAGCTCTTTACGCTTGATTTTGCCACTGATCGTTTTTGGGAGTTCTTTAACAAATTCGATCTCGCGCTTCCCGCCACTTAAAAAGAAGAGATCTTCGAGTGAAATTTTATCGTAAATCACCTTGATCTCATCGGCAACAGTAGAATCACCTGTAATCACGATTTGGAGTGTAAAGACCTCACCCAGCCAAACATTTAAATACGGTTCCGCGTAATAAATATTAGTGGAAACATGGATGAGATAAAAGCATCCGGAGAGCATAAGGCGCACTGGATAACCATATCATCGGATGAGTACGAGTCCATGAAATCAACACTTGAAGTTCTTTCAGACCCTGAATTACTGGAACAAATAAAGGAGAGCAGAGAAGATTTCAAAGAAGGGAGGTTCAAAAAGCTCCAGGACTTATTGAAAGAAGGCGAGAGCAAAGATTAACTCATTTCGTTTTTATGCTTAAATCCGACAACTACGATTATATGTTCGCTTTCATCTATCTCAAAAAGCACTCTCCATCTTTTCTCAAAATAGATTTCCCATATACCTCCTAGAGGCTGCCGTAATGGCTTGGCATAAGAATGCGGTGTGATTTCAAGTTTTACAAGCTTCTTATACAGTCTCCCCTTCAGGTGCTTGTCCAGCTTCTTATCTATTATGCGCTGGAGTTTATCAGGGATGACAATCTCGTAGGTCATAGGTAGTTCTCTGTAATTACAGATTTATAAAAGGAACGTTTACATTTTAGCCCTTATATCGATTGTCCGAATATAATTTTATACTATACCAAGGCATAGGTGCAGAAATCCGTATAAATTTGAATTATAATCTAAGCCGGGAATGCCCCAGAATTTCATTTGGGGTGGAGAGGTTGTCTACTCCCCCCGCTGCCATAACCCTTTCTCCTTAAGCTTTTCAATCACCTCTCTTTTCCGCTCGAACTCCCTGGTTCTGAGCTCTTTACGTCTGATTTTACCGCTGATCGTTTTTGGGAGTTCGTCAACAAATTCGATCTCGCGCGGATATTTATAGGGTGCCGTTATCCGTTTGACATGCTGCTGAATATCCCTGACAAGTTCCTCCGACGGCTCGTAACCCTCCCGTAAAACGACAAAAACCTTCACAATCTCGCCTCGTAAGAGGTCAGGGCTGGGTATCATCGCACATTCCAGCACTGCCGCATGCGAATCGACGGCGCTTTCAACCTCAAAGGGGCCAATCCGGTAGCCTGAACTGATACTGACGTCATCAGCCCGCGAGTTGAACCATATGTAGCCATTCTCGTCCATCAGTGCGAGATCCCCGGTTAGATACCAATCGCCAACGAAGCATTCAGCCGTTTTCTCCGGCTTGTTATGATATCCTTTGAAGAGCATCGGGTGATCCTTCACAACCGCAATCATGCCCTTTTCGCCCACGGGCACTTCTTCTCCGGTCTCGGGATCCACAATTGCGCCCACCACACCCGGCGTGAACCTGCCCATCGATCCCGGCTTTATCTCCATTCCCGGTATAGTGCAGGCAACCACACACGTCTCCGTCTGGCCATACCCTTCTCGAACCGCTATGCCAAACTGCTCATCGAAGTATCGAATGATGCCCGGCGTGCAGGGCTCGCCAGCAGTTAAAATCACCTTCAAGTCCGTCAAATCGTATCGCTCGTTTGCGTCGTCAATCGTCGTCATAGCCCTGAGTTCCGTCGCGGTCATACAGGCCCGGTTTATCCGCCATTTCGCAAGCAGCGCAAAGAATTTCTCGGGCTCGAATCTGCCTGCGTAATGGAAGTTCGTAGCGCCCGCGTTAACAACAGCCCCAAAAGGCGCCCAAAACCATTTCGTCCAGCCCGGTTCGGTTGTTCCCCAGCAGCGCTCGTCTGCTTGTGTATCCCACCAGTAATAGCGATTCAGTCGATCATAGCAGTACATCACCGAATGGGTGTGTACCACTCCTTTTGGTGCGCCCGTCGTCCCTGAGGTGTAGTTGATGGTTAACCAATCAGTTGCTTTGATCCTTTCAAGCGTTAGATCGCGTGATGCCGCATCGACCTCCTGTCGGAAGTCCCGCCAGCCCTCCCGCTGACCGACAAAGAAGAGGTTGTCAAGTGAACGTGAGATTTTATCTTTAATCGCATCGACCTCATCAGCAACGGTTGCATCACTGGTAATCAACGCCTTGACCCCGGCATCTAAAACCCGGTATTCGATGTCTGCTCGCCTGAGCATGATGGTACAGGGAACGACAACGCCGCCGATTGCCGAAATGCCGATGCTTACCGTATAAATGTCCGTGCCCCGCGGCAACAGTACCAAAACCCGATCACCTTTCTGGATGCCCGAATCTCTCAAGACGTTGCCGAATCGCATGGCACTGCCCCAGACGTCCCGGTAGCCTGCTTTCTCAACCGTCCCGTCTGGATGCTCCGTAATCGCCATCAATTTCGTCCTATCCTCTGCCCATCTTCTGACAACCTCAACAAAATTGTAGTCCTCAGGAATATCCCATCTGAACTTCTTTCTTTCCGCGTCGTAATCGAATACCGTTCTTTCTTTACTCATTTCTTCATCATTTCCTTCCTTTATAGCAGCGTATCAGCGTCCGCGCTTATCCGAAGGCTGGTTCGATGCCGCACTCACTCCCGCTGAGTGAGCGGTACGTTGACACCAGAGTTAGCAGGTATACATTGGCACCTGCTAGTTAGAAAAGATGACGGGCCGACCCTGTTACCGTGCACCCCTAAGAAGCTTTACAGCACAGCATTTTCTCAGGCAGACAATTAGTCCATCCATTAAACCGTCAATGTGACACGTTCCCCCTCTTATCCAACTCGTAGTGTACCACGGTTATGCATTGCGATGCAAGATACGAAGTCGTTCCCAGCGATATCTTCTCGTGCTCAAATCGCTCGACAACCCTCTCCTCGCTCTCCGGCAGGCCCATGTGGTCTCCAAGCACAAAGACGGAATCAGCTTTTAGCTCCACCTCACTTATCTCCCGCCCGTCCTCGTGTAATACGTAAAAGAACGCCCCTTCGGATGCTAAATCCGCGATCAACTGCTGAAAGCTGATTCTGCGTATACGTATCCCGGGATTCCGCCGTTTATTCGCCAGCGCTAGCTTTATCCACGAAGCTATATTCCGCTCATCCGGCGAGACGCCCCGCAATAAGTCCCCGTAAAATGAGATAACAACCGGCGGATGAGGACTACCGCACGCGACCACATGAATGCCGGAGTCCCGTCTCAACGCATGACTTATCCAGAGCGCATTAGAAATGCAGCGTGCCACGAGGTCCATTCTGCCGCCGCTGCCCGGCAGGTCGTCCAGCCTGAAATCGGGACTGGTAACCGCCTTCCCTGCATAAAGGATGAATTGTCTCATCGTACGTCTGTTCAAAGCATACTTTTTGCGTGGTAAACGGAACCTATTTCAGTTTGCACCTCTGCTCACAAGGTTATAAGCAACCTCTTGCGCCTTCTCCATTATCTCCTCCTCGCCCGCTACTTTCCGGCCTTCCATCAAAATCGTACCATCGCATATCACCGTATCAACGCAACTACCGTTGGCAGCATAAACGATATTCGAAATCAAATTGTGGTTGGGCACAAGCGCCTCATTCTTTAAGTCCAGCAGCGCAATATCAGCCAGTTTCCCTTCCGCGATTACTCCTGTATTCAACCGGAACATCTTTGCGGCGTTCCGCGTCGCGAGCTCGAACGCTTCGTGCGCCGGCATACTCGTCGGATCGCCTGAGAACGCCTTATGAACCAACGATGCGATCTTCATCTCTTCGAACATGTCAAGGTTGTTGTTCGACGCGCAGCCGTCCGTGCCAAGCGCGATATTCGCGTACAAACCAGCCTTCTTCAGCTCCGCGTACGGCAGCGTGCCTGAGGAGAGCTTCATATTCGATGCAGGGTTATGCACGATCTTCACGTCATGCCGCTTCAGCAACACCATCTCTGCCCTGCTCAAATGGACGCAATGGCAAGCAATGACGCGCGGACTTAACAACCCGAGCTCATCAAGAAATTCCACCGGACGCACCCCATACCTTTTTTTACACTCCTCTACCTCCTCCTCGGTCTCCGATAAGTGGATATGAACCAGAACATCGTGCGTCTCTGAGAATTCCTTAACCCACTGGAGGCTCTCTTTTGATACGGTATAGATCGCATGCGGGCCGAGCGCAAATAGAATCCTATCTGATAGGTTTTGACTCGCCTTGTACAGCGCTTCGTTCCGCTTTATCTGCTCCTGCGCCTTCTCCTCGTCAAACCCGTCGATAAAGACCGCAGACAGCATCGCGCGTATGCCACTCTCCGCAACAGCCTTCGCACTGCCTTCCCAGTGCCAGTACATATCATTAAAGAAGGTCGTGCCCGATTTGATCATCTCCAAGCACGCGAGTTTCGTGCCCCAATACACGTCCTCCTCCGTCATCTGCACCTCTACCGGCCAGATCTTCGTTGAAAGCCATTCGTGAAGCGGCATGTCATCGGCATAGCCCCTGAGGAGCGTCATTGCCGCATGCGTATGCCCATTGAACAGACAGGGTATCGCGGCTTTTCGGCTGCCATCAATGACAAATTCAGCCGCCCTTACGTCCCCACTACCACTGCCAGCGTCGGTAATCGCTGCTATCTCGTTCCCCTCGATGTAAATGTTCTTCTCCTTTCCTTCCACCAACACGTTCTGTATTAGAATCGTCATAGTTACTTAGTTCAGCACCTATACCATGAATAGGTTGCGAAATATAGTGTAGTGTGCTCTGCTCTAAATTTAAAAAATAGTGAAGAGCGAAAAAAGTAAAAAGAGAGGGGGGGTGATAAATTGTTTATCGCCTCTTTCGTATGTTTATGTTCAGCGCAGCGATTGCCGAAAGCAATCCTATCAGTGCGATTAATCCGACCGGTGTCAGCGCGGGCACTTGTGCTGGCACTGGTGCTTCTTCGCCCAGTCGACACTCGTCCCGTGGATTATCGTCTGTGTTATTCGCCGTCCCTGCTATCTCGTACGGTCCTGATCCATTCCAATCATCCCAGAAGTTGCTCGTAAAGGTGTTGTTTGTCCCGTTATCTACTGCTTGAGGTACGTTCTCAATGAAGCAATTGTCGTAGATCTGGTTATAACTGGAGTTCTCGTTAAGATGCACGCCTGACGGTGCTGGTGGTGCTGGTGGTGCTGGTGTGTTGTTCACCAGCAGGTTACTCCTGATCGTAGCATATTCAACGTCCTCGAATGTAATACCGTCGGCGCAGTTGCTTATGTTGTTCCCCTCGATCAGGGGATTGCCCAGATTCACCGTCGCACCGGTATCGTTGGTGAGAGACATGGAGAGATTGACGCCCGCCACGCCGCATGCGTCTATCGTGTTCCCCTGTATACGCGCCCTGCCGATGGTCTGCGTGGAGTTGTCATAGGCGTAGAAGTAATAATCGATGTCGACCCCGTCTTCGGATACATTGCTGATCTCATTCCTGAGGATATCCAGCATACCCATTGTTAACCTGCTCTCGTCATAACTGTAGACACTCGAGTATGCAACATCAATACCATCGCCTTCGCCGACGCCGTCTATCACGTTATCGGCAATTATCAGGTCTCCGAACCCCAGCGTGGAATTGTAAATGAGTTCGTCATAGCCGATATCGTCGTAGTAGATATAGATGGCTTCATACGCTAAGTCAGAGAACCTGTTGTTGGTTATGGTAACTTTGTCGAAGGTGATTACGACATTGCTGTATTCAGAGTCACCGTAGTCGATAACATAGGGTGTATGATAGTACTCAAAGTATATGCCGTATTCGCAACTGAAGGTGTTGTTATCTATGAAGAGTTCCCCGAAATAGAATGTGGCGTTGTTATCCATAGCGTAGGGAGTCTCCTGGACGTCGAGATATATCCCATCACCGTCTACATCAAAGGTGTTTCCGGTTATGGTGATATCGCCGAATATGGTTGCGCTGTTGTCGTAGTTTTCATAGCATACTTCGTAGTAGTAGAAGTATATGCCGTTGCCGCCGCAATCGAAGGTATTGTCATCTATGAAGAATCCGCCAAAGTCGATTATGGAGTCGTCATAAGTGCCTTCGGGATTTTCAGAGTTGTAGAGGTATATCCCGTCTCCGGTTACGTTGAAGGTATTGCCGGTGATGACGTAATCGGGCAGCTCGGCAGAGGCGTTGCCGTGCATATCGTTGCCGACCTCAGCATCGTAATAATAAAGATATATGCCTTTATCGTCAGCGGATGATATGTCGTTATCCTGGACGTAAATGTCGCCCATGAGGAGAGTTGCATTGTCTTCAATCTCGTAGGCAACATATGCGTAATCTACGTAGATTCCATCATCGCCCGCAGAGATTGTATTACCCTCACCTACGCAGTGCCGCCGATGTGGACATCGCCAGTGGTAACCGTTGCATTACCGTACATGCACTTGCCGAATTTATAATACTCTAAATCGATACTGTTGTTGTTCCTCGAAACGATCGTGTTGCTGTTAATAAATACTTCGCCCATGGCTATCGAAGCGTTGTCGTCTAGGGGGCCTGCTAACTCGTAGGAAACAAGTATGCCATCGCCGCTGACGTTTATCTTGTTGCCCTCGATATAAAGATTGCCCACCGTCAGCGCAGCTTCATCTTCGAAATGCTCAAAGTAGGTGTAGTCGTCAATGTAAATTGCATCCGTGGTCACGGACGTTATCGTGTTACCGTTGATTACCAGGTCGCCACAGGTTCCAGTGGTCGTGCCATTCCAGTAATCGTAGTAGTCAATAGCCATAGCCGTATCGGTTTGGTTCTCGAAGGTGTTGTTGTTCATGACGACGTCGCCAGCGGTCACGGTGGTGTTGGTAAGATAAGAGAAATAACCCCAAAAGTAAATGCCCTTGGTGCCGCCATAGAACTCGTTCCCGGAGATGTTCACGTCGCCCATTGCATGCGTCCGCCATTGAGCTCATTCACGTAGATGTCCTCTATCGTAATGCCATCGGTCGTTACCATATTGAAGACGTTATCCAGGATATCAAAGTCGCCGACGATGGTGACGTTGTAGCCGGTTAAGGTGGCGTCGTAATCCAGGTAAATATCAAGATAAACCCCGTTCGCTGATGTTAAAGGTATTGCCCCTGATGAGTATATCGTCAACCATGTAATCGGTTGCAAGGTTTGCATACTCCTCGTCAATATAAAGGTGAACCCCGTCGCTCAGATTGGTGAAGTTGTTGTCTAAGATGGTGAAGCCTCCGGAGTCATCTGAAAAGGTTCCATTGGTGCCGTTGGTAATCGTAAAGTCCTCGATTGTTATCCAGGTTGCGTTAATGTCCAGTATCGTCGTCGCGTTCCCGCCGTCTATAATAGTGGTCGCCGCGCCTGCGCCGATGAGGCTGATACTGGCATTGTTGAAGGTAATGGGAAAGGTCTCGTTTGGAAGTTCATAGATGCCTGCCGCCACCTGGATGTTGTTGGGGTCCGCGAAGCTGGCGCCGGCAGGGACGGTATTCACCGCGTGTGTTATCGTCTGCCACGCCAGAGCTTCTGACAGGCCAGTGTTACCATCGTTCCCTCCCGTAGCGTTCACATAGTACGTCGTACCCGGGTTTGCAGATGCCGTTCCTGTGAGTGCTAATGCAAATAGAGAAATCGCTAAAATCGCTACAATAAACCTCAATAACTCTTCATTTATGGCTTTCATTTTCAACTTCCAAGTGATGCCATGTTCTAAGTTCATATTTAAAGCTTTCGCTTTTGTTGGAGTTCTGTTGAATAGGGTTATAAATTTGTGGGTGTTATGGCCGTAGTTATTATATCCCCACCCCAGAAGGATAGCCCAATCCTAGCGCAATGATCCCTCCTGAGAGTGTGGCCAAGATATTCACGTGATGCTTAGTTAACCTGAACGGATTTCGATCCTCCACCGTTGCACCGAGAACGCTGTCAATAACACAGCCTGAGAACCCTGCTACGAGGCAAATGAGGAAGAAGATTGTTTTTATGTACGTTAAAGCACCTGAAATAACGAAGGTAAGACCAACAAGCGAAATCAAAGCAGAGCCGAGCACTGCAGCGCCGAACCCGGGCAAACTCACGCCGCCATTGGTGCCCACCGGCACTTTTTCAAACGTCGTGATTAATCTCGGCTTCCCCTCCGCTTGCCCGATTTCCGTTGAGAACGTGTCTGCACAGGCTGTAGCGACTGCACCGGAGAACCCGAGCAGAAAAAGCGTGTTCTGGCTGGAAACCGCATAGAGCACGGCGAAGATTAGTGGTGATAGGCCGTTGCCCAGTACGTTATTGATGTCTCGCATGCCCCTGTTCCCTTCCGCAACACCAAGTGCCGCCTTCTTATCGTATTTATAGCGCGTCACCAAGTTCCCGAACAGAAAGAACGTGAAAAGCGTAAGCAACCCGGCATAACCAAATTCAGGTCCAAAGAGTATCAGAATGAGCACGCCGAGCGTGAGCGTCCCCACAATTGCAGAGCTGTTTAGTTTACGCTTCACGTACGCATAAAACACCGCCGAAAATGCTACTACTACCGTAATCGCGGTAATCACGAGGTGCTCACTGACTGCCATCAAATTAGAAGTGTGTTTCTTGCTGCTTATTAAACCTTCCTTATTGCGCTATCTGCTTATCCACGACGCTCTCGGGAATGATCTTCCCCACCATGGTGAAGCTCTTTATCTTCTCTATGAACTTCTTCTTCATTTTGCCTTCCAACGCATGCTCGAGCACGTCCTCTATTGTCACCACCGGTGTGATCTTCACCTTGCCCCTGTATCTCGCCTCGATGAGCACATCGTTCAGGTTTGATTGCGGTATTAAGACCTCTTTGATGCCTGCCTGCGCTGCGGCCTCTATCTTTGGCGTTATCCCGCCCACCGGCAGGACGTCCCCCCGCACGGACAGCGAACCGGTCATCGCTACACTCTGATTCACCGGAATGTTCTCCAATGACGATATAACAGCAGTAGCAACGGAAATGCTGGCTGAATCGCCCTCTACGCCTTCATACGTGCCCACGAACTGAATGTGAATGTCCTTTCGGGATATGTCCTTCCCCGTGAATTTCTTGAATACCGCGGAGACGTTTTGCACCGCTTCCTGTGCGATCTCCTGCAATCTACCGGTTGCTATCACCCGTCCTTCCTCTCGCGATTGTGCGGGTGTAACTTCAGCAATGATGGGCAGCATCACTCCGGAATCCCCGACTACCGCAAGTCCGTTCACCCGACCGACCTCGAACCCTTCGGTTTTGAATAATTTATAGTCCCGCCTGTGCTCCAGATACTCATCAGCCAATTGCTGCTCCACCGACCTCGCCATCGTTTTTGCATTGATCACATGCTCGCCCGTTGTATATTTCGCGCCCTCTGCATGAGCGATATCGCCTGCTACACGTACCAATCCGCCGAGGTCCCGTAAAATGAGTGTGAGATGCCCTTTTCTGCCTGATCGTCGCATCGCCTCTCTTATTATCTCTTCCACGCCGCTTCTATCGAAGTGCGGGATCTTTTTATCCTTCCGTACCTCTTGAGAGACGAATCTGACCAGTTTTCTTCTATTCTCCGGTGTGTCATCCATCGAATCTCTCATGTAAAGCTCGTAACCGTAGCCTTTTATTCGAGAACGGAGAGCGGGATGCATACCTGCAATGGCATCCAGATTGCCAGCCGCAACCATAATAAAATCACAAGGAACCGGGTCGGTCTTCACCATAGCTCCTGCGCTTCGCTCAGATTGCCCTGTTATTGCATATTCCTTCTCCTGTAGTGCCGTGAGCAAGTTCTGCTGCGCTTCGATCCTCAGCGTATTTATCTCATCGATGAAGAGAATACCTTTATGCGCCTTGTGGATGGCACCTGCTTCTACCCTATCGTGTGCTGGCGTCTCCAATCCGCCGGATTGGTACGGATCGTGCCTCACATCGCCGAGCAAAGCACCAGAATGAGCCCCTGTCGCATCCACGAAAGGTGCGGTCTCACGCCCCGTATTAGAGACAAGAAGTTTCGGCATCATCGCTTCCTCCTTCGGCATCATCCAGCGGAATACTAAAAGTAAAACAGCAGCGGCAATTACTGACCAAAAAATAATCAAGGGGTTAAAGGGCGTTGTTTGCAGTGCATAAATCAAGCCCATAGCCATGATGAGGAAGAACGTGAACATAAAGAACGCATTGCGCATCTGAATGCGCTTTCTCACTTCCTGCCGCTGTGCATCTACTATCTCCTTCCCTTTACCGTGGGGAACAACCCGTATCTTCGGATTGTTTTTATCTTCTATATTAGGATACACCAAAGTGTCCTGTAACTCCTCCTTGGGCAGTAGTTCCGCCATACTACTCGCAAGCATCGACTTACCGGTACCCGGCGTACCGATAAGCATCACGTGCCTTCTCTGCGTAGCCGCCTTCTTCACCACTTCCACGCCGTGCTCCTGGCCGATTACTTGGTCTATAAGTAACTTCGGAACCTCTATATCCTCCGTTGTCTTCAGCTCGATACCTGCTAACAGATCACCATCGATCTGTGCATCCTCAGTACTTACCCCTTCCGATTCGCTCATTCGCTTTATTTTAATTCACCCTCTCGTTATATCCTTACGCTTTATAAGATAAATCAGTTTCATTCTTTGTTTGTTGAGTCCTAATATTATTTCGCCTACTATCCATAAGACCTTTCACATTCATAAACGTACCTCCTTTTAGTTCCACACGAGGAACATTCCAAGGATACTCCCGATGCTCAGTTTCCTGATAAACG
>Ga0307378_10001922_pt1 | contig 32832 bp, 28 predicted proteins | sample UN1MG_FD_202238 | JGI IMG/M metagenome (GOLD analysis project Ga0307378, IMG submission 202238) | Soil microbial communities from Risofladan, Vaasa, Finland - UN-1 | ecosystem: Environmental > Terrestrial > Soil > Coastal area > Acid sulfate soil | place: Finland: Risofladan, Vaasa | collected... | reverse complement strand
ACAGTTACAGAGCTTTATCTGTTGACTTAAAACTGCCACTTTGTTATTTCATAAGGGAGGGAATTGTATGAGTTTGTAAGTGGCAACTTATTTCCGGAATCACTGGCAACTTTCACCGGAATATGCAAATCATCAACGTATTGAAAAAGGCCGGTTTCGCAGTCCTGGAGATCAGTAATTTTGACTACTACGACAGGTCAGATAATTTCGCGTTTATTGATAGGAGTTTTTATAATTTTAGATTCGCAAACATACGTAAAACAAACCGCAAAAAAACCGCAGAAAGCTCCCGATTTGCCCATGAAATATTCACGAATGCTTTTCCCACCAAAAAACGACAGCCTTCTTGTAAATATACCACCAGTAATAGAACATTCTGTAAAGAATAAAGAAAATGTGAAGTTTCCAGGGCATTGCTGAGAATATGGTAGGGCGTAGCTCACCCCTGGATATTTCTTCTTTCATTGATGTGTAAAATGAGGATCAGGAGGCTTTTGTGACTACCTTATCGAAGGGTGGTGCATTGTTTCTTTTGAGGCATTCAAGTATTTTGTTCACCTCAAACGGATCAAATTGATATACTCTATCGTATTTCCTTTTCATTGTAGATGTTCCTTCCCTCGATTATGAATATATTTTATAAACATTTTTTGAAATTTGGTAGTTAAACTATTCCCAGGGTTTGCGAGTTTGTGGAAAATTAATTTCTATTATCTTTGACCTTTGTATCAATATTCGCACCTCAAATTAATAAAGCCTTCTTCTTATCCTATTTCCCCCCTCTCAATACCTGAGAGTGGATATAATATCTTGCTCCGTTTCTGCTGTTCTATTATCATAAGGAAAGGTATGAGAACACTGCGTTTTTATATACTCAAGGAGTTTATCCCTCCCTATATCGGCGGCATGGCCTTTTTTTCCATGCTTCTCCTGATGGAGCGGGTCATGAGCTTCGTGAGCCTCATGACCAACGGCTATGCGACGATACTGGATTTTTTTCTCCTGATCTTTTATTCTGTCCCGCCGACGCTCGCCATTACGATGCCGATGTCGACACTCATGGGTGCGCTCATCTCCATAGGGCGGCTTTCGAACGACAGCGAGATCACGGCGATACGGGCAGGCGGCATCAGGCTGAACTCCATCTTCCTTGCCCTCTACATTACAGGGATAGGCTTAGGGGTCTTGAGCTTCTACCTTACCGACTACTTCGTGCCGAAAGGGAACATCAAATTCAGATCGTTGTACCAGAATCTCACCATCGCGAGACCGGACGTGCAGATCGATGTACACTCGATAAACCAGATCACTGGAAACGTGCTCCTCCTCGTAGATGAGGTGGATGAGCGTACCGGAGACCTCAGAAACGTAACGATCTTCGAGAGCAAGGAAGGTGAGGACACGAAGACGATTACCGCAAAGAGGGGATGGTTCCTATCGGGTTCCCGTTCGAAACAGTACATAACGCTCCGGCTCGAAAACGGTACGATCATAGACCCGAAGGACAAGACAGGAGAGAAGTTCGACTCCACCCTCTTCACTACAATGGACCTCAATATATTCCTCTCGACACGGGAGATGAAGAACATCGTGAAGACGCCGAGGGACATGAACCTGAAGGAGCTTAGGGCGCAGATGCTGCAGGAAGAAAAAGGAACAGTGGTGTATAATACGTATGTCGTCGAATACCACAAGAAGATCGCCATACCCTTCGCATGCGTGCTGTTCGTTTTTCTCGGCACTCCCTTTGTGATCACGAGGGGGCGCAGCGGGAAGGGTCTCGGGCTCGGCGTGGGGGTGCTCATAATATTCCTCTACTACATATTTCTCCTCTTCCTCGAGAGGATCGGGAGGACCGGTACGATACCTCCAGCGATTGCGATATGGCTCCCCAACCTGCTTTTCTTTGTCGCCGGGATCTACAACCTGCTGGCGAGGAGGAGGGTGTGAAGCTTTTCGTGGGAAAGACATACTCATCGTTCCTCGTGGTTTCCTTTCTCAAGGTTTTCTTCGTCACAGTCGTCTTCATCATGGGCCTCTCCTTTATCGTCCGGACCCTTCAGGGCCTCGAGGTAACGAAGGAGTTCACCTTTTTGCAGGTTATCATGCTGCGGATTTTCGAAGCGCCGGAGATAGTATCGAGGGAATGCCTCCTGGCGTCCTGCATGTTTGCAGCGGTGTATACGATGAGCAACCTCTCGAAGAACCGTGAGATACTGGCCCTCAGAAGCTGCGGTGTCAGTATCTACCGTATCATCACCCCTCTCATGCTGGTAGGGTTTCTCATCAGTGCCGCATCGCTTCTGTTTGAGAACTATGTCGTGGTTCCGAGCCTGGACAGCAAGGGGAACTACATGAACCGGTTGAGAGGAGAGGAGCCGAAGGGCTACTACATGGACAGGAACAACATAATCGTCTTCGGGGAGAACAACCTCATTTACAAGATAGACCGCTACCTCGCGAAAGAGACCGCAATGAGAGGAGTAATGATCATCAAGAAGAACGATGAGGGTACTATCGAGTACCGTATAGATGCCGAGGAGGGACAGTGGGACGGTTCGAGGTGGCTCTTCAAAAGCGGCATAATGCGGACATTCACCGCAGATGGGGAGATCACTGCGAGAAAAACCTTCGACCTACTTCCGACTCAGATCAGGGACGATCCGAGGTACTTCGGGAGGGACACCCGGACTGTAGAGAACATGACGATTCAGGAAGCGTATCGGCACGTGAGGATGATGAAGAAGATGGGTTTCGATCACAGGCGATACCTCACACGCCTGCACCGAAAGATCGCCAACTCCGTTACACTGCTTCTCGTTATCGTAATAGGGCTCTCTCTCGGGAGCATGTCGTTCAAGAATGCACTCGTCATCTCCTTCTCGATGACGCTTGGAATAGTGCTGGTATTTTTCTTCATCATAGAGATCGGGACGACAATGGGATCGAGCGGCCGTATTTCTCCTGTTATCGGGGGATGGCTGGGAAACATCGTCTTTTTGACTCTCGGGGTGTATCTCATAAGGAGGTTGAGGGTCTGACCCCCGTTTCTCACCTGTCACAGTACTAAATGCTATGCATAGATTTTGAGCTCCTGAAAATGGAGCACGAAGCCCTGAAAAGGGACCTGTGCACGCGACTGTTTCAGGGCCGGCCTGCTTTTATACTATCAGAACTCTCGAGAGATTGATTATATTTACTACACAGAAGGATTCACTGCGTTTTAACTCAATCGAGGTGCGGTACTAAATGGGGAAGAACAGGATAACGATACGGGGGGCGCGGGCTCACAATCTGAAATCGATAGACCTCGATCTGCCGAGGGACAAACTCATCGTTATCACCGGGCTTTCAGGATCCGGGAAGTCATCGCTCGCCTTCGATACAATATACGCCGAGGGACAGAGAAGGTATGTCGAGTCCCTTTCCGCGTATGCGCGGCAGTTTCTGGGTCTGATGGAAAAGCCCGATGTCGATCTCATTGAAGGGCTCTCGCCGGCGATATCCATCGAGCAGCGAACAGCCGCAAAGAACCCGAGGTCGACCGTCGGGACGATAACCGAGATATACGACTACCTCAGGCTGCTTTTTGCAAGGACAGGGCGGCCATACTGCTACGTGTGCGGAAGGGAGATAAAGAGCGTCACAACAGACCAGATCATAGACCGGATCATGGCGTACAGCGCGGGTGAACGTATCGTCATACTCGCACCAATGGTGAGGGGGAGAAAGGGAGAGTTCAAAAAGCTTATCTCGGATGCACGGACGAGCGGATTCGTACGGCTCAGGATTGATGATGATATAATGAGGGTCGAAGAGGCAATCGAGCTGTCCCTGGACAAAAACAGGCGGCACAGCATCGATATCGTCATCGATCGTGTAGTCCTCAAGCCGGAGAACCGAAAGAGGATTGCGGAAGGGGTGGAGACAGCAAGCAGTCTTGCCGACGGGATCGTCGGAGTCATACGGGAGGACGGCAGGGAGGAGCTGTTCAGCAAGAAGCTCGCCTGCGTGAACTGCGGGGTGAGCTATCCCGAGCTCCAGCCGCGGATGTTTTCTTTCAACAGCCCCTACGGAGCGTGCCCCGAATGCGATGGGCTCGGTGTGAAGCTCGAGTTCGATCCCGATATGATCATCCCCGATAGATCCCTCACCTTCAACGAGGGCGCTATTCGTACCGTGTCTCCCTCATCGACGTGGACGAGAAACCTCTTTCTCGCGTTCGCGCGGCACTTCGGGATATCTCCGGACGATCCGATCGAGAAAATCGGTGAGGAGACATTCAAAAAACTGCTCTACGGCACCAGTGAACCGATACGTTTCGTTCACACCAACGCCGACGGGAAGGGGCGCTGGGAGTATACTTCACAGTACGAAGGCATCATACGGAACCTCGAAAGGAGATATAAGGAGACAAAATCTGACGGTGTGCGGGACTGGATGGAGGAGTTCATGAAGGAAATTCTGTGCCCCTCCTGCGAAGGAAAGAGGCTTCGCAAGGAGAGCCTGTCGGTCCGCATCGCAGACAGATCGATCATCGATATAACGGAGCTGCCGGTTGACGAGGAGATAGAGTTCTTCGAGAACCTCACCATGACCAAAAAGGAGCTGTACATCGCAGAGAAGATAGTAAAGGAGATCCTGGCGAGACTCTCGTTCTTAAGGAACGTCGGTATAGGGTATCTGTCACTCGACCGCAAAGCGGAAACACTCTCGGGCGGAGAGGCTCAGCGTATAAGGCTTGCGACGCAGATAGGGTCAGGGCTTGTCGGTGTTTTGTATATACTCGATGAGCCGACCATCGGGCTCCACCAGCGGGACAACAGCAGACTTCTCGACACACTCTTCCGCCTCAGGGATTCAGGCAACACGCTCATCGTCGTCGAACACGATGAGCAGACGATAGAGAGCGCGGACTATATAGTGGATCTCGGGCCTGGGGCAGGGGAGGAGGGGGGCAGGGTTGTTGCCGAGGGGGCTCCCAAAGATATCAAAAAGAATCAGAATTCTCTTACAGGGAAGTACCTGAACCGCGAGATCACCATACCTCTCCCCAAAAAAAGGAGGAAGGGAAACGGTCACACTCTCACACTGAGAGGAGCGAGAGAGCACAACCTGCGGAGCATCGATGTCAATTTTCCTCTCGGGACCTTTATCGCGGTGACCGGCGTTTCAGGGTCCGGAAAGTCGAGCCTCGTCAACGATCTCCTCTATCCGGTGCTTGCGAACAGATTAAGGAGAACGAACCAGCGGGAGGGGAACTACTCGGGTATCGAAGGCACGGAAGAAATCGACAAGGTAATAGATATAGACCAGTCCCCCATTGGAAGGACCCCGAGATCGAACCCCGCAACCTACACCGGGGTCTTCACCCCCATCCGGGAGCTCTTCTCATCCCTTCCGGAGTCGAAGATGAGGGGATACAAGCCGGGAAGGTTCTCGTTCAATGTGGAGGGGGGGCGATGCGAGAACTGCGGAGGAGACGGGACGATCCGTATAGAGATGAATTTCCTCCCGGATATCTTCATCACATGCGACGTATGCAAGGGAAAGAGGTATAATGGGGAGACCCTCGAGATCAGGTACAGGGGGAAGAACATTTCAGAAATATTAAGCATGACGGTCGATGAGGCGCTCGAGTTCTTCCAGAAGATACCGCAGATAAAGAGGAAGCTTTTCACGCTGAAGGAGGTCGGACTCGGGTATTTAAGGCTCGGTCAGCCCGCAACGACACTCTCCGGCGGTGAGGCGCAGAGAGTGAAGCTCTCCTCTGAGCTTTCGAAAAGGAGCACTGGAAAGACATTCTATATCCTCGACGAGCCCACCAGCGGGCTCCACTTCGATGACGTGAAAAAGCTCCTTTTCGTGCTTCAAAGGTTCGTGGAGAAAGGTAACACGGTCCTTGTGATAGAGCATAATCTCGATGTTGTAAAGAGTGCGGACTATATCATCGACCTGGGTCCGGAAGGAGGGGCTGAAGGCGGAGGTGTCGTTGCCACAGGCACTCCCGAGGAGATCGCAAAGAACAAGCGGTCATACACCGGCATGTACCTGAAACCCTTTTTGGAGAGATCGTCTAGCGTGGCATAAGGGAGGTCAATACCCATTCCTTTACGAAGGAATGGGTATTTTAGCGCTTTTCTCTCCATACACTTTTATAAAATACCGCAAAGCCGTTAATAAACTACGAGAAAACCGCACTCATTTTCGTTTCTCATATACACTCATAAATAGGAATGAATGGGGCTTTAATCCACATTCCTTAGTTGAAATCATAATAGGAAGGAATGAGGCTTTTAGCGCTTTGTTCACCGTAAACTTTATCTTTTACAGCTGCCAATGGCTATGCAATTGTTTAGAAAACCGCACTAATAACTTACCAAAAGAGCTGCATAATTACAGTGATCTGTGAGAAATGGGATATAATCTTCATGCCTTATAATTTACGAAGATTTATGGGGAATGAGATATATGCGGTTTTCGTACGGGTTGGATAACAACGAGTCTACACTAATCATGTCTGGTGCATGGGACATGGTTGTCAGCCGTTCTCCCGTTTTCGTGTGGGGAACACGAGCTCCATGATCGTCCCCCCTCCTTCACGGGGAATCGCTGCGATGGAACCCCCGTGTATGGTAACGAGCTTTCTCGTGACACTCAGGCCTATTCCCGTGCCGTTCGCCTTTCCGGAGGTTGTGAAGAACGGTTCGAAGATGCGCTCGAGGTTATCTTCCTCTATGCCTTTTCCGTTGTCCTCGAAGTGAATAACGAGTCTGTCCTTCTCCTTGAGGCAGTTTACCTGTATTGTGCCATGCTCCTCAACCGCATCGATTGAGTTGTTCAGCAGGTTGATGAATGCCTGGGTAAGAAGGTTCTTGTTTCCCTGCATGACACAGGAAGAAGTATTGTTCGTGAAGCTGATCTGCTTACTTTTCAGCCGATGCTCAAGCAAAGAGCGTGCCTCCTCGACAGCTTCCGAAATAACGAGAGGCTCGAAAGTGCCAAAATCCTCTTTTGAGAACTCCATAATGGAATCGATGACCCTGAGCGCCTTCACTATGCTATCGGATATGAGCTCCATGTTCTCCATGAGTTCTCTGGCCTCGACCTCCTTCCCGTCGACTGACTTTACTATCTTGAGGTCCTCAGATCCAAGTTCGGAGAGGATCAGCTCAGGAATTCCCTTTGCCACTGCGAGAGGTGATCTAAGGTTGTGGGCGATGCCGGCGGCGAGCTCTCCGAGGGTTGCCATCTTCTCTCTCTGAATGGCGATGCGTTCGTTCTCTTTGCGCTCTGTGATGTCCTGTATTATGAGGAGGGTCTGAGTCGTGCCTTCGATTTGGGCTGTCTCTATGCTGAAAGACCGCCTTTCTCCTTGTCTCTGGACCACTGTTTCCTGGTTCTTTCCCTCCTTTAAGAGCTTCTTTAGAGCAATCTCGAGGCCGGTTTTAACCACCATATCGAGGTCAAACAGATTTCTCTCAGCGAGGTCCTCGTCAAGAATCTTTGCGGCCTGCGGGTTGAATTGGATTATATTTCCTTTTTTATCGACGCTCAGGATACCGACCGGGGAGTTGTGGAGGATGAGACGGTTGATCTCGGCCATCTGTTTTCTCTTCTCCGTCTCCTTCTGAAGCTTGTTCACGAGTATATTGAGCCGTTCGTTTTTAAGCTTGTTTGTGAAGAAGAGCTTCACGTTGTTCAAACCAAGTGCGAGCTGCTGCAGGAAAAGCTCGAGATCTTCGGGGTCGGCCTCCCCGACACTGTCTATCTCCCCGACTTTGTCGGGGAGATAGAGGTTCCCCAGGATGTTCCTTTCCGCTGTCTGTATCCGAAACGCTTTGCTTTTCGTTTGCGGTTTATACTCCCCTCTTTTCCCTATCTCCTTCTTCTGTTCCCACATGTCAATCCCGTCTGTTTTTTCACCTGTTCTGTAGAGTGTGAGGATAAGGGACTTATCATCGTTTATAAAGAATTCGCACGACGCTCTCCTGAGATGGAAGAATGTACACAGCTCCTTCAGGGAGTCGGAGATCGCGGTCTCCAGATTTTTTTCCTCCAGCGCGACATCGGATATCCTGCTGAGAGATGCAAGCAGCTTGTCCTTTCGCTTGAGGTCTCCAAGGAGCTGCTGGTTCTTCATCCACATGTTACCAAGCTCCTGGTTTGCCTCGGAGATGAGCTCGAAGAACCCTCTGAGGTCGCTTTTCTGCAGATTGAGCGCTTCGGAAATCGCTTCTATCCGCTCTTTCGTCTCTTGTACAATCTGATCAAGCTCTTCTGATAGTATTCCCATCTGCTCCAGCATCCGGCCGCTGCTGCTGTATCGCCTCTCGCCGGTATGAGTGTCGTATCCGATGATGTGGGCGGCTTCATTGGCGACCCGGACGATCGCCGTATCCGGGATTCTGCCCTTATGGAGGACAATGTCGAAACGATGATAGTCGCAGGCCGGCGCTATAAGTCTCTCGGGGATCTCCCAGAATTTCAGGAGGAACTGGGCGGCATCGGTGTGGTCGAACCCGAACTCCAGGTCCTCAGCCTCGCGGAAAGTGATCTTCTCTTTCACCACTCTGTCGACGACCTTTTTATACCGTTTGTTGTCAGATAGAAAGAGGATCGTCTTACCGATATCGTGGAGAATACCGGCAGCGTACAGGTCCTCCTCCCGGCCGGTTCTCGCTCTCTTCGCAAATTCCTCGCAGAGGATGGCTACTGCAAGCGAGTGAAGAAAAAACCGTTTGTGATCGAACCAGTCACTCTCCTTATTATTAAAGATTTCATGGATCGCAATGCTCAGGATGATACTCTTGACTGTTTTGTAGCCGAGGAGAACGACCGCATCCTTGAGATTTGAGATGGGACGCTCTCTCCCGTAGATCGGGGAGTTTGCGACTTTCAGTATTTTCAGCGAGATCGAGGGGCTCTCCCTCACCGTACGTAGAAGCTCTTCGATCGACTTCTCGCCCTTCAGCGTTGAGGAGATGGCGATCTTGACAGATGCGGGGATCTCGGGAATGTCCTCGATGTTGATCGTATCTAAAAGGAGCTTTTCAGTATCCAAATCGGTTTCCTTGTTCTTCATGGTGTAACTCTTCCCTTGAGATTGCGTGTGCCGTCCTTTCGACACACAGGCTGCGCACCGACATGAGCCTGTCGCTTATCTGTCGGCGGAGACAGCCCGCCCCTTTTAATACATTATCGGGAGCAGGATACCGATATCTTAACAGCGGGAAAGGAATTCTGTTTGTCAGGAGCTGAAAACCACTCGTATTTTGTCCGGGAGAGGAACAAAAAGGCATTATTGTGCTCTGCTGAGACTGTTATCGAGGAGCACGGATTTTGTCCTATACGGGGGCAGCTTCACAGCTATCCGGTGAAAATAAATGGAACGTGTGAGGCTCTCCTCGGAGGTTTCAGTGTTTTTACCCGGCTGCACCCTATTGGCGGCCTTCTGCATTCTCACTTTTGACAAGCTGTACTGCGGGCTCAGCTCAAAGGTGTAATTCTGTTGACAAAAGCGGGCTGGGGCACTATCCTTGGTTTAGAGGGCGGCATAGCCAAGCGGTAAGGCGACGGTCTGCAAAACCGTTATACGTCGGTTCGAGTCCGACTGCCGCCTCATTTTTATTCCTACCTCGTTTCTTTCCAGTTGTACGGACAGACGGACGGTACTATCTTTAGGAGAAATCCTAACCCATGGTATAGACGTGTCGTCCAGATATTCTGTCAGTACACCCCTTGCGTATGTACTCCTCTTCGGTGCAGGAATTCTCTGGAGCACAGGGGGGGTCCTCATAAAGTGGATCGATTGGCACCCTCTCGCTATCGCAGGTATGAGGAGCGCGATAGCCGCGGTCGTCCTTTCCGGTTTTATAAGAAAACCGAGGTTCAACTGGTCTTTCGCCCAGGTCGGAGGGGCGGTTTGCTTTGCAGTAACTGTTATACTGTTCGTGACCTCGACAAAGCTCACGACTGCTGCAAACGCCATTCTTCTGCAGTATACTGCTCCGATCTATACTGCGCTTTTCTCGGGAGTGTTTCTCAAAGAGCGTGTGCACTGGTACGACTGGCTCGTAACCATGGTGGTGTTTGGCGGCATACTGCTGTTCTTTATGGACAATCTTACCCTCCGGGGGACCTGGGGCAGTGTGCTGGCGATATTCAGCGGTATCTCGTGGGCTTGGCTCGGCCTCTTTTTGAGAAAGCAGAAGGACGCGTCTCCCTTTGAATCTATACTCCTCGGGCACCTGTTAACGAGTGTCATCGGACTTCCGTTCATGTTTCACAGCGCCCCTTCATCGGCAGGGTGGCTCGGACTGGTCCTGCTCGGCATATTTCAGATGGGTATATCACATTTCATCTATGCTCTCGCAATAAGGCGTGTGAGGGCGCTCGACGCAATCCTCGTTCTGACGATAGAGCCGATTTTCAATCCCATAATTGTTTACATACTGATAGGGGAATCTCCGGGCAGGATGGCAATCGTGGGGGGATGTGTCGTGCTCAGTGCGGTGATGGTGAGGAGTATCCTGCAGGTGAGAAAGAAACGCAAGAGGAGGGAGGGGTGATCCCCCGCGCAGAGGCTTTGTCAACCGGAAACAGCAGATACGGATGCATCTCTCTTTATACTCTTTAATGAGGCGGCATCCTTCTGACAAGGCCTACACGGTTTCTGCTGAATTAAAGAACGAACACTAACGAACACTAATTGCCTTGACTCAGAATTTGTTGGATAGTAACATTAACTGAAGCTTTTTAATACTCTGCCGGAGTGGTGGAATTGGCAGACACAAGGGACTTAAAATCCCTCGGGGCTTAAACCCCGTGCCGGTTCAAATCCGGCCTCCGGCACATATTCCTTTTTTACGTTTCCGCCTGCCAGCATCAAATATCATTTCTTTGGTTAAGGGTGGCCTTTGTACCTGGCAAAGTTGCGCGCCCTGCATGAGTAATCTAAGTGAGAGCGGAGCCGCTCCGGATGGAAGGAAGATCGCGTATCATCGTGCATGTAGATATGGATGCTTTCTACGCTTCGGTCGAGCAGCTTGACCACCCCGGGTACAGAGGGAAGCCGGTCGTAGTCGGAGCGGACCCGCGCGGCGGCAAGGGCAGAGGCGTTGTCTCGGCTGCAAGCTACGAGGCAAGAGAGTACGGGATACACTCCGCCCAGCCGATCTCCCATGCGTATAGACTCTGCCCCGGGGCGGTCTTTCTCCAGCCGCGGTTTCGAAGGTATAATGAGCTTTCAAGGAAGATCATGAATATCCTGGGAGAGTTTTCCCCGTTCGTCGAACCGATCAGTATCGACGAGGCGTTCCTCGACTGTACCGGAACGGCACGAATATTCGGGAATGAAAAACAGATTGCATCCGCGATCAAAAGACGGATCAATGAGGAGACCGGACTCACCGCGAGTGTCGGCGTAGCAGGGAACAAGTCTGTTGCAAAGATCGCCTCAGAGATCAGTAAACCGGACGGCTTGAGTGTGTGCCCCTTCGGAAAAGAGGCGGAGTTTCTCTCAAAGCTCCCCCTGCGCTATCTTTGGGGAGCCGGAAAGAGGACAATCGAGAGACTCGGTCGAATGGGTTTAGAAACGATAGGTGATGTTGCAGCGCAACAGAAGGGCCGGCTCATAAAGGAGCTCGGCAAGACGGGAGAGAGTCTGTGGCTGCTTGCCAACGGCATCGACGAGAGAGAGGTAGTGCTTTCTCGCCGCAGAAAATCGATCAGCGAGGAGACCACCTTTGGGAAAGATACGGATGATTCAGGGCTCCTCGAGCAGGTCCTCTTTCAGATCGCTGACCGGCTGACGAGAAAGATGAGGCGGCTCGGAATCGCCGGACGGACCGTCACCTTGAAGATAAGGCTCGAAGACTTTACAACATACACGCGTTCAAAAACCCTCCCTAAGCCGGTTAGTGATATGCGTACAGTGCGAAAGGAGGCAACAGGACTCTTCAGGGCCTTTTACACCGGATTAAAGAGGGTGAGACTCATCGGCATAGGCGTCTCGAACCTCGAAAGCGGCGAGCAGCTTGAGCTATTCGCCGATGGGGAAACCGGGGACCATACTGACCGTCTCTTCGACATGATGAAAAAGAGGTATGGAGAAAAGATAACGAGAGGTGCATTCTTGCGAAGGCCGCCCGGCCCCAGGCCGGGACCGGGACCGGGGAAATAGCCCTTCCTGGAGGGACGGTCTTCGTGTATAATATTAGAGTATCTCTGGGGTACTGCAGGTGACTATGGGATTGTTAAGAATCAACCGGAACTACAAGAACTTCGCCAGGCTTGTAAAGATCCTCTCTATTCTCGGGAAGTACGGGTTCTCTGCCTTCCTGAAACGGATTTCGGACGGGCTCGGTGTGATACCGAAAGGCGTTGTGACCATGCGGCAGGAACGTTCTTTCCTCGGTTTGACGGAGCCTGAGAGGCTCCGCCTCGCCATGGAGGAGCTCGGCCCCGCGTTTATCAAACTCGGTCAGATCTTGAGCCTCAGGCCGGACATAATCCCTCCGAGATACGCACACGAGCTTGAAAAGCTGCAGGACCGTACTTCTCCTGTACCTTTCGAGGTAATACGGGAGACCGTTGAGGAAGAGTTCGGAACTTCGATATCTGAAATATTCTCCAGTATCGAGGAGAAGCCTGTCGCTTCCGGTTCCATTGCGCAGGTCCACAGGGCGGTCCTGAAAGGGGAGCAGGAAGAGGTCGCGGTAAAGATACTGAGACCGCGGACGAGAAAGATCGTCGAAACTGATCTTAATATCATACGCCTTCTCGTACGTCTCGCTTCCGGTCGCATCCCGGAGTTCCAGGCTTACAACCTTACGCAGATCTTCGGTGAATTCAGCGATATTCTCCTTGCCCAGCTGAACTTTCTCAGGGAGGCGAGATCGATAGAGAGGTTCTCCCATTTTTTCGGAGGAGACGACTACGTTCATATCCCCAGGGTGTACAGGGAGTACACCACGGAGAGCTGTATTGTGATGGAGTTCATCGACGGGGTGAAGATCTCTGATCTCGAGGCCCTCGACCGCGCGGGAATGGACAGAAGACAGATAGCAAAGAACGGAGCGATGCTTGCGCTCAGGGAGATCTTCGATTTCGGTTTCTACCATGCGGACCCTCACCCGGGGAACCTCTTCGTGCTTCCAGGGAATGTGATCGTTCCTGTTGATTTCGGCATAACCGGGTATATCGATGAGGAGGGCGTCCTGATCATAGGGAACATCCTCCTCGGCCTCATCGACCGGGATGTAGAGAGAATCATTCGCTACTTTAAGCGGTATGATTTCATAAGTGAGGATGTGGACGTAAAGAAGCTCAAGATCGACCTCTACGACCTCATCGATGAGACGAAGGACGCTCCGCTCTCCCAGATATCCATCGCTTCATCGATCAGGGCTATTTTTACCATTACAAGGAAGTACCGGATAAGATTCCCAGGGGAGTACTTTCTTATCTTCAACACCCTCCTTGAGAGCGACGGTGTGGGCAGAATGGTCTGTCCCGATTTCAACATAACAGAGTTTTCGAAGCCTTGGGTACGCAGATGGGCGCAGCGCCAGTACAGCCCGAAGCGGTATATGAAGGACCTGTTCTTTCTCGTGGAGGACCTGGGATACTTCATCAAGCTCCTGCCCTCGGAGGTCAGCGTTATGCTCAAGAGGTTCCGGGGCGGAAAGCTCCGGCTTCCCATCTATCATGAAAACCTCGAGAAGGCCGTGAGTGAGATCGACAGAACGGGGAACCGCCTCTCCTTTGCTGTCATCATTGCCTCACTTCTTCTCTCTTCCACAATACTCGTTCAGGCGAAGATAGGGCCGTTCATCAGGGGGTATCCTGTTCTCGGCCTCGCAGGATTTTTTACCGCTTTCGTTATGGGGCTCTGGCTTCTTCTTGGGATAATACGGTCCGGAAAGCTTTAACCCCCATTTCTTACAAATCATCGTAAATATTAAGGAATGGGGGGTTCAATCCCCGTTTCTCATGACCAATAGCAAACTGTAAGTAACGGGGCTTTCGGCGCTTTGTTCACTGTAAATATTATTTTTTACAGCTGCCAAGTCATCATTGGCAATTGTTTAGAAAACCGCATAGACTACGCGTATAAAAAGCCTTTCCTGAACGGATTACCAAATCTTTTAAAAAAATAAGCAGATTGCCGGGTTTTATACACCCCGCAATCTGCCTATAGCCAATCTGAATCACGAACAGAAATTATTACAAAATGGTTACAGCGTTACACCGGTCTTGAGCGCTCCGGAACCGAGCTTTTTAAGAATATCGTCGAGCTTGTCCTTTACTTTTGCCGGGACCTTGCTCTTTGTGTCATGGAAAGGAGCGTACCCGATTCCGGCATTGGAGGCATCGCCTACCCAGTGGCCGCCCTCGAAGGTCCCTTCTACAAAGGCCTTGATCGCGCTGTATACTGCATTGTCGACCCTCTTCATCGCACTGGAGAGAAGGAAGGGGGCGTTTTCTCCGCCCATCGTGGTGTAGTACTCGTCCTGGTCTACACCAATCCCGAAGACGCCCTTCTCCATTGCAGCAACGATACCGCCTGATCCTGTGGGGCCGCCTGCGCCGAACATCACGTCTGCTCCTTCAGCGATCTGCGCCTCGGCAGCTGCCTTTCCCCTATCAGGAGCGGTAAAGGAATCGATGTACACGCCGAGCACCTTCATATTCGGGTTGATGTACTTCGCGCCGTTCTCATACCCTCTCCTGAACTTGATAACAGGGGGGATCTCCATGCCGGCCACGATTCCGATGACCCCTGTCTTGCTCATCATCGCTGCGAGGGCGCCTGCTACGAATCCCGACTGGTCCTCGGAGAAGAGGAGCCCAAGTGTGTTGGGCTGCGGTTCGCCATAGAACTGATCGACGCCTGCGAACATGATGTCAGGATACTGTTTGCCCATCGCGAGCGTCGAATCGGTGATCATGAACCCGACGGTGATGATCATGTCGTACCCTTCCTCCGCGAAAGTCCTGATGTTCTTCTCATAGTCTGTCGGCTGCTGTGTCTCGATGTAGTTCGCTTCGAGACCGAACTCTTCTGCAGCCCTCATCATACCTTCAAAGGCAAACTGGTTAAAAGTTTTATCATCGACTTTCCCTACGTCGGTGACGAGTCCGATCTTCATCGCAGCTCCCTCTTCCGCCTTCTGGCCTTCGGCATAAATGGCGAAGCAGGACAGGAGAAGGATTGAGAGTGAAAAGAGTAATACCTTTTTCATGGAAACCTCCTACTTTTTTAATATGTTTTTCGTTAAGCGAGACTATATTGTACAATATTTTAGAGATCTTTAAAAGAACTATTTTGAAGAAGATAAGATTACGTGCAGGAGATTACTCTCTCCTAAGGTACGGTTTGACGTCGACGTTCGCTGCGGTTGAGATTGGGGATATGCTCTCCTTCAGGAAATTGTAGAGGTAGAGCTCTCGTATCGGCGCTCCGACTGCCGGATCGGTCGTACGGGCTATGATATAGATGTTCTCGTCAGGCATTGTGTAGAGCACTTTCTCGACGGAAAACCCGAAAAGCTTCCTGTAGTACTTCTTCTGCTTCGTATCGTATACCGTGATCTCTTTTTGGTTTCTGTTCCGGTACACGATATAGCGGTCGTTCGGGCTCACCGCGAGAAGCTCGAATCCGCTCTTGTCTTCGAGGATCTCTGTGAGAGATTGTCCGGGCTGTTTGTGTTTCAGGGCAAAAAGTTTGTTATCCTTAGCCGCATAATAGGTGTAGTTGGTGAGCAGGCTCCTGGTGCCTTCGGTATCGATGGAGAGGTAGTAGAATATATCTCCCGACGGGATGTTGACGATATAGACTGTGCGCTCCTCGAATACCGCGAATGTGGATCCGTCCGGTGAAAAGACAGGAAGAGTTCTCCTTCTGTCGAAATTCTCGGAGATTCGAATGCTCTCCCTTCCCTGGGCGCGAAAAAGGTAGAGCTGTTTTCCCTTCGAATATATGATCGCGTTACCATTCGGAGCTTTCTGCACGTATCCCACACCGTGCGCTGCGGTGTAATGCTCCTGGGTCCCTGTGTAGACGATCCCAAGGACCCGCTCGCCCTCCACATTGTCAATGTAGTAGACGTTTCCGTTGTACAGGAATCCTACCTCTTCGAAATCCTTCCCGTTGTAGATCCTGCTTATGGTGCTCGCCCTGCTCGATATGAGGTAGATGCCCTGGCGGTTTTCCCCCCTTTTAACGGAAGCAGCGACCCTGTCGTTGTCGTAGTCGATACCGATGGATACAAAGTATCCTCCTGTATCGAACCGGAGCCTGATGCTTTTCCCGATTTCTATGTTCTTCGTGGTGAGAAAGTCGCTTCCCTCGATGAGGGAGTGGTAGCTAACGGTTGTCCCGTCCCTGGAAACCGCAGGGAGGATGTAGAGCTTTTCACTGTATTTCTGAAGCGAAGAGAGTGTACCTGCTACCGGATCGAAGAGGAATAGCTCGTAGGACCTCAAAACAGGGTCGAGGAGCGGGTTTTTGTATCGCAGGAAAAGAAGCCTTCCGTAGCTCAGCGGTTCAGCACGGTAGCAGAGGTCGTAGATATCCGCAGAAAAAATCGCTGCCTGGGGTAAAAGAAAGAGTATCGCGGCGATGATCAGGGCCTTTATTATTAATGCTTTCATTATAGAAAGAATATACCATAAATGCAGTTCCTATCAATACCTTTTTTCCGGATGTGATTCCAGCTCTTTTGTAATAACCGGCGATATTAACATGGAGATGTAAACGGAGCGACGAAGGCAGACTCTGTTGTAAGAACCCTTGCCGCTGGTTGCAAAAGAAGAGTAACCTTCTCGGGGTTGAGCTCGTTTAGAAAACATGCGAGGTGGCAATCCCAAGCTAGCTTAAAAATTATTCCCCTTTTATGGTGAGGTTTCTGTAAAGAGCTTTTTTATTCATAACCAAAAGATACGGTAATTTATCGAGGCATAAAAACCCGTTGCTAAAAGGGCTGGACGCATTATAATTGTGAGTAAAACGCGTTGGCTATTGGAAAGAAGATGGAATCCCACCTTGGCAACATCCGCATCGTGCTTACGGAGCCTGAGGGTGCGTTCAACATCGGGTCTGTGGCGAGGGTTATGAAGAACATGGGTCTGGAAGAGCTCGCCATGGTGAACCCGGCGGAGTACAAAAACGACGAGGGGTATCGGGGCGCGGTTGGAGCGCGGGGGATTCTGGAAAAGGCCCTTATATTTCCGACATTAAAGGATGCGATCGCGGATGCAAACCTCGCGGTAGGAACGACGAGGAGGTCCGGTCGTCTCAGGCCGATATTCTGCAGCGTCGAGGAGCTTCCGGAACGGGTCTTTCCGGTGCTCCCTGAAGGAAAAGTGGCGATCGTGTTCGGGCGTGAGCAGAGCGGGCTGAAGAACAGCGAGACAGACCTGTGCCACCTGCTTGTAAAAATCCCCTCGAGCAGGAGCTTCCCTTCGCTCAACCTCTCGCACGCGGTGGCAGTGGTATGCTACAAGCTTTTCACGTTTGCCATGGTAAGCGAAATCCCGGACATCGCAGAGCCGGTGCCGAGTGATGAGGTGGAAGGGCTTTTGGACTACATCCAGTCTGTATTCGCGGATCTCGGGTTCTTTTCGAAGGGCTCTCCCCGTTACGTCACCACTCTCTTTCGTAAGGTTTTCGGGAGGGCGATGCTCGATCAGGAGGAGATCGAGAACCTGACGCACATATTCCACCGTCTCCACGGCCTGTGCAAATCCAATCGGTCCGAAGACTGAACTCTCTTTTTTTGAAGAAGCCTGGTCCTGAAGGGGGGGAATCATAGATATCACAAATTGGCAATGATGGCCTGGTAGTACTTTACACAAGTTTACTGTGAGAAAACCGCTACACACCATTTCCATGTGAGAAATGGGGGATAGATCTGCCGGAGATTTTCGATAAATCCCGAACCAGTGATAGTAAAATTGTATTTTAAGAGGAGGCAGAGGACCGTTGTCGAAGAAGGGAATAGCGGTAATTGGGAGCAATATGATTGACCTGACCACCTATATCGAAAGGATGCCGAAAGAGGGTGAGACGGTTGTGGCTCCCGATTTCGATATGGGGTTCGGCGGTAAAGGAGCGAACCAGGCGGTAGCTGCGGCGCTTCTCGATGCAGAGGTTGTGATGGTTGCCAGGGTCGGCGACGATATCTTTGGTACAGAGGTGAAGAAGAATTTTGAAAAATACGGTATAGACACGACATACGTCGAGAAGGCGCCTGGTGTGTCAAACGGTGTGGCCCCCATCTTTGTAGACAAAAGAGGCAGCAACAGCATACTCATAGTGAAGGGTGCGAACGATCATCTGCGGCCTGAGGATGTAGATAGTGCGGCTGAAAAGATCGTGGGCTGCAGCCTTATACTGCTGCAGCTCGAGATACCTCTCGATACAGTCTACCATGCAATAGAGCTCGGGAAGAGCCGCGGTATTACTGTGGTGCTGAACCCTGCGCCGGCTGCAGCGCTCGATTTTCGATGTGTCGCGGGCGTCGATCTGCTTATTCCGAATGAGACGGAGCTCAAGACGCTCACAGGGATGCCAAACAGAACTCAGGAGGAGATAGAGAGGGCGGCTCTCTCTCTCGTGGAAAAAGGGGTAGGGGCTGTGATCGTCACCCTCGGTGAACAGGGCGCGCTTCTCGTGCGGCAGAATGATATTCTGCATGTTCCTGGTATCAGGGTGGATTCAAGAGACACGACAGGTGCGGGAGACGCTTTCATAGGGTGCTTCGCACGATCTCTTATCGAAACAGAGGATACGGTTGAAGCTATGAGGCTTGCGAACATCTACGCGGCTCTCTCGACACTCCGCCGCGGAACACAGAAATCGTTCTATACGAGAGATGAGTTTGAGGCTTTTTGCAAAAAAGTTACTTTGTGATGGAATTTTTTTGTCCGTTATGTCCAAGGAGGCAAAAGCATACTTTTCACATCAGTCCATGTAATACCCGCCGTTGATGTTTATCGTCTCGCCTGTGATGAACGACGCCTCGTCTGAAGCAAGAAACATCATGAGGCATGACATATCTTCCACTGTTCCAAGCCTCTTTAATGGAATCTTATCAGCCACCTCTTTTTTCTTAGCTTCGTCCCAATGTCTCATCAGGTTGGTCAGCACCGCATGCGGAGCTATACCGTTACATGTAATTCCATACGGGCCCAATGCTCTTGCAGTCGATCTCGTGAGCGTTATCACCGCACCTTTAGAAGCACCGTAAGCGAACGTTGTTGTGTTGTCTCCTCTTTTTCCTGTGATCGAAGAGACATTTACAATCCGGCCGTACCTCTTCGCCTTCATGATAGGCGTTACGGCTCTGATTGCATAGAGAACGCCTTTTAGGTTGATATCGATTGTTCTGTCTATTAACTCGTCTGTCGTTTCCTCGATCGTTGCGGGTATGAGTAATCCTGCATTATTAATAAGGATATCGACGGTTCCAAACGTCTTGACGGTTTTATCAACCATTTCATCGACCTGATTTCGATCCGTTATATCACATATCAATGAAAGACACTCGCCTCCGGTGTCCTCTATCTCTTTCTTCGTCTCTTCCAGAAGATCCGGAAGTATATCGGAAATACTCACTTTAGCTCCTTCGGCGGTCATGTCCAGGGCGACCTGCTTCCCCATGCCCTGGGCGGACCCGGTGATGATTGCCACTTTTCCTTCAAACCGTTTCACTGATCTGGTCCTCATTGTAAAAGTCTCCTTGTCGTACGATTTTTAGATAGAGCAAGCCGGCCCGTAGCGAATTGAAAAAACACCCTTCCTCTATCTTTCGAATATTTTTTCATTCTTCCATATACCATACAAGGTATGGCAGAACGGCGGCCCCCAGTTTTAAAGTCCGGAGTTGAAACTCCTATACTGTTATTAGTTCGATCCCCTTGTTTTTGATGATATTGCGGTATTCGTCCGAAATCTCGGAGTCGGTGATTATGATGTCGAAATCATTGATGTTCGCGAAGTAACCGATTTTTGTCTTCCCGAACTTGATCGAGTCGAGGATCAGGATCTTCGTTCTGGATGAGCTTATTACGGCCTTCTTCGTCTCGATCTCGTAAGGATTTGCGCAGGTGACCCCGAGAGTTTCATGAAATCCCGCAGCAGAAATAAAGCCTTTGTCTGCTCGTGTTCTTTTAATGAGTTCGATTCCCTCGTTGCTCTCAAACATGAGCGTGTTGTCGTGAAAATAGCCCCCCGCTAATATCGGGCGGCAGTTCCTTTTCCTGTAGATCTCGACGAGTATGTTTAATGCGTAGCAGAGGATCGTCACGGGCAGATCTTCCCGGATAAACTTTGCAACATATTCGGTTGTCGAACCGACATCGAGAATGATAGTGTCGTTGGCCTCTATGAGGGAGGCCGCCTTCTGGCCTATCCGGAGCTTCTCGCGTGTTCTCCGCGCCTCTTCGTTCGAAATAAGATATTTTTCATTGTCGCGGTCTGTATCTTGCGTGGTCTTGATGATTGCTCCGCCTGGGATGAGCTCCACGATATTATCGTTTTCCAGAAGGTTGAGGTCCCTTCTTATTGTCATTTCTGAAACATTGAGTTTTTTGGTGAGATCTTTGATCGTAACGGCATTCCTAAACTTGAGCATATCAACAATGCTCTTTATCCGGGTATTTTTATCCAATGGAACTCTCCCCTCTCAATACGGAGGCATTTGTGAAATGTTTTTGTTACTTTATTAACAGGTATACAGCACCGATTCCAATTTGTCAAGGCTTATGATTTTATTGTTATTTTGTTGTAATTGGAGCTATGGTAAACATTTTTCTTGTGCCATATTTTCATATCTCATTATATAAAAATGAATTGCCGAACAAGGTTTTTTATTATCATTTTTATTTCCATTAACATTATTAGCGGGCGAGGAAGAATATGAAAATTATCTTTCATAAAAACCGATAAAACTATTGACAAATAATGCCGAAATGTTATAATAGTAACAGAAAATGATACAAATGTTACTTTGTGTTTCGCACCTCTTGGGGGGAAGGGGCGGAAGGGTTTCTCACTAATTGGATACAACGGATATAGATAAAAATCCGTAAAAACCCATTTCTTAACACTTACAAAGATTTATGAGATATGGGGGCAGGGCTTGAAAGTGTTAACGATTTTGATGAAAAATATCAAACAGCAGGAGTAAACGATGATAGAATTACGAACCTTCAGTTTCTTGGATTCGCTACAGCTTCAGATGGCCTCGTTCATTGCAGGAATTTCGAAGGGTTATTTTCCGGTTGCAGGTCAGGCCTGTTGCGTTGTTGAGATATCTCCGGGAATAGAGATAAACAGGCTCATGGACGTCGCGGTAAAAGCCACCGACGTGAAGCCGGGGTTACAGATTGTAGAGCGGTTATTCGGGATGCTCGAAGTACACTCCCATAATCAGGCAGATGCGCGTCAGGCCGGGACAGCGATACTGAATGTACTCGATCTGAACCAGGATGACAGAATGAAACCGAGAATCCTGACAAGCCAACTCATAAAAAATATCGATGACCACCATGCGCAGCTCATCAACAGGGTGAGACACGGAAACATGGTCCTCAAGGGAAACACGCTGTATATCCTTGAAATAGAGCCCGCCGGGTATGCATACTATGCGGCAAACGAGGCGGAAAAGGCCTCACACATAAATATTATCGAGGTAGTCGGTTTCGGAAGGTTCGGAAGGATATATATCGCCGGAGAGGAGGCTGAGGTGCTTATCTCGAAGGAGATCGTGGAAAAGAGACTGCAGGGTCTGACCGGGAAGGAGCCGGGCGGGAGTAAGGAATAAATACCGCGTCTTATAATGCACTATTATATATAAAAAAGAAACTTGAGTAAGGAGATGATGAATGGAACAGACCTATTCTGATGCGCTGGGTATGATCGAAACAAGAGGCTTTGCTTCAATGGTCGAAGCTTCGGATGCCATGGTGAAGGCCGCTAAGGTCGAGCTCATAGGATATGAGAGGATCGGCGGCGGCTATGTTACCGCTATCGTACGCGGTGATGTTGCGGCAGTGAGAGCGGCGCTGGATGCGGGCGGAAGGGCTGCCGAGAGAGTCGGGGAGGTCATAAGCGTACATATCATCCCGAGGCCACATACCAACGTTGATGAAGCTCTTCCTCTCGGAAGGACCCCGGCTGCCAAGAGTCCGAAGAAGTAGGATGCCGCAGACGGCAGTGGATTGTCGGATCCGCAGGGAAGATGCAGTTTGACCGGTTTGGAGGTGAATGCTGTGCCGAAAAACCGGCGTCGATGTAACGAAGACTTCCTGTTTTTCTGAAAACTGTATATTGTTCAAAAGGGGTGAAAACCAATAGGATGATCTTTATTGCCCGAAAAATAAAAATGATGTAAAAGGAAGCTCCCGATGATACTGGCAAAAGTAGTCGGAACTGTTGTCTCGACAAGGAAAGAGGAGAAGATAGAAGGAATAAAGTTCCTTCTCCTCGAGAAGATCGACCCACCGACCATGGAAGGAAGGAAAGATTATGTGGTGGCCATGGATGCGGTGGGAGCGGGCTTGGGAGAGATCGTGTTTTACGTGGCTGGAAGCAGCTCGCGGATGACTAAAGTCACGGAAGGGAAGCCGAGCGACGCGACGATCACGGCCATAGTTGACGAGATCGCCGTTGACGGCGGTGTTGTGTACCAGAAGGATGCAGTATAGCTTCACTTGGCGGGAAGAGAAGATGCTTTTTGGAAAAGTAGAAGGAACCGTAGTATCCACGAGAAAAGAGGATAACATAAGCGGAACGAAATACCTTCTTGTCCGGATATGCAACCACCGCGGTGAACCGGACGAGGGGTATGTAGTGGCACTCGACCTTGTCGGTGCGGGAACGGGCGAGCTCATCGTTCTGGCCCAGGGGAGCTCGGCGAGGCAGACAGATAGAACCTATCAGAAGCCGATCGATGCGGTGATAGCGGGAATCGTCGACCTTGTTGAAGAGAATGGAAAGATAGTTTTCAAAAAGTAACGGACGGGTGAATCGCGGTGGAGATTGCTGAAGCCATCAAAAACAGCGGAATCGTCGGGGCCGGGGGCGCGGGATTTCCGACACATATGAAGATCGCGTCCAACCTCGATACCGTAATAGTGAACGGGGCGGAGTGCGAGCCTCTCCTCGCAAGCGACGAGTATCTTATGGAAGAGCAGAGCGGCAAGCTCGTAAGAGGGCTCATTTTTCTGCTCGAGGCATGCGGGGCGAAGAGAGGCGTCATTGCCCTGAAGCAGAAACATGAAGACGCCCTGCACAGTATTCGCAGTGCGATAGACGGCTCGGATAAGATCGATATATTCCTGCTGAGAGACTACTATCCGGCGGGCGACGAGCTGATCCTGGTCAATGATGTCACAGGCCGGATCGTTCCGGAGGGGGGTATACCTCCCCAGGTCGGATGCGTTGTCAATAATGTCGAGACGGTTCTCAACGTTTTCGAGGCCGTTGAGAACAACGCTCCAGTGACAAAGAGATTTCTCACACTCGCAGGCGGTGTAGAGAGGCCTTCGGTGGTTGCCGCGCATGTGGGGACACCTGTGAGCGAGATCGTAGAGCTCTGCGGAGGGTTTTCCGTCGATGATCCTGTTGCCGTTATCGGTGGCCCTATGATGGGGAGTGTCGTGACAGACTTCGAGACTCCGGTTACAAAAACGACATCCGGTGTCATCGTGCTGCCGCGAAACCATAGCATTGTGCAGAAGCGGACGATACCGGTCGAGGTTATGGTAAAGAGGAGTAAGGCGGCGTGCTGCCAGTGCTCCTACTGTACGGACCTCTGCCCGCGGCACCTCATCGGCCATGATCTCTTACCGCATATGATCATGAGGCAGATAAGCTACGGCCTCGGGTTTCCGTCCGCAGCAGTAAAAAATGCTTTTTTATGTAGTGAGTGCGGATTGTGCACTGCGTATGCGTGCACGATGGAGCTGTCGCCCAGCACCATGAACAGGGTCATAAAGGAGCGGATAAGCTCAGAAGGGTATAAACCTTCATACCCGATGAGACCGTATTCCCCTAACAGTATGAGAGAGTACAGAAAGATTCCTACGTCAAGAGTATTGGATAGGCTTCATCTGCGTATGTATACGGGCCGCATGCTGAGGCGAGGTGTGAGGACGGATCCCGGAAGGGTCGAAATCCTTCTCAAGCAGCATATAGGAGCCCCCTCCGTCCCTTCCGTGAAGAGAGGAGACAGGGTAAGGGAGGGTGATCCTATCGCCGAGATACCGGAGAAAAGGACCGGAGCAAGGGTCCACGCGAGTATTTCCGGAGAGGTTACATTAGTGGACGGAGAAAGAATAATAATAGAGAGGTAGAGTAACGCAGGGCCATGGAAGTTAGTGTTCTCGGGGTTTTGGAATTCAACAGTATTGCCGTTGGTATAAAGGCGATGGATGAGATGGTGAAGGCGGCCCCTGTAAACATAATAGATGCCAAGACGATATGTCCGGGGAAGTACGTGGTCATCATTTCCGGGGATGTCGCTTCAGTCGATGCCTCTATCACCGCCGGAAAGGCTGCAGGGGAAGGCTATATACTCGACGAGCTGTTTATTCCCAACCTGCACAGATATGTGATTCCGGCGATAGTCGGAGCCGTCGAATGCGATGTGTGGGATGCGGTGGGTGTGATAGAATCTTTTTCCGTTGTAGCGAGCATCGAGGCTGGTGACATAGCGGCAAAGACCGCCGACGTGATCATAACGGAGATAAGGCTTGCAACCGGCCTCGGTGGAAAGTCATACATCAAGATGATCGGGAGCATACATGAGGTCGAGGCTGCGGTGAACGCTTCTGTGGAGTATGTTAAGACAAAGGGTCTTCTCTGCAAGGAGGTAATCATACCGAAGCCGCACCCGGATATACGATCTTTTTTTCTGTGATGAAAGATGATGAGACAGTCCGAAGAAAAAAGACCGCTGATAGTGGGAAACTGGAAAATGAACGGCACTTATGAGGAGGCCCGTACCCTCATAGATGGTACAGTGAGCTGTTCGCAGGCACACAGAAACGTCGAAGTGGTTGTCTGTCCTCCCTTTACTCTGCTGGACTCTGCGGTAAGAAAGACGCAGGGAACGATGGTTTCGGTAGGAGCACAGAACGCGTTCTATGAGGAGCGGGGAGCGTATACCGGCGAGATCTCGCCGTCGATGCTGAAGGAGATCGGCTGTAAATGGGTGATCGCAGGACACTCTGAGCGCAGGATCTATTTCGGTGAGAACGATTCGACTGTCAACAGGAAGCTCAAGCTGCTCCTGGGGCACGGCCTCGTTCCCATTCTATGCGTTGGAGAGTCGCTCGCACAGCGAAAAGAGGAGAGAACGTTCGAGGTGCTCAACAGTCAGATAGTCTACGGGCTGGAAGGAATAGACAGCGGTGACATACAGACGGCAGTCATCGCGTACGAGCCCGTATGGGCAATTGGAACCGGAATCAGCGCTACGCAGGAACAGGCGGAGGAGGTCCATGGGTTTATCAGGTCGGTTGTAGAGAGGTTTGCCGGAAAAAGGGTCTCAGAGACGGTACGCATTCTCTACGGCGGGAGCGTGTCTCCCGCAAACGCAGACCGGCTATTGGGTCAGGAAAATATCGATGGAGCTCTAGTGGGAGGAGCGAGCCTGCGTGCGGAATCGTTCTGTGAGATTGTGAGAATTGCATCTTCCGCTGTAAAATCTCGATAGTCAAGGATACACCGATGAACATAACAGAGCAGGAAATACGGTCGATAGTCGAGAGGGTGCTCGGTACTATTGAGATAGAGCCCGCCCCCGGAACGGGGGCGGGCCCCGGAACTGGTGCGGACCTCGAAACGGGGACAGTGAGGGAACCCTCAGAGAGGGTTCCCTCTGTGAGGACTGGGGTATTCGGCAGCATGGACAGTGCGATTGAACGGGCAGAGAAGGCCCATCTCGCACTTGTCGGCATGACACTGGAGAAGAGACGGGAAATAATACGGAACATCAGAAAAACGGTATGTGATAATCTGGAACCGCTGGCAGAGATGGCGGTGCAGGAAACGGGCTTGGGAAGGCGTGATGACAAGGTAATAAAAACAAGACTCGCTGCCGTCAAGACGCCCGGGGTGGAGGACCTCGAGCCGTACTCCTATACAGATGACTACGGCCTGACGCTCGTCGAGAGGGCCCCGTTCGGCGTTATCGGATCGATTACGCCGTGCACGAATCCTACAGAGACACTGATTAGCAACGGAATAGGGATGATCTCCGGGGGTAATTCGGTGGTGTTCAACCCTCATCCTGCAGCTAAGAGGACCTCCAACTATACGATAAGCCTGCTGAACAGGGCGATAACGGACGCGGGCGGTCCGCCGAACCTCATCTGTACGATTGAAGACCCTACGATAGATACAGCCCAGGCTTTGATGAAACATCCGAGGATCAGGCTTCTTGTGGTGACTGGGGGGCCTGCTGTTGTAAAGGCCGCGATGAACAGCGGTAAAAAGGTGATAGCCGCGGGGCCTGGGAACCCGCCCTGTGTTGTGGACGAGACCGCGGACATCCCCAAGGCTGCGGAGGATATCGTAAACGGAGCCGGCCTCGATAACAACATAATATGCACCTGTGAAAAGGAGGTCCTCGCGGTGGGCAGCATCGCGGACAGGCTCAAGCAAAGCATGAAGGAATGCGGAGCTTTTGAGCTCAACAGGGAGCAGATCGATGCCGTCACGAAGCTTGTGATCGCTGACCCCGGTAAACCGGGGCATGAGGGGGCGTCGAACAAAGAGTGGGTCGGCAAGGACGCCGCCGTGATAGCGGCCAAGATAGGGCTTGCCATAGATCCGCGGACGAAGATCCTTCTCTGTGAGGTTGGAAAGGACCACCCGCTCGTGTGGACGGAACAGCTTATGCCGGTGATACCGATTGTGAGAATGACAAACGCGGATGAGGCGATCGACTTCGCCGTGGAGTGCGAGCACGGCTTCCGTCATACCGCGAGCATACATTCGAAGAACATCGACAACCTCTCGAGGATGGCAAAGGTGATGAACTGCTCGATTTTCGTGAAGAACGGACCCAACTACAGCGGGCTGGGGTACGGGGGCGCAGGGTATACCTCCTTTACGATAGCGAGTCCGACCGGGGAAGGACTCACGAGGACGAGAGACTTTACGAGAGAACGCCGCTGTTCTCTCATAGGTCACTTCAGGATCGTTTGAACGGGGGCGAGTATGAAGCTTGGAAAGGTTGTGGGTAATGTCGTGTGTACCCAGAAGGTGGAATCATGGGAAGGGGTCAAGCTGCTTCTCGTGCAGCCGCTGGACGAGAACCTGGAAGAGACAGGGACTCCTCTCATCGCCTGCGATACGGTTCAGGCGGGGCCCGGTGACATCGTGTTCTATGAGGGTGGACGTGAGGCTGCTCTGGGAATGCAGAACTGGTTCAATCCCTCCGATGCCACCATCATGGGAATCGTCGATCACGTGAATACAGAGGAATAAGATGATACTGGGAAGAGTCATCGGCACCGTCGTTTCGACAATAAAGCTGGATATATACAAAGGGTACAAGCTGCTCATTGTCCGGCCCGTTGACCCGGAAGGAAAACCGTCCGGAAAAATGGTGCTGGCTATCGATACTGTTCAGGCCGGGACAGGAGACACCGTACTGGTAATAGACGAGGGGAACTCGGCGAGGGTTATAATTGATGACCCTGCGGCCCCTGTCCGCTGTGTGATTGCAGGTATCGTGGACGAGGTAAATAGAGGATAGACAGGGTAAGGAGGTGCTTGTGGAGAGCGAGGAGATTACGAGGATCGTTGAAAACGTGGTAAGCGGCCTTCATATGTCCACATCGCCTGAAGCGAAGAGAGAAACATCGTTAAATACGAAAGATAACGTGAGAAGGGTCGCACTGGGAGCGGACCACGGCGGCCTTGATGCCAAAGAGGCTCTCAAAGTTTATCTGAAGGCTCTCGGGTACAGGGTGACTGATGTGGGTACGGACAGCAGTGAGTCTGTCGATTATCCCGATTTCGCGGTGAAGGTTGCCCGAAAAGTGGCAAGCGGTGAGTGCGAACGGGGGATTATGATAGACGGGGCGGGTATCGGTTCTTCCATGGCGTGCAACAAGATTAGGGGGATCCGGGCTGCTATGTGCTATAACATTAAGACCGTGATCAACTCGAGGGAGCACAACAACGCGAACGTTCTCACGCTCGGAGGACCTCTTCATACGAGCGACGAGCTGTGTGAAATGGTAAAGGTCTGGCTTGAAACGAGATTTTTAGGCGGCCGCCACTGGAGAAGGGTGAACAAGATCATGGCCCTCGAAAGGGGCGTTTGACCTCCGTGTGGTTTTCTCAAAAGCCGCAAAGACTCGGAGTTCAATGATGACCCGGTAGTATAAGATAATGATATGCAAAAATAAAATTTATCGTAGAGAAAACCACAAATACCCATTCCTTCGTAAAGGAATGGGTATTGACCTTGCTATTTACGATAGGATATGATAAATGGGTCTAACACCCATCCCTAATACTTGCTGCTACTGAGGAGAAATGGGTCAAATGCGGTTTTCTCACAAAGGTGAAACTGTGATATGGTAGTATTTGTAAATATATGTACGGTGATAAAAACGCCAAAACACCCATCCCTAATACTTGCTGCTACTGATGAGAAATGGGTGTTAGAGTTCTTATGTATTGAAATAAAAACTTAGAGGCAGTGATATGGATCAGAAACAAATAGTAGACTTGATAACCCGCGAGGTATTGAGCAGGATTCAGGCCGGGGCTTCAGCAATCGACAGCCCCGTATGTACCGGCACATCTGAGGCATGTGTGTTCTGCAACCTCTGTGTTACAAAGAACACAGAGAGTGTGAAAAATATCCTCGAAGGCGGGGCGAGCAGGGTTACCTCGACGCTGGGCGTGATCAATGTTCCGGCGGATGTGGCCCCCTATATCGACCACACACTGTTGAAGCCGGATGCACAGCGGAGCCAGGTAGAGCAGCTCTGCGACGAGGCAGTGGAGTACGGGTTTTGCTCTGTTTGCGTGAACACGTACTGGGCCGATTCCTGCGCCCGCAGGCTCAGGGGAAAGGATGTGAAGGTCTGCTGTGTCGTGGGGTTTCCCCTCGGAGCAATGGACAGCCGTACAAAGGGTTTCGAGGCGAGAAATGCTGTCGGGAACGGTGCCTCGGAGATCGATATGGTGATAAACATCGGCGCCTTGAAGTCCGGGAACCTTCATGCAGTTGAAGAGGATATCCGGTCGGTTATGAGGTCGTGCAGGGCGACAACAGTGAAAAAGGTGATTATCGAGACATGCCTTCTCTCCGATGACGAAAAAGTTATCGCGTGCGAGCTGTCCAAAAAGGCCGGTGCGGATTACGTGAAAACCTCGACAGGGTTTGCAAAAGGAGGTGCAACGGCACGGGACATAGCGCTGATGAGAAGGGTTGTGGGACCTGACATGGGTATAAAGGCTGCGGGCGGTGTGAGATCGTTCGAGGATGCGAAGCAGATGATCGAATCCGGTGCGACGAGGATAGGCGCGAGCGCGAGCGTAAAGATAGTAACCGGAGAAAAGAGCGAAGGGGCGTATTAGTGCGGTTTTCTCACAAAAGAGTTGAAACTATGATCTTGTAGTATTTGATTTTGGTGTACGGTGAGCAAAGCGCCAAAAGCCACGTTACTTACAGTTTGCTATTGGTCATGAGAAACGGGGATTGAAACACCCATTCCTGATACTTACGGCTGCTTGTGAGAAATGGGATCTAACACCCATTCCTGATACTTACGGCTGCTTGTGAGAAATGGGTGTTAAATGTCTCAGTGAATCCAACCGCAGGAGCTTACAATGCTGGCCGGCATATACAGCGATATCGGTAAGATCGAATGCAGGGAAGTAAAGACCCCGGAAATCGGGGACTTCGATGTGCTCGTTAAGGTGAGGGCTGCGTCGATATGCGGCACTGATATAAAAATATACAATCATGGACATCACGCTTTAAAAGAGGGTGATGAGCGAATATTGGGGCATGAATTTTCCGGAGAGGTCGTCGAGGTCGGCAAAAAAGTCAGAGGCTATGAAATAGGTATGAGGGTGGGGGTTGAGCCGAATATCGGGTGCGGAAGGTGCACATTTTGCAGAAAAGGATTGATCTCCCTCTGTCAGGAATACCGCTGTCTCGGGATTACCATGGACGGTGCGTTTGCCGAGTATGTGAAGATAGAAGATATGGCGGTCATTCAGGGGAACATAGTTGTTTTCGATGAGGGTACCGGTTTCGAGGAGGCCGCCCTGGCTGAACCTCTTGCGTGCTGCTACAACGGATTCGAGTCTGTAAGAACGGTTCCCGGCGACTACGTTCTCATTGTCGGGGCCGGGCCTATCGGCCTGCTGCACCTCCAGCTCCAGAGGCTCGCAGGTGCCGGCAGGCTCATGATTGCTGACATCGCCCCTGAAAAGCTCGAATTTGCCTGGAGATTTAATCCTGACGTTGTTATCAATTCTAAGGAAGAGGACCTCTTCGAGGCTGTTATGGATCATACAGGAGGAAGAGGCGCTGATGTGGTGATTACGGCATGCCCGGTTCCGGACATCCAGAGATTATCGCTCCGTCTCGCAGCGAAGAAGGGGAGGGTGTGCCTTTTCGGAGGCCTTCCGAAGGGAAGCGATTCGGTCGATCTCGATACAAATCTACTGCACTACAACAGCATAGTCTTGACAGGGACAACGGGCTCGACGGTTGCCCAGTATGAGAGGGCTCTTTCACTTATTTCGGACAACAGGATAGATGTAAAGCCCCTTGTGAGCAGACGGTTCATGATAGACGAGATAGAAGAAGCGTTCGGTTACGCCGCGAGCGGCAAGGGGATGAGGACCATCATCAGTTTTCAAGGCCCGGATTGATGGCAAAAATCTTACAACTGCTTAATTTCCTAAAAATCTCTTGACAACAGTTTCCCTGCATGTTTAAATGTGTACAACTTCTGTTTCTATCTGAACAATCAGTTGAGGTGCATCAATAGTTTAATCTGTCGATCTTTGCTACTGGAAAAAGGAGGAGCTCCTGTTTTAGAAAGATAGTTTGGGAAGCGGCAAGACATATACGGAGTTCTGTGCTCCTTTTCGTGGGGGTATTCGTCCTTTTGGCGAGTTTCCAAGTGGCAGTAAGCCTGCTGTTTGAGGATCCCTCCGGATTCCATATTACTATTCCTTCTCTATATCAGGCAGGGGCTGCCCCTCATCCTTAAGTCAAGCCAGTGGATCTCACCGTTCTCCTATATTTCAAAAGCGAGCGTCACGATGGCAGTCGGTTCTGTACTAAGACCGCTATGGTTTGTCGTCTATTCCTCCTTTCTTATAGCGCTTTCCATGATCGTAATAAAGCGCTATAAGAAAGTTTGTCTTTTTCAGCAATCGTACTCCTTTTTGGGGGTACCGAAATAAGAAAAAACTATACTGTCGTGCTTGAGGATACCGTTTCGGGAGGGAGGATACGCTCGAGCGAGAGGAAAGTAAGAATAGTAAGAAGAACCGGTGTGTGGATCTTCTTTACCTTTTGCTTCCGGAATGAGTCTTTTTGCAAAGAGGAGAAAAAAACCTGGACATCAGGTGAATAAAAAGGAGGAAGCCATGTTGCGCTTGGAGGGAAAAGTCGCGGTAGTAACAGGAGGGGCAAACGGGATCGGCGTGGCATATTCGGAGGGACTTGCCAAGGAGGGTGCTAAGGTCGTTGTCGCCGATTTGGATAAAAAGGGAGGAGAACCCGTCGTACAGAAGATAAACAGTTCAGGCGGTAAAGCGATGTTCGTGCGTACGGATGTGAGCATCCAGAAGGATGCTGAAAAGATGGTTGCCGACACGGTACGTTCGTATGGGAGCATCGACGCTCTCGTTAACAATGCGGGGATTCTCTTTACGGCTCCTGTGGAGGAGACGACGGAAGAGATGTGGGACAAGCTCCTCGCGGTGAACGTAAAGGGGCTGTTTTTCTGCGCGCAGGCGGCCGCAAAGGAGATGAAGAAGCAGAAAAGCGGGAAGATAATCAACATCTCCTCAATCGCTGCCATAGGAGGGCAGGCCGGTCTTTGCGCCTACAGCTCGACGAAAGGTGCCGTCTTGACGATGACAAAGGTGTTTGCGCTCGAACTTGTAGATTATAACATTCAGGTAAATGCTGTTCTCCCGGGTACAACAGACACCGGAATGGCAGAGCAGGCCATGAAGGATCCCGAATGGACGCGGCAGGTAACACAGAGTATACCGATGAAGAGACTCGGCAGGACGACCGACCTCCTGGGGGCTGTGCTCTACTTCGCCTCGTCGGATTCTGATTACTGCACAGGCCAGACCCTCATTGTTGACGGCGGTTATTCGATGATATAGGGCGGTCGATATGATAGCTTGCTGCTGCTGGTACAGATTATGACGGTTTGGGTCCGGTGCCGATAATACCAAATAATCGGGAATGACAGGGGAACGTGGCGATAGAATTCTTAACTACAGAGCTCCCGGGCGGCTTTACGGTACTGAGGGGCGGCTTCCGCGGGGCGGTTTCCGCAAATGCAACGGTTCTCATGAGGGTCGGCATTAAAGATGCTGTGTTGAAAAGAGGAGATGAGAGATGAAGAAAGGGTACATACTTTCGATAGACCAGGGGACTACAGGCACTCGGGTAATACTTTTCAACCACGAAGGCGGGATCCACTCGATGGCGTACAGGGAGATACGGCAGATCTATCCGAATCCGGGGTGGGTGGAGCACGATCCGAAGGAGATATGGGAATCGGTACTAGGGTGTGCCGAGGAGG
>Ga0307378_10001921_pt1 | contig 32836 bp, 29 predicted proteins | sample UN1MG_FD_202238 | JGI IMG/M metagenome (GOLD analysis project Ga0307378, IMG submission 202238) | Soil microbial communities from Risofladan, Vaasa, Finland - UN-1 | ecosystem: Environmental > Terrestrial > Soil > Coastal area > Acid sulfate soil | place: Finland: Risofladan, Vaasa | collected... | reverse complement strand
TGAAGACATAATTGCATGTCACTTCTTCTAGCCGAATCGGCAATAAGACCTGCCTCGTCAAATGTATTTGGAAAAAACCGTCATTCAATCATTAAATCTTCAATCCTGGGAAAATCTGCTTTAGAAGATTAATTCTGACTTAATCTGATTAAACCTCTGATCACACAGCAATAAACTGCAAGTTGTTGATTTGGAGGCAAGAACGGGGGAAATTGGTGGGGTGAGCGAGGGGTCTCGAACCCCTCGCTCTATAGTTTTGAAGTCCAGGGAAAAACACGATTTTCAGGGGTAATAGCCTCACTCACACTTAGTCATCCGTATCCATAGTTAGGCAGGCTTAGGCAAATTCTGACACACCACAGACACATGGGGAGAAGTCTAGATTGGAATATTCTAAGCTTAATTAAATTAGCAATGTCGCGAAATATTACATTTAGCGACATTTTCCTGGTTTAACTCTCAAATCTAAATATTATTACAAATGTTATGGTGTTTGACATTTCCCTCATTCATAAATATTCTGCTTGTAAAATGCAGTAGGAAGAAACCATGAAAGCGATCGTATGCACAAAATATGGGCCACCGGAAGTTCTTCAGCTCAAAGAGGTAGAAAAACCTACTCCGAAGGACAATGAAGTACTGATAAAAGTTCACGCGACCACGGTAACATCAGGGGACGTGTGGATTCGAAGTTCCACGTATGCTCCCTGGTTCTGGCTCCCCGCGCGAATCATGTATGGTCTCAGAAAACCAAGAAAAACAATACCAGGGAATGAGCTAGCCGGGGAAGTTGAATCAGTAGGCAAAGACGTCACACGATTCAGTAAAGGTGACCAAGTTTTTGGAATTATCTGGGAGACAAGTTTTGGTGGTGCCAATGCCGAGTACATTTGTCTGACTGAAAATGAGGTGGCAACAAAACCGGCCAATATGACCTATGAGGAAGCTGCCGCCGCTCCTATTGGTGGGTTGACTGCATTGGTTTTGCTTAGAAAAGGAAAAATCCAGAGCGGACAGAAGGTTCTTATCTATGGCGCTTCTGGAAGTGTGGGTACATTCGCGGTACAGCTTGCCAGATACTTTGGGGCGGAGGTTACAGGGGTATGCAGTACCACGAATATCGAAATGGTGAAATCTCTTGGTGCCGATAAGGTCATTGATTACACCAAGGAGGATTTTACCAGGAGCGGTCAGACCTACGATGTCATTTTCGACACGGTAAGAAAGACGTCGTTTTCACGCTGTAAAAGCTCGCTGAAGCAGAGAGGGATCTATATTACAGTTGATTGGCCTCTTATTACAGCACTTTGGACTTCAATAGTAGGTAACAGGAAAGTAGTATTTAGGATAGCAAAAAGAATTGAAAATTTAACATTCCTCAGAGAGCTTATTGAGGCGGGAAAGATCAAGGCAGTCATAGATAGACGCTATCCGTTGGAACAGACTGCCGAGGCGCACAGGTATGTCGAAACAGGGCACAAAAAGGGAAATGTAGTCATAACTGTGGAACATAATAACAAAACCTAACAAAGCGCTGACTTCCCTAGGTCGAAAAAAAACGCTAACCCTGGGGTATTGCTGAGGTTGAGGATGCGAAGAAGAGGCTGGCTGGGTTGAAAAGCCAGTAATTTTCATCCTATTTTTAAGACACAACTCGCTTTTTCATTGTTTTATCATCCGGAAGAACGGCCGAAAGAAAATGGATTTTACAGCATATTAAGAATATCTCAAGAAGTTGTGCCAAAAAAATTATGCTAGAGAAATAGTGTAAGCACTAATCAACAAAGCGCGCCAAAATGGGCTAATACTTCAAACACGGCATCCCTGTCCCCAGGGGAAAGGCTGTGTCGTAGAACTGATGTTATGTCAACTCGTATTTAAGCTAACTTAATTAATTACAATCACTTATAGGATCATGTCTATCTGAAAATAATTTCCCACAATCATTTGAGAAAAACGGGATTTTTACCATTAAAAAAACGCAAAAAGTGGGACATTCGTTCCTAAAAGGCCTTGAAACGATATGCAAAATGGGAAATTAAAGAGATAAAAAGGGTAAGGGATTTAATAAATTTAAAACCTTTATTCAGCACTGCAGTATTTCTTCCCAAATCCAACAATTTCAACAATTAGCTTAGATTACATAGATACATCTCTGCATTAAAAGCAGTTTTTAAAGATCTGAAAAGAAAGATCATCTTTATTAGGAAGACAGAGAGTGAATAAAGAAAGAGAATTAAAAATCAAGGGCCGTCCTACAAAAGCAATGGCCATAGTGCGTAAGATAGATGCAGGCAGCCTGACTGCAGAAGAGGATTTATTCACCGTTTTCCTTCCCCAAGAATATTAAGCAGTTCTTCAGCACAATAGATTCGACTGCGTTTACGACCAGACACTTCTTTAAGAATTCCAAGTTTCACAAGACGCTCTACTGATGCTTTGGCAGTAGGCCAGGTTATTTTTAAGTAATCACTTACCCCTGGTAAACTGACAAATGGATTCAAGAATAACATATCCAATAACTGGAAAACTGGCGTGGAGACTGATTCTTTCTGAAGTTGTTGACGATATTTCTTTTGCAAGTCTAAAATTTTATGTCCAGTTTCTTCAGCAAGTTTTGATTGTTCTGCAACTCCACGAATGAAATATTTTAACCATGCATCCCAATTACCATTCTGACTAACTCCGAGTAGAAGGTCGTAATATTCGTTTCTGTATCTTTCGAAGAAATCACTCAAGTAAAGGATCGGGTACTTAAGATAACCCTTTTCATAAAGATAAAAGGTAATCAAAAGTCGCCCCACTCTACCGTTACCATCAAGAAAGGGATGGATCGCTTCAAATTGATAGTGCATTAAACCACATTTGATTAGCGGGGCAATTGAATTATCGCTATGAAGAAATTTCTCCCACTGGCCAAGTGCTTCGTTCATTTCTGGAACAGGTGGAGGTACATATGTTGCATCAGTAAGAGAACATCCAGGAGGTCCGATCCAGTTCTGAGTGGTCCTAAATTTGCCGGATTTCATCTTTTCTCCCCTGACGCCTTCCATGAGTTTCAAATGAATTTCCTTTAATAATCTCAAACTGAGTGGCAACCCTTTAAGCCTGGAAAGCCCATAATTCATAGCTCTTACATAGTTCAGAACTTCCAGAACATCTGCGTGTTTCGGTTTTTCCTTTGAGGCCTCGTAATAAAAAATATCCGAAAGCGAAGCTTGAGTGCCTTCAATTCTTGAACTTTGAACTGCTTCCTTTCTGACGTAAGGAGCCACAAGCAAATTAGGATTTGGGATAAGTTTACTTAAGGATTTGAGGGCACCAATACCTCGATCTGCCTCAGACAAAATTCTAACAAACTCTGCTGAAAACTTATCCAGACCTGCTGGAGGTAAAGGATTGGGGATAAAGGCCCAATAATTTCTCGCAGTCTTAATAAGTCGTCCTGTTGGACTATTCTTGAATTTTTCTATATCCATTTGTCGATATTTTATAATATTATCAAAGAAATGCCAAGTATATTTTGATAAGGAATAAAGTTATATAAATTACCTTTGATAAGATTTAAGATTATCAAAATAAATGGTGTTTTATTTTGAAATCATTCTCCATATAAAAATGGTGAGCGAGGGGTCTCGAACCCATTGCTCTATGATTTTAAGTAACAGGGGAAAGCCTATCTTTCTGGGGTAAATGACTCATTTCCATTTAGTCAACCGTATCCATAATTACCCGATTATTCGGGCTAGATTAGCTAAATTTGACATATCCGTCACAAATTGATAGTCTTTTGTCACCCTTAAAGGAGGTTACAGTGAAAGAACTCGTTGAAATGATTGCCAAAGCATTAGTGGACAATCCGGACAATGTGCAGGTTTCCCAGTTAGACGGGGAACAGAGCTCGATCATTGAATTAAAGGTTGCTCAAGAAGATATAGGCAAGGTTATTGGAAAACAGGGAAGAACTGCACAGGCTATCAGAATTATTCTAGGAGCTGCTGGGATGAAGCTGAAAAAGAGATTTAATCTCGAGATAATAGAAAAAGGTGAAAGACCTCATCCTTGGCCTAAGCCAGAACCTGAGTCAGAACCTAAGCCAGAACCTGAGTCAGAACCTAAGCCAGAACCTGAGTCAGAACCTAAGCCAGAACCTGAGTCAGAACCTGAGTCAGAACCTGAGTCAGAACCTAAGCCAGAACCTGAGTCAGAACCTAAGCCAGAAAAAGAGGAATAATACCTAGCTAAAGAAGATCAATAATTTTATTCAGGAAACCTGCAGAAATCTTAGTTCCTTATTTATAAGGTTGAGGATGCGAGGGAAAGGTGGGGTGAGCGAGGGGTCTCGAACCCCCAACCTCTGGATCCACAATCCAGTAATTAGGGGAGTAGGGAAGTCGCTTAATTATTTAGAAATAAATGATTTACGGAGGATTTAATTGTCATCTCATTTTCCGGAGCGACGACTTTACGACGGGATTTTTTCCTTGATCTTTTCGTAATAATCCTTGATCCTTTTGAAATAATCAACAAGCACAATTATTATTGATTTTCTCATCATACAGTACGTTTTAATACATATAAGAATAACAATAACAGAAATACCGACTATTATTATTACACGATAATTTTTACATTGTGGTTCACATTTTGTGAAAAAAATTAAACCGAATACACTAATCAAAGGTGAAATAATTGTTGCTATAATTATGGTTCTTCAACCCAGCCAGCCTCTTCTTCGCATCCTCAACCTCAGCTATACCAGGGTCAGCGTCTTTCTAGAGTTTGAGGAATTTTTTGAAATGTTTTATGGCTTTGGCTTCTCCTCAACAATCATTTCTTAACTGAAAATTCCCCCTTGCTCCCTTCTTAATCTTTACCCAGCATCCGTTTCTGGGCCTTTTTTTCGGCATAACCTCGCGGGATATAGACCATCTTGCCGGTAGCGGGATCCATTCCCGTGAAATACATGCACGTCGAAAGGGTCATGGGCGTCGGAGTAAAGATCTGGACCCCTTCAACGGGCTTCTCTCCCTCTCTCTCCAGTTTCTTAAAATAGGAGGCCAGCTCCTTCGCCTCCTTTTCCGACGTGCCGGGATGAGCGACCATGAAGTAATACCGGAGGTGCTGTTTTCTTGACCTGTTGATCTTGGCAAAGAGCTTTCGGAAATCTTCGAAAGGCTTGCGTTCCTTGTTCATCAGGCGCAGCACCTTCGACGAGACATGCTCGGGAGCGATCTTCAACAATCCCGAGAGGTGGTGGGCGCTCAGCTCTTCCAGGTATTTTGGGCGCTCCATGGCCAGGTCAAAACGAATGCCGCTTCTGACGAAGATCTTTTTGACGTCCGGTATTCGACGGGCTTTCCTCATCAACCGGATCAACCGGTTATGGCTTAGGTCGAGCTTCGGGCAGACGATGCAGTCCTTCTCACAGAAGGCCCGGCAGTCCATCCCATACATGTTGGCCGTGGGACCGCCGAGGTCGTCGATGTATCCTTTAAACTCGGGGTGCCGGGTGATTTCTTTGATTTCCCTGAGTATGGAATGTTCACTCCGGGAAATGATACGGTCTCCCTGGTGAAGTGCTAGAGAACAGAATGAACACTGCCCGATGCAGCCGCGGTGGGTGACCACTGAGAAGCGGGCCATCCCGAACTCCAGGAAGTCCGGCGGGATATTCCGGGTGAACGGCAGCCCGTAGATCCAATCCAGGTCGTCCTGCTTGTAATCCGACATCGGGTATTGGAGAACGTAGCGGTTGGCGTGGCGCTGGGCCAGGCGGCAGCGGTTCGAAAAAAAGTTCTGGGCCTTCCCGAAAAGATCTCCGTCGGCACTGACCTCCTCGTACGAGGGAATTTCCCTGAATCCGGACGGCAGATCGGGTCTGACGATCGAGGTTCCCGGTATCCCGGCGGGGTCTTCTCCCTTATCAAGTCGCTTGGTAATCTCCATGACCTGCAGCTCGCCCGGTCCATAGACCAGAATATCTGCGCGGGAATCGAGCAGAAGGCTGCGGCGGACCCGGTTTTCCCAATAGTCGTAGTGGGCGAAACGGCGGAGGGAGGCCTCGATCCCGCCTAGCACGATGAAGGCATCCTTGAAGAGCTGCCGGATCTTGTTGCAGTAAACGATCACCGCCCGGTCCGGGATTCCGGAGTTGTAGGGAGCATGGGGATCCAGGGCCCGGTTTCGTTTGAGGGGGGTGTAGTTGGCCAGCATGCTATCGATGGATCCAGCGGTCACTCCGAAGAAGAGGCGGGGCCGTCCCAATCTGGTGAAATCCGCATCATGTTTCCAGTCCGGCCGTCCTACAACCCCGACTTTATACCCTTTTGCATCGAGCACACGGGCGATCATTCCGATCCCTGACAAGGGATGGTCCGCGTAGGGTTCGCCGCTGATCAGGATGATGTCGAATCCGGATCCTATTTTGGCGATCATCGGGGTAGAATAACCGACCCGGGTTCGTTCAGAAGGAGAACCAGCCCATGTGAAAGAATGCTTTGCGCCTTAAAAAAATTGTTCTCAGCTAATATGCTGCAGTGATTATCGGCTGAATGCACTCCTTTTTTCCTTAAGGGTATGCTTTGGCTTTTTCTTGTCGTTTATTCTTTTCTTGTCTTTGCCTTTGCTCAACTGAAGCCTCCTTTATTGACAGCCGGATCATATATTTCCTCACGCTCCTTCATCAGGACAACTTGCCGTGTGATAGACTTGCTTTATTAAAGACCTAAATGCCCGGCTCTCAATTATTATATCATCTCCAAAGTGATAAGCCCAGGCATCGAATCGAGTCATCTAACCATAGTCGACATAAAATCTATGGACTTTCTTGTCCACTACGGTTAGATTTTTAAATGACAAGATGATACTCCTACGGTTAGATTTTAAATGATTTGATTCGGCAGCTTGCAACATACTAAGGACATTGATAGGATATTACTGCGTTTTCATTGTTATGAAGCATGGGTTCATTAATTCAAGATGTTATTTGAGCTTCAATTTTCACATTTTATTGCATGCGGTATAGTAATTGTTAGGCCTAAATCGACCAATGGAGGGCTACAAAATGGATGAACAATCTAAGCAAGATAAGTTTGCCGTACTCATTGATGGAGACAATGCTCAGGCTTCACTTCTTCCTCAGATCTTGGCAGAAATCAGCAAATTCGGTCTGATCACAGTCAAGCGGATATATGGAGACTGGACCACAACAAGCATGAATAGCTGGAAAAAAGTACTCCACAAATATGCTATTCAACCGATTCAGCAGTTCAGGTATACGGTCGGCAAGAATGCAACAGACAGCGCGATGATAATCGATGCGATGGATCTACTCCACAGCAACGATGTTGACGGCTTTTGCATTGTTTCCAGTGATAGCGATTACACACGACTAGCAACAAGAATAAGAGAGGAAGGGCTTTTCGTCATTGGAGTCGGGGAGAAGAAAACTCCAGAAGCCTTCACCAACGCATGCAATCAATTTATCTATTGCGAGAACCTTACTGGAACAAAGGAAATGAAGAAAATAACGAAAGAGGAAGAGAAGTCTGATATGCCTGGCCCTGAGCCTCTTCTTCTTCAAGCGTTCGAGATGGTTGCGAGGGAAGAAGAATGGATTAATCTGTCGTCAATGGGGTCTGTTCTTCGTCGATTGGACCCGGCATTTGATCCCCGGACTTTTGGTCACAAAGGTCTTCTGTCGCTCATCAAGGATTACCGCAAAACATTTACGCTCAAACGAGACGATTCAAAAACTCCATCGGTGATCTACGTCGCACTGACTGCCCAACAAGAGGGTGCAGACGGCGGATAGACCGCATCTGATCCTTGTAGTTAGGCTTCCGCATCGCTACTAAGGATAAAAGCTCTTCCGTACAACGCTCCGAATACCAGATTTGCGCAAATCCATTCTTCGGATTGCTATAATCGGGGTGCTTCTCAACCACGTCCTGCATAGTGGGAAGTCGAAGGCCCTAAAGCCTTGGCTTCCACTCGCCTCAAAATCGGTGCCTTATTTAGTTTTACGATAACCTACGACGATGTATCCAGATATCTTCTATTCTGTCTTTATTGCTTCTCCCATTTTGAGCTCTTCTGGAGGATAATAAGAATAATGATCTGCGGTTTGGATACTTAATCCTTCCTCGAAAATCTTCTGGATTTTCTCGGTCGCAATTTCTGGGGTCTCCACGTGGCCAACTTCGTGCGTTTCTCCGCTTTTAAAATGGATGATAATCTTCCAAGACATGATTCCCTCCCTTTGGTTTCAATTACCCTTTCTCTTTATCTCACATTACATATTCAATTTTATCTATTTTGCAAATAGTCTTTATATGTGATTTTGTGGTGATTTTACCTAATGTTAAAGATCAACCGCCCTTTTCTTCCTCTCCTTATCAGAAGGTCAAAAAAGACTGTCAAGATTTGCGACGTGTTTGATACTGAAAAACGGGTATAATTGTTGAAAATTGAGTAAAGGCAAATTTTCAGGAAAATTATCTAAATTACTGATTATTAAGGATCATAAGGGGAAAAAAGAAGGGTGAGCGAGGGGTCTCGAACCCCCAACCTCTGGATCCACAGTCCAGTGCTCTAACCAGTTGAGCTACGCTCACCGTGAAAAGGGGAATAAAATTTTCGCATCAATTATGGTTCTTGTCAATTGCAAATTGGAAGCTAGAAAATAATGGGTACAAAAATAATGGGAAACGTCCCCTTTCCTATTTCTGACTTTCGATTAAATCCAAGACATCTGGCGAATCGCGCCATTTTTCCTTGACCTTTACCCACAAATCAAGATAAACACGTGTACCAAGAATGTGCTCCAGCTCTTGGCGAGCTTGGGTGCCGATTGTCTTTATCATCCGTCCATGTTTGCCGATAACGATTCTCCGATGGGTTTCTTTCTCGACAAAGATAGTAGCATTGATGTATTGTACTTGTTTCTTCTTCCCTGAGAGTGCATTAGGAGATGAATCTTTTATTTCATCTTCTAACTTGTCCATGTAGACAGCTGTTACAAAAGGAAGTTCTTGCTTGACATGGCTGAGGACTTTTTCTCGAACAATTTCTGATAAGAGAAATCTCTGAGATTGATCCGATATTTCATCATCTGAGAAAATTTTTTGAGCTTCCGGCAAATTATCATAGATTAAATCCTCGAGGATATCTAGGTTAGTTCCTTTAAGTGCAGAAATGGGAATGATTTCTTTAAAATTCAGTAAGTCTTTGTATTTGTCGATGAGGAGAAGGATTTTTTCTTTTTTAACGATATCTACTTTATTAATCAGTAAAAATATGGGAGTGGAAATATTTTTCAATATTTCTAAGACAAACTCGTCTCCGTGACCAAATTTTAAGGTGGAGTCGATAAGCAGATTGACAAGGTTGGAAGTCTCCAGAGCAGAATAAACAAAGCTCATCATTCTCTTATTCAAATTATGCAAAGGCTTATGGATGCCGGGATTGTCGACAAAGATAATCTGTCCTTTTTGAGTTGTTCTGATGCCAAGGATGCTGATTCTTGTTGTCTGGGGTTTATCGGAGGTGATCGCTACTTTTTGCCCCAACATTTTATTTAGAAGGGTGGATTTACCTACATTAGGCCGTCCGATTAAGGCCACATAGCCAACTTTCATTTTTGTCATGTATTTAGCGCTTTATGTTATTGTTTTTACCTTTTTGTTTCAATAAGTGCGGATTTAATTAATAAAATCATTACAAAAAAGGTGGGCTTGATAAATCAAGCCCCTACAAAATATGTATCAAATCCCTACAAGAAACCTGGGTTTGATGAATCAAACCCGTACAAGAAACCTGGGCTAGATGAATCAAACCCATACACAAGATAATTTAACACCTGCGGATAATCAATCGGTTTGTTTTTTTATTCTCAGTTTTTTTATCCTTTTCTGGTCCACTTCTAGAACTTCAAGAGATAATCCTTTGATCTGTAATTGTTCGCCCTGCTCTGGCAGTCTTTCTAAATGATGTGTAATCAATCCTCCAACTGTGAGATAGTCCTCTTCGGCAAATTCTAAATCAAATAGCTCCTCGATTTCTTCAACTTCTGCATCTCCCGAGACAACATAATCGAAAGGACCTTTTTCTACAATCCGGGCTTTATCCATGTCGTATTCATCCCGGATTTCTCCGACAATCTCTTCAACAAGATCTTCCATAGTGACTAAACCTGACACACCTCCGTGCTCGTCAACGACTACTGCCAATTTTTGTTTTCTTTTTTGGAGTTCCTTCAGGAGCTCTGCCACTTTCATGGATTCAGGAACAAAATAAGCTTTCCGAATAAGCGGTTCGATGGAGTTGTTCTTGAGTTTATCATCTGCATACTCGAGTAGATCTTTGGCAATCACAATTCCTTCAATGTTGTCTATTCTATCCTTGTAGACAGGGATGCGAGAATGCTTTACCTGTATAACCAAATCTCTAAGCTTTTGTATGGTTGAATCTTTTTTTATAAAAGCAATATCCATCCTGGGGGTCATGATTTCTCTGACGACAGTATCGCCAAATTCGACCACACTTTTCAGGAGCACACCTTCTTCTTTCTCGATGATGCCTTCTTCCTTGGCTTCATCGATAAATGTTTGAATCTCTTCGTCCGAAGCCTCACGTAATTCATCCTTCTCGTCATCTGAGGGCTTTGTTTTTTTTATGAGCAAGATTGGAGAGGCAATAAAATAGGCGAGTCTATAAGAAGGGAGGAAAAAGCCAAGGATTCTTTTTCTGCTTAAAGAGTTAAGAAGACGGGGTATAAGATCAAGGAAAATGAAGTAAATAGCCAGAGAAATTAGAAACAGCCAGAGCGGCCAGAACATTAAATGAGGGAAAATGATATAAAGGTAAATTAGAAAAGCGATGATGAAAAGAATTCTCATAAACTCAACTGCTATTTTGATCTCATCATAGATGTCGAGGATTTTGAGGCGATACTGCTTTTCTTCGTCTTCAAGGAATCGACTGAGAGAAATTTTTGAAAAAGAACCTAATGACAGATGAAAGAGAGAAAAGAGAAATGCAGCCAAAAAACTAAAAAAGAAGCCTACCCATTCAAAAAGTTCTATTTCCATTTTATCCTTCTAATACAAGCTTGTGGATTTTCTTTTCCTCTTCTTCAAATCCCTCAGAGTGATCAAATCCGATAAGATGAAGAAAGCCATGGATGGTCAAAAGCTCCAGCTCTCTTTCCAGGCCGTGTTTTAGCGAAAAACATTGCTTGAAAGCCTGGGGAACAGATATAACAATGTCACCAAGATAGAATTTTCCGTCAGCACTTTTTTCCCCAAGAGGAAAGCTTAGGACATCAGTCGGCGCGTTTATCTTCAGGAACCTGTGATTTAGTCTTTTTATTGTTTTTGTATCCACAAAGACCAGAGTCACCTCCGGGTCTTTCAGTTTACGGTGTTCGACTAATTTTTCAAGCAAATCCTTAAATTTCTTTAGACTGATCCAGTATTTATGCTGTTGATTTATAATTTCTATCATCAGATTTTTTGTTTTTTTCGTTCTTTTTTTTAATTTCAAAGTCAAAGCCAGGGTATTCGACTCGCGGATGATAGATTGAATAAAGAGTGGAGAGAAAAATCGAGGCAACTGCCTGCAGCTCTTTGAAGGAAAAATAACAGTCATCGAGCTGCCCATCCTGTATGTAATTATTGAAGACTTCAGTAATCAGTTTTCTCAGGCTTGGAAGCGAGGGTGTTTTCAAACTTCGAGCTGCTGCCTCGACGGAGTCGGAGAGCATAATCAGGGCAGCTTCCTTGCTTTCAGGTATGGGCCCCGCATACCTGTAGCTTTCTTCCCCTATTTTTTGCATTTCGGGATCATATTTTTCTTTCGCCTTCTGGAAGAAGAATCTCATCAGTGATCTTCCGTGATGTTGGGCGATTATTTCTCTTATTTTTTCTGGAAGTTTTAGTTTTTTTGCGAGCTCCACTCCTTCCTTGACATGGTTAATAATGACAAGAGAGCTCATACTCGGCTTGAGGTCTCTATGCATATCAGGATTTTTGATTCTGTTCTCGATGAAGTATTCCGGTCTTTTAATTTTTCCTATATCGTGGTAGAGAGCACCGGCCTTGACCAGCATGGGATCTAGTTTGATTTCCTCGGCAGCTCTTTCAGCCAAAGAAGCGACAATCAGAGAATGCTGGTAAGAACCAGGAGCTTCGGTAGCCATCTGTTTGAAAACCGGGAGGTCCGTGTTCATAAGCTCCAAGAGCTTGGTTTGGGTTAGGAATTCAAACACGTTTTCAAAGACTGGGAGAAGAAGAAAGGCTAAGGAGCCAGATAAAATCCCTCCTAAAATACCCATGAAAAGTTCGTTGGCAACCAGGTCGATAGGGCCCATTATTTCTCTTATAAGATGGATAATGAGAATAACAATAATATTGATGGGAGCAACAAAAAAAATCCCTGCCCGAAAGGCAGATGTTCTTTTCTGTCTTCCATAATATTTTATTCCGTAAATCGCTGCCAAGCCCCCTATAAGGCAAAAGATCATCAGATAGAAATTCTCTTCGAAAAGATAGCCTACCAGCAAGCTGTTGAGGACTGTGTAAATCAGGGCGAGTTGATTTCCTGCAAGAAAGGCAAAGAGAAGAACTCCGAACTGAAAGAGAAAGGCATACCAGTAGCTCTCAGTATTGGTAAACAGGAGAATATTGGTGCTTGCGCTGAATATGCTGGCTAAGAAGATTGAGAGTTTATAAAGAAGAACACTTATGATGAGAGTTGTACCCATCATGATGAAAATTTTCAAGGCTCGTCTGAATCTCGTGATAGAGTTTATGTAATACCAGAGGGCGAGGAAAAGAAGAGCATAAAGAAGAAATGTGCCAGAGAAGTTGGTTAGCCAGCCTGGTTTGGCCTGTAGGTTTTGGTTGATAATATTGATATAATCTAACGCTTCTTTATTGACCTCATCCCCTTTGCGGATTATCACTTTGCCTTTTTTTATAGCGTAAAAGATAGTCTCTATACTCTGACGGGCCTGCTCTTTTCGTGCTTCTGTTTCTGTTTTGTTGTATGTGATATTTGCCGAAAGGAAGAAGTTAGCAAGATCTGTAAGCAGGGAGGTCTCGTTTCGATGAAGGCCCAGCTGACCTATTTCCTCGGCCAGAATTTCTTTGCCTTCTTTTGTATCAATTATCTCCTCAATTTTTAGGGTTTTTTCAGTATCCGGGCCCGTTAAAAAATTAAAGCCCCTCTCCTGTTCTCCGTAGATAAAAAGGTTTTTCGAGAGGATGATGCCTCGCGCATAGATTTTTCCGAGGAGGCTAATGAGACTTTCCTCAGTAACTGCTGAAAATTTGTTTTTTATCAGAAGCCTCAAGTCTTTGGAAGGAATTTCAAAATCATATTTCTCTTGAATGTCTTTTTGGAATTCATCTCTCCTTGTAATTGTAACGGATTCCTTGATCCATTCGCGTCCAGAATTGAAAAATTCCCGGATATTCCCTTCTGTGTCCAAGAAGATATTCGCATCCTGGGTGTAAACAGGCAGGATTACATCGGCTGCTTCCTTTCTTCTATTTTCAGTTGTTTCTTCATCTTCGACGGTTAAATTAGCTGGGGCGATGATGTCCGAGCGCGCGATCTCGCCTTCTGGGGGGAGGAAGAGGGACTTTGAAGGCACATAAGAGATAAAGGCGGCGAGAATCGCCACAAAAATGAAAAGAATAACAATAGGACTCTGAGCCAGTTTTTGCCAATAGGTTAGCTTTATTTCTGTCTTGGAGGGAGAAGTGCTGTTTTTTTGCTTTATTGTTTGGGGCTCAGACCTCTTGAAGAACTTAAGGTTTTTAAAGGAAATAGGGTTCATTTGCTTTTACTTGTTACGAGATTTAGCCTCGGCTTTTTGGTAGGCTTTTATAATTTTTTGAACCAATGGGTGCCTGAAAACATCTCTTTCGTTAAAATGGATAGTAGCTATCCCGTTTATGGAAGATAGAATTCGCATGGCATGCACTACGCCGGACTTGTGGGGCTGAGGCAGGTCTATCTGAGTGATATCAGCTGTAACAACCATCTTTGAGTCAAAGCCGGCGCGAGTTAAGATCATCTTCATCTGTTCTTTTGTCGTGTTTTGGGCTTCATCGAGAATGATGAAAGAACTGTTCAGAGTTCTTCCTCTCATGAAGGCTAAAGGAGCAATTTCTATGACACCTTTCTCAATCAGTTTGTTAGCCTGTTCTGACTCAGCTAAGTCAAAGAGAGCGTCATAGAGGGGGCGCAGGTAGGGATTTATTTTTTGGTGGATATCCCCGGGAAGAAAACCTAATTTTTCGCCTGCTTCAACGGCAGGTCTAGTAAGGATGATGCGATCAACAGTCTTATTCTGGAGGAAGGAAAGAGCCATAGCCATGGCCAGGTAAGTCTTTCCAGTTCCTGCAGGTCCTATCCCAAAGACTAAATCAAGATTTTTGATTGCTTGAATGTATTCTTGTTGGTTGAGGCTTTTGGGAGTGACGGATTTTCGGGACAGATTCAAGGCTTCTGCTGGAAAAAAGTCTTCCAGACTACGCTCACGGTCCTCTTTTAGAAGATCAAGCACGATGTGAAAATCTTCTTCTTTAAGAGCGTATCCTTTTTCCTCTAGCTCTCTCATTTTGTTGAAGAAGTGTTTAGCGAATTCGACTTTTTCTTGGTCGCCATCTATCAAAAGGCTGTCTCCCCTGACAGAGAGAGAGGTTCCCAGCCTTTTTTCGAGCTTTTTCAAATTTTTGTCCAGAACTCCTGAAAAAGAATTCTTCCTGAAGTAGGGGTGTTCGATTTTTTCCATATTATTATTAGGTGGTAGGGGAGGGATCTTCTTCCATTTCATAAATTATAAACACTAAAAGAGGGAACTTGTCAAGCTACCATACGAGGGGGTCAGACCTTCATAAGTTTTATAGTTTGCTATCTTACTTTTCCCTTTGCTCAAAAGCCCAAAATTTCTATTACGCTGAAATAGTTAAATAATAAAAGTTTGAAAGGTCTGACCCCATCGTTAATTCTTGAAAAAATGGGTGAGGTGTTGTATATATCTTACTTAAACCAAAAAAGATAATAATAAAAGCCCGTTTCGGAAGGGGCTTCTGGTTTTAGTTTAGAAGGGAGAGAAAAGATGGAGAAAGAATTTACAGACGTTTCTATTCCCACATCCTTGTATAAGAAAATAGAAGGAAAGATAAAAGGTTCAGAAATCACTTCTGTCTCGAGCTACGTTGCTAAGGTATTGAGAGAAAGCCTTTCGAAAGAGGAGGCGACACAGGAAGCCTTGACTAAAGAGGACGAAGAAAAAGTAAAGAAAAGATTGAAAGCGCTGGGTTATATTGACTGATTTTACTCTGTTATTACCATGATATGCCCGTTATGATAATTATTCTGATGAGATTGCTATGCTACGCTCGCAACGGCGGATTGCTACGCTCCCCATGGTCGCTCGTCACGATAATTTATTGTATGAGATTGCCGCGCTCCCTTCGGTCGCTCGCAATGACACATTATCAAGAAAATTGGAAAATAGATTGCTGCGCTCCCTTCGGTCGCTCGCAATCAGACTGTGTCACAATTCAAAAATATGAAAAAGTTTGATAAAAATTTCCCACTTAAGGCTATAATTAAGGTGAACAAGCATTTTAAATACTCTTTTTTAGGTAGAATGTTTTGTTTGTTTCCCATTTTGAATCTGGCAATTAATTGTGACACAGTCTGAATGACACATAATCAAGTAAATTGGAAAATAGCCTGCCGCTTGCCTCAGCTTAGGAGAGAAAGATGATTCAGCCTCATGGAAGCAAACTTGTGGAGCGAGTTCTTCATGGAGAAGAGAAAGAGAGAGCTCTGGAGAAAGCCAAGGTTTTACCGTCTCTTAAATTGAATTTTGAGTTAGTAAGCGATGTGGAAAACATTGCTTTCGGTAATTTCAGCCCGCTCGAAGGTTTTATGGGGGAAGGGGAGTACCGGAATGTTTTGAACCACATGAGGCTTTCCGACGACCTTCCCTGGCCCATTCCTATTGTCCTTGATGCTGAAAAGGAAGTGGCTAAAAAATTGAAGATAGGGCAGGAAGTTATCCTGCGTAATGAAAGCAACGACCCAATAGCTCTTCTCCATCTTGAAGAGAAATATGAATACAACAGAGAAGAGATGGCAGAGAAGGTCTTCCAGACAAAAGATACGGCTCATCCTGGTGTGGCTAAGGTTAGAGGCATGAAAGATGTTCTACTTGCGGGGAAAATCGATTTAATTCAGGAATCTCCGACTCCTTTTTATAATTATAAACTCAAACCGATCGAGACAAGGGTTCTTTTTAAAGAGAAGGGCTGGAGGACAGTTGTCGGTTTTCAAACAAGGAATACTCCCCATATCGGACATGAATATGTCCAGAAAACAGCCCTGACTTTCACCGATGGAATCTTCATAAATCCTGTCATTGGCCGCAAGAAAAAGGGGGATTTCAAAGACGAAGTGATTCTTGCCTCTTATGACGAGCTCATCAAGCATTATTATCTTAAGGAACGGGCAGTGGTGGCCATTCTCCAGATGGAAATGAGGTATGCTGGTCCGAGGGAGGCTATCTTTCACGCCATAATCCGAAAAAATTTTGGCTGCACTCATATTATCATAGGCCGCGATCATGCAGGTGTTGGCAATTACTATTCACCTTATGCTGCTCAAGATATTTTCGAAGAATTCCCTGATCTGGGAATTGTCCCTTTATTCTTTAAGTCCTTTTCTTTTTGCAAGAAGTGCAATTCAGTGGTCAACGAGAAAACTTGCCCCCATAAGCCCTCAGAACACATAAACTTCAGCGGGACAAAGATTAGAGAATTGCTGATTCAGGGAAAGATTCCACCGCCGGAACTGATGCGGCCAGAAGTAGCTAAAATTATCCTTGGTTACGACAATCCATTCGTGGAGTAGAAATGAAGAAGCAGATTTATATAGTCTCAGGCCTGCCTCGATCAGGCACATCGATGTTAATGCAAATTCTGGATGCGGGGGGCTTGCCCGTGGCTTCAGACGCAAAGAGGAAACCTGATCGCAGCAATCCGAAGGGGTACCTGGAGGTAGAGAGTATCATAGATAAACTCAAGGACAATCCAGATTATGTGTTCAATTTTGAGGATAGAGTTTTAAAGGTAATAGCCTACGGCCTTCAATACCTTCCTCCTGGCAACTACAAATTAATCTATGTGGATAGGAACATAGCAGAGATATTGGACTCGATGGAGGAAATGATGAGAGCCAAGGATGAGGAAAGGGATGATACAAAGAAAGCCTTCATCAAGTTGAACAATAAGACAAAGGCAGATATCAAAGAAAGAGAGGACATGCAGGTCTTATTTGTAAACTACAACGAGATTCTTTCCAGCCCTAAAAAGCATCTGGAGGATATACATCGTTTCCTGGAGGAGAGAAATCTGGATTTAGAAAAAATGATAGAGGTAGTTGATGAAAAATTGTACAGACAGAGGAGAGAGAGGTAATAAGATGGAGCAAAAGGGCTTCACTTTATGGTTTACAGGATTACCGTCTTCAGGTAAATCTGCAGTGGCAGATCGGGTGGCAGAAATATTAAGGGAGAAAGGCCTGAAGGTTGAGAGGTTGGACGGCGATATAGTCCGAAAGAGTCTGACTCGAGACTTGGGGTTTTCAAAAGAAGATAGGGATGAAAACATCCGACGCGTGACGTTTGTGGCCAAGCTTTTGACCAGGAATGGTGTAGCAGTGCTCACTTCTTTTATTTCTCCCTACCGTGAGATAAGGGCCCAATCGCGGGAGGAGATCGGAAATTTCATAGAAGTTTATGTCAAGTGCCCTCTGGAAGTTTGCATCGAGCGCGATGTAAGAGGAATGTACAAAAAAGCACTCAAGGGAGAGATAAAAGAGTTCACCGGTGTCTCCGATCCTTATGAGGAGCCCCTGAACCCGGAAATTCTTCTGGATACAGATAAGGAAACTCTGGAAGAGAGTGCCGAAAAGGTTATCCAAAATCTGAATGATTTAAGATATTTAGAATAAATTTTGATTAATTAAAATGGATAAATACTTAGTAACGGGTGGGGCTGGTTTTATCGGTTCAAATATTGCCGAAGAACTTGTCCAAAAGGGATATTCAGTCAGGATTATTGATAATTTTTTAACGGGAAAAAGAGAGAACATCTCCTCCTTCTTGGATAAGATAGAATTCGTCGAAGGCGATATCAGGGATTATGATGCCTGCAGAAGCGCCTTAGAAGGAGTGGATTTTGTTTTGCATCAGGCGGCTTTGCCTTCTGTTCCCCGCTCTATCGAAGATCCACTTCTAACAACCGAAATCAATATCAAGGGGACTTTGAACATTCTCCTTGCGTCCCGAGAGGCAAAAGTCAAAGGATTTGTTTTTGCCTCTTCTTCTTCTGTGTACGGCGATGATCCTAACCTCCCCAAAAAAGAAGGCACTGCAGGAAATCCTTTATCCCCTTACGCCATAAGCAAGCTTACTGGCGAAAATTATTGTCGGGTTTTCAGTCAGATTTTCGGCCTTTCCACGGTTTGTCTCAGGTATTTTAACATCTTCGGTCCTCGGCAGGATCTTTCTTCCCAGTATGCAGCAGTGATCCCAAATTTTATTACAAGAATGCTCAAAGGAGAAAGCCCCACAATTTTCGGCGATGGTGAACAAACGCGTGATTTTACTTATGTATCTAACGTAGTGGAGGCCAACATCCTGGCCTCAAAAGCCCAGGGCGTTTCTGGTGAGGTTTTCAATATTGCCTGCGGTGAGAGAACAACAGTTAATTCACTGGCTTCAAATTTAAACGAAATATTGAAGGAAGAGATCAGCCCCTCCTATGCTGAGTCCCGCCCGGGAGATGTCAGGGATTCGTTTGCTGATATCTCAAAGGCAAGGAAAATGTTAAAATATGAACCCCTGGTTCCTTTTGGCAAAGGCCTGGAGGAAACTATCCGCTGGTACAGGGAAAGGAAATAGAGAATGTCCAAGGAAGCATTAAGTCTGGAAAACAAAATAAGCAAAAAGGAAGCTCGCATCGGAATCGTCGGTCTGGGCTATGTGGGGCTTCCTCTTGTCAAAACATTTTTAAGCAAAGGATTTGGAGTTTTAGGATTTGACATAGACAAAAAGAAAGTCGAAATGCTGAATCAGGCTAAAAGCTATATAAAACATTTTACTGCTGAAGAACTGAAAACTTTTCTGGAGAAGAAAAAATTTCAGGCAACAACTGATTTTGGACTTCTCGCCAAGGCGGATGTGATTATCATCTGTGTTCCGACTCCTTTAGACTCCCATAAAAATCCCGATTTATCCTATGTTCTGGCGACAACCGAAGTTATTTTTAAACATTTGAGGAAAGGACAACTGGTAGTTTTGGAAAGCACCACATATCCAGGGACAACGGAGGAGGAGATGCTTCCTCTGTTGGAGGCAGGAGGATTAAAAGCAGGAGAAGATTTTTACCTGGCTTATTCTCCTGAAAGAGAAAATCCAGGAGATAAGGTTTATACAACTGAAAAAATACCTAAGGTTGTCGGGGGTGTCACCCCTAGATGCAGGCGAGTGGCAAAAATTCTTTATGACCAGATTGTAGTGAAAACGGTCCCTGTCTCCTCGACAAAAGTTGCTGAAGCCACCAAGCTTATGGAGAATATTTTCCGGTCTGTCAATATTGCGATGGTTAATGAGATGAAGATGATTTTTGACCGGATGGGAATAGACATCTGGGAAGTAGTCGAGGCAGCTTCCACAAAGCCCTTCGGATTCATGACTTTTTTTCCTGGTCCTGGCTATGGCGGACACTGCATCCCGGTTGATCCCTTTTACCTCGCCTGGAAAGCCAAAGAAGTCGATCATCCGACAAAATTTATCGAGCTGGCAGGGGAGATCAATACCCTTATGCCCTATTATGTTGTTACTAAAACAATCGAAGCCTTAAACAAGAAAGGAAAGTCCGCGCGAGGAGCCAGGATATTGATTCTCGGGATTGCTTACAAAAAAGATATCGATGATCAGAGAGAGTCTCCTGCACTCAAGATTATAAGTCTCCTACAGGATAAAGGAGCTAAAGTTTCTTACAATGATCCCTATGTGCCTCAATCTTATGGGCATAGAGATTATCCCGGCTTAGAGCTTAAGTCCGAAGCTTTGACAGAAAAAATGCTAAAAAAGTTTGATGCCGTGATCATTGCCACTGCGCATTCTGATTATGACTTTGCCTGGATTGCAGAAAACTCATCCCTAATCGTTGACACCCGAAACGCCATAAAGAAGAAAAGGAATAATGTTGTCAAAGCGTAGCTAATACAAACGCAATTATTCCAGTGTCATCGCGAGGAGCGAAGAAGATTCCTTCGCGTGTCATTGCGAGGAACGAAGTGACGAAGCAATCTCATTGAAGATGGTTGAGATTGCCACGCCCTTTCAGGGCTCGCAATGACATTGTAAAAATATATATTGCGTTTATATTAGTATTTTCAGGAGTGCGAAAATAGTTGCCACAGCGTCCTCAGTAAATATTATCTGGGGGCACAATAGTTTATTTAAAAGGAGAAAATCATGAAAATTGGGGTTATAGGTACCGGGTATGTAGGGTTGGTGACTGCTGTCTGCCTGGCTGATTTAGGCCATGATGTTGTCGGAACTGATGTGGTTGCAGACAAGATTGATAAAGCGTCTCGAGGAATTCCTCATATTTATGAGCCTGGACTTGAAGAGTTATTGAAAGCAAACCTCAAGAAGGGAAACCTTAATTTCACTCCGGATTTAGATAAGGCTATCCAATCCTCTGATGTTCTGTTTGTCTCTGTCAATACACCTCAAAAGGAGGATGGAAGCGCTGACATGACATTTGTTGAAAGTGTCTCAAGAAAGATTGCTGATAACCTGAATGACTACAAGGTGGTCGTGGAGAAGAGCACTGTGCCGGTTAAAACGTCAATGTGGATTAAAAAAACAATAACATCGTGTAAGAAGAAAGATGTAGATTTTGACGTAGCCTCAAATCCAGAATTCCTGAGAGAAGGTTCTGCAGTCTCGGACTTTCTCAACCCAGACCGGATAATCATTGGCGTCGAGACAGAGAAAGCCAGGGATATCCTGGTTAAAATTTACGAGAAATTTAAAGACCGAATCCTCGTGACTAACATCGATACAGCAGAGATTATCAAGCATGCGTCGAATTCTTATCTGGCCCTGAAAATTTCTTATATCAACCTTATTGCTGAGCTTTGTGAGAAAACAGATGCTGATGTGAATCAGGTTGCTAAAGGAATGGGATTTGATCCCAGGATAGGAAGCCAGTTTTTGAGAGCGGGCCTTGGCTATGGAGGCTCCTGTTTCCCCAAGGACATAAGGGCGCTCACCAAGATTGGGGAAGATTTAGGTGTTAACATGAACTTGTTCAGAGAAGCCGACCGAATCAACCTGGATAGGATTGATTTTTTCGTAGAGAAGACAAAGAAAGCTCTCTGGATATTGAAAGACAAGAAAATTGCTGTGTTAGGGCTAGCGTTCAAGCCTGAGACTGATGATATAAGAGAAGCGTCGAGTATTAAGATTATAAAGAGGCTTCTTGACGAAGGTTCTTATCTTCGTCTTTATGATCCCAGAGCTATGGAGAATATGAGAGGGATCTTTCCTGAAGAGTCACCGCAAATTTCCTACGTCAAATCTCCCTACGAAGCAGTAAAAGAGGCCAATGCTTTGCTTGTTATTACAGAATGGGATGAGTTTAAAGAGCTGGATTTGAAGAAGATTAAGGAAGTGATGGCTAATCCCATCATTATCGACGGGAGAAATGTCTATGATCCTTCGGAAGTGCGGGAACTCGGTTTTGAATACTACTCTATCGGCCGCCAGTAATATAGCCTGCCCCCTTTTTTTCATCAGTTAATCTTCTATATGGGAATGGTTTTTCTTCTGTAGGGGCTTGATTCATCAAGCCCACCTTTAATTATTTAAATGGATTTAACTTTTATACTGATTTGATTTGTCTTTGTATGGGAATGGTTTTTCTTCTGTAGGGGCTTGATTCATCAAGCCCACCTTTTGTCTTATACAAATGACTAAAAAAAATGTAAAAAACGGAGCCTGCCCCCTTTTTTCTTTTTATCAACAAATGCGGGGGAGGAGCTCTGAAGTTAGAGGCTCAAGCAATCTTAGTCCCCCTGAGAAGGCTGAGAGAAGAAGTTCTCCTGGTTTTCCGATTTTGTCCTCCACCTGTCCTATGATCTCCGCCTTTTTGCCAAGGGAATCCTTTTTTATTTCCTCAAGGATATCACCGGCCCTTTTCCCAGGTGCTATGACCACAGCCCTTCCTTCACAGGCAAGATAGAAGGGATCAATTCCCAAAAGCTCTGCTGCTCCCCTTACAGCTCTGGAAAGAGGAATTTTTTCCTCTTCTATCAGGAGAGAATAGGGGATCCTTTCCGCAAGTTCACAGAGCACAGTGGCCAACCCTCCACGTGTGATGTCCCTCATCCACAAAGCACCTTTTTTCCAGAGGGGAAGGAGAAAGTTTAAAGGAGCACAATCGCTTTTAGCCTTTGATTCCAGTCCAAAATCTCCCCTGGCCAGCATCACTGCAAGGCTGTGTTCTCCAAGAGTGCCTGTTAAGATGATTTTATCGCCAGGTCGGATTTTACTGACAGCGGGTTTGGCTTGAATCATTCCCACGCCTGAGGTGTTTATATAGATTTTGTCGGCCTGGCCGCGCCTGACGACTTTGGTGTCTCCTGCTGTAATCTCAACACTAGCTTTTTTGGCTGCTTTTTTGACTGATTTGAGGATCTTTTCCAGGTCTTCCCAGGAAAATCCCTCTTCTAAGATCAAGGAGAGGGATATGTATTTGGGCTCAGCACCTGAGACAACAAGATCATTGACTGTGCCGTTAACGCACAGTGTGCCGATGTCCCCCCCTGGGAAAAAGATTGGGTCGACCACATAGCTATCAGTCGTGAAAGCAATTTTATGAGGGAGATGAGCTGAGTCGGAAAGCTCATTCAGAAAAGGATTTTTAAAGGTCTTCACAATATGTTGGGCGATAAAATCTCTCATCAACCTGCCGCCGCTTCCAAGCTCTAAGCTGACCTTTTTCATCATTTTCACCTCATTCTTTTTATGTTTTCAGTTAGGATTTGATGAATCAAACTCATATGAATAATAAAAATGCGGGCTTGATAAATCAAGCCCCTACAATTCATTCTTTATGGTTGGATTATATTTATAATATACAAAGCATGCCCCTTCAAAAGAGACCATACAGGGTCCATAAGGGGAATCAGGATTGCATTTTTCAACAAACAGAGGACATTGGGGTGGGGAGATTAGGCCTTGCAAAACTTCCCCACATCGACAGCCCGGAAGATCGCCGCTTCCACCTTTTATGCTCAGGTTGAATCTGATTTCAGCATCGTAAGCAGAATATTCTTTTTTGATTTTCAAGCCACTTTGAGGAATAAGACCCAGGCCCCTCCAATAAGAATCTTTGGTCTCCAGCATTTCTTCCATAACGGCCAGGGCTTTTGGATTCCCGGACGCTCTTACTACCCTTGAATATTCGTTGGAAACCGTGGCCTTTCCGTCTTTTATCTGATCTAAGATAGAAGATATGCCAAGGAGGATATCGCCGGGTTCAAAACCAGTAATAGCTCCCGGAATCCCGTACTCTTCGGCGATGAACTGATAAGGCTTTTCTCCGATAATGGCGCTCACATGCCCCGGGTAAAGAAAGCCGTCTAGGGCTATTTCTTTTGCTTCGACGATTGCTCTGAGGGGAGGAGGAATAATCCAGAGAGCCGAGAGGATTGAGAAGTTGGCAAGATTTTTCTCGGAAGCTTCCCTGAGGGTTAAGGCAATAGCAGGGATTGTGGTTTCAAATCCGACGCCGAAGAAAACAACTTGTTTTTCTGGATTTGATCCGGCTATCTCCAGAGATTCTCGTGGAGAATAGACAATTTTAACCATCGAGCCTGCAGCCGGAATCGCTTTTTGGAGAGAGCTTTTTCTTGTGGGAACCCGTGTCATGTCTCCAAAAGTGGTCAGGATAAAATTTTCATTCTCTGTAACTAACTCTATGGCGGCCTCATGAATTTCATTCGGGGTGATGCACACCGGACATCCCGGTCCGGAAACCATTTCCACTCCCGCCTTTTCAAGCATTTTTTTCAAACCATATCTATGCACTGTCATAGTATGGGTCCCACAGACTTCCATGATCCGGGGAGACGACGGGAGTTCTCGAGTCCTTTTCTCTATCTCAGAAAGAAGACCTCTGATTACTCTTTTATCTCTTAATTCTTTCATTCGAAATCAAGCTGGGCCTGCAATCCTGGCCAGAGGAGAAGGTTTCGTCTTTTTCCCCTTATCCTTTCTGTCCATTCCTTTGCTTCTTCCTTTCCTCATTTTTATTTGCTAGTGCTTCCTTTTCGACTATTTCTCTGAGTAGCGAGAAGGTCTCCCTTGCTTCTTCTTCATTCAATTTGGATATAGCAAATCCGGCATGAACGATAACCCAGTCTCCAACCTTGAGGTTATCAAGAAGCTCAAAATTTGTTTTAACTCTTGTCCCCAAATAATCAACTTTTCCCAAGTTGGATTTGTCGATCTGGACTACTTTTGCCGGAATTCCTAAGCACATTTTTGTCCTCCGCATACATTAGGTTTATAGATTACCAGATATAGGACGCAAGGTCTATCTTTTGACAATTCATATGCAAGTTCCTATAATCTATCTATGCCCGAGAACCTTAAAGATTTCATTAAACCAGGCAGCGAGGAAGAGTTGCTGGTGAAGCAACTCGACTTTTCCCGTCTTCCCCGGCACGTGGCTGTCATAATGGATGGTAACGGTCGGTGGGCGAAAAAGAGGAAGCTGCCTCGGGTAGAAGGCCACCGAGTCGGAGCCAAATCTGTCCGCGAAGTGGTGGAAACGTGTGCTCATTTGGGAATCGAATTCCTGACTCTGTATGCTTTTTCCAAAGAGAACTGGAAAAGGCCTAAAAAAGAGGTTGCAACTCTCTGGAGGCTTCTTGAGGAATTCCTTAAGAAGGAGGATAAAGTCCTGGTTAAAAATAAGTTCTGCTTAAAGTACATAGGCCAGATAGAAGCGATCCCAGCCTCTGCGAGGAGAGAATTAGAGCGTGTTAAAGAGTTGACAAAAAATAACACTCGCTTGACCATCGTATTGGCCCTCAATTATGGGGGACGAGATGAAATTGTGGATGCAGTCAAAAAAATAGTTAACGATAAAGACTTTGATATAGATACGTTGAATGAGGAAAAATTTTCTCAATATTTATATACAATCCATGTTCCTGATCCTGATTTGCTAATAAGAACAAGTGGAGAGCTCCGCGTCTCAAATTTTTTATTGTGGCAGATTGCTTATGCTGAGATCTGGATTACTCAGGAATTTTGGCCTGATTTCCGGAAAAAACACCTGCTTCAGGCGCTTGTCGATTACCAGAAGAGAGAAAGGAGGTTTGGAGATATTTATCCCTGAAGGGTTCCCTCTATTTTCCTTAACAAAATGAGCTTTCGTAAAAGAACACTTACTGCTTTTGTGTTGTTGACCATCTTTTTTTTGGTCATACAATTTATGCCTCTTTTTGGTTTTTTCATTGTATTACAGATTTTGATATTGGTTTCTCTTTTTGAATTCTACAACTTATTTTCAGCAAAAAAAATCTATCCTCACAAAACACTCGGAATTGCTCTGGCACTAATCATAAGCTCTTCCTTCTACTTTAAAGAAATCTCGCTTGAGCTAGCCTTATTTGTAGCTCTTCTCGTCGCAGGATTATATTTTCTCATTTATTACAATACATTAGAGAAACTTGTTTCCTTTCATTCTTCCGTTGCCCTAACGTTTTTTGGCGCTTTTTATTTGAGCTTTACACTCAATTTTTTCTATCTACTGATGGAAGAAAGAGGCCCGTTTTACATCTATTTTCTTTTAGTGGTGATTATTGTAGGGGATACAGGAGCTTATTTATTCGGAAGTCTGTGGGGGCGGCGAAAAATGGCGCCCATAGCCAGCCCTCGAAAAACCTGGGAGGGAAGCATTGCCGGGATTTTAACTGCCTGTTTGGGAGCTCTTGCTGCTCAGCAGGTCTTGTTGCCAGATACTGTTCTCTGGAAGGCTATCCTCTGTGGCTTTCTTGTTCATGCAGTGGCCCAGATAAGCGATCCTTTGGAGTCTCTTTTCAAAAGAGCGGTAGGAGTAAAAGATTCCTCCAATATCCTTCCCGGTCATGGCGGATTCTTGGATCGAGTGGATAGTCTCATATTAGCTGCACCCTTTTTCTATTTTTTTCTTAAATTTTTTTGGGAATAAGTTTTAGGCATTGTCCTAGGGAAACGTGATATAATGAGTTGTCTTTCAGGCTATATTTGTCATTGCGAGCGACTAAAGGAAGCGCGGCAATCTTATAAGAAAAAAGGCTGAAACTGCCGCGTTGTTGCGTTCCTCGCAATGACAATTTATTATATGAGGTTGCTTCACCCCTTTGGGGCCTGCAATGACATATAATCACATGACTTTGTGACAAAGCCAACTTTTGAGATAAAATGAAAAATATTTCAGTCCTTGGTTCAACCGGCTCTATCGGTCGCAGCAGCCTCGAAGTCATCGATAAGCTCAGTCATAGGTTCAAAGTTGTGGGGCTTACAGCCGGCCGCAATACCCAGCTTCTTGAGAAACAAGTCGAAAAATTCAGGCCAAAAATTGTCTCTTTAGAGAGAAAGGAAGAAGCCGAGGATCTCAGGCGGAAATTTAGAGGAGAATCCCTTAAAGTCACTTTCGCTCAGGAGGGAGCAGAGGAAGTGGCCAGTTTTTCGGAAAATGACATTGTTATCTCTGCTATAACAGGCATAGATGGTTTGAGGCCAACTCTAGCTGCAGTGCGAGAAGGGAAAAAAGTTGCTCTGGCCAACAAAGAGTCTATGGTTGTAGCTGGCCCGTTGATCCAGGATATGATCCGGAAGTTCGGAGCTCAACTCATTCCTGTTGACAGTGAGCATAGTGGCGTTTTCCAGTGCCTGGCCAAGGAAGAGATGGAAAACGTAAAGAAAGTAACTCTGACGGCTTCTGGTGGTCCCTTTTTCTCGAAGTCTTCCTCTGAAATGAATGATATCACTCTTGAGGAAGCCTTGAATCATCCCCGGTGGAAAATGGGCAAAAAGGTCACTATTGATTCAGCGACTTTAATGAACAAGGGATTAGAGTTGATTGAGGCCCGCTGGCTTTTTGGTCTCGAGCCTCGGCAACTGGGAATTTTGATTCATCCCCAAAGCATCGTTCATTCCCTTGTTGAGATGAGTGATGGGTCTGTTTTGGCCCAGCTTAGCCCGACCGATATGAAGATTCCTATCCAGTATGCTTTGACTTATCCCGAAAGGGAAGATTCCTTATTGCCCTCACTGGATTTATCCGAGATAAAAGCTTTAGAATTTTATGAAGTTGATGTAGAAAAATTTCCGATTATCAAACTTGCTCGTCTGGCATTGGAAGACGGAGGAAGTTTCCCGATTGCCCTTAACGCCGCCAACGAGGTGGTGGTTTCTGCTTTTCTCGAACAGAGAATAAAATTTATGGATATTTCAGATGTTGTAACCGAGATTGTCGAAAATCATCAAAAAAGAAAAGTCCAAAGTTTAGAGGATATATTCGATGTAGACAGGGAAACGAGGCGAGTATCCTTGGATTTACTAAAAAAAAGGTCTTGAAATGGCAAAAATTTTTATAATCTTAGAAACATTATTATCTTTTATTATTGTCTTTGGCATCCTTGTCTTCGTTCATGAATTAGGACACTTTTTCATGGCGAAGCTCATGAAGATTAGAGTAGAAGTCTTCTCCTGGGGTATTGGCAAAAGGCTCTTTGGTATCAAAAAAGGTGATACTGATTACCGGATCAGCCTTGTGCCTATAGGCGGCTTCGTCAAGTTTTCTGGAGAGGAGGCCTTTGAGGAGAAAAAGGAGCTTGCTCCCCATGATTTTATGGCCAAGAAGAGGTGGGAGAGATTCTTGGTTTTGCTTACCGGTTCACTGATGAATATTTTTCTTGCTTTGGTGCTCGTCTCGATTATCAGCATGGTTGGAGTTACGATTCCTGAGTATTCGGAACAGAAGCCTGTAATTGGCTGGATTGATCCTGGCTCTCCCGCAAAAGGCGCAGACTTAAAGGTTAATGATGAAATCCTGAGCGTCAACGACAGGAAGACAGAAACCTGGAGTGATGTGGAAATAGCCGTGGGAACTAAGCCCAAAAGATTGATAACAATAGAGTGCAAGAGGGGAGAGGAAATAATCAAAGTTCAGTTAATGACCGAGAGCAGGACAAGATTAGCATTTGGTTATGCTGGTTTCTACCCCAAGATTTTGGTCCAGGTGGCTTATGTCCTCCCTGGAACTCCAGCTGAGGAAGCCGGGCTAAAAGTAGGAGATGTCTTCCTGGCTATTAACGGAGAATATGTCTATGATTATCGATTTCTGGAAATAGTCGCAGAAAGTCCTGGAAAGGAGCTTGAGTTCCTTGTCGAAAGGGAAGAAGAGATTTTAACCTTCCATCTTACACCTCGCCTCGATGGAAAAGTCGGGAAAATAGGAATCGGAACAGGAATGAAGTCTGAGCTCAAGAAATTTGGCTTTTTCTCTGCCATCGGTCGAGGCATTAAAGAGAATTGGAAGCTCGCCTTTGTTCTTGTCAATTATGTGAAGGACCTGGCTACGGGCGAAGCATCGGCAGCGCAAATCGCAGGACCTATAGAAATAGCAAGATTCTCTCGTACCTTTTTCCGCATGGGTTTTTTTGCTCTGATGGGTTTTATCGCCTTCATCAGCCTCCAACTGGGAATAATCAATCTTTTTCCTATTCCTCTATTGGATGGAGGTCAGATTCTTGTCCTGTGCTTGGAGGGATTATTCCGAAGAGATTTCAGTGCTAAGGTCAAACAAACTGTGATGCAGTTTGGATTTATTATTTTCATTCTCCTGTTTGTCTTTGTGATCCTGAATGATATCGCCAGAAACCTTCCCAAAGGTTGGGAAGGTTTTCTTTTCTGGAAATAATTTTAAAGGGGCTTGATTCATCAAACCCACATTGATTGCAGGAGCTTGATTCATCAAGCCCACCTTTAAGGAATAAAATGAATCATATGGATTTGAGTTAAAAAAAATGCCTGATATCCTTATCGGATTGTTGTAGGGGCTTGATTCATCAAGCCCACCTTATGGATATAAATAGGATTTATAATTTATGAAAGAAAAAAATACCGTTGACTCCTGTAATTTTCAATATCCAAACGCGAAAACATCTATTAAACGGCGGAAGACAAGACAGATTAAAATTGGAGAGGTCGCTATCGGTGGAGGCGCTCCAATCGTTGTCCAATCAATGACAAAAACAGACACAAAGGATATCGAACTAACCGTAGCGCAGATAAAAAGACTGGAAAAAGTAGGGTGTGAGGTAGTTCGTATTGCTGTTCCGGATAACGAAGCTGTCGGAGCATTCGGAGAGATAAAGAAACAGGTATCACTTCCCCTTGTGGCTGATATCCATTTTGATTATAGACTGGCCTTGGCTTCCCTGGAAAAGGGAGCTGATGCCTTGCGCATCAATCCGGGCAATATTGGCTCTAAGGAGAAAGTCAGAGAAGTTGTTCGGGCTGCAAAAGATCGTGCTGTTCCTATAAGAATTGGGGTAAATTCAGGCTCCCTGGAGAAAGGTTTGCTGCGCAAGTATGGGGAAGCTTGCCCAGAGGCTATGGTTGAGAGCGCTTTGAAACATGTGAAAATTTTGGAAGATATGGACTTTCCTCATATCAAAATATCGCTCAAGGCCTCTGACGTTATCCGGACAGTCGATGCCTACAAGCTTTTAGCAGATAAAGTTGACTATCCTTTTCATGCTGGAATAACAGAATCAGGGAGTCTGGTTCCCGGGTCAGTAAAATCTTCTGTGGGCTTAGCTCTTCTTCTGAATCTGGGATTGGTGGACACCCTTAGAGTCTCTCTGACAGCGCCTCCTGAAGATGAGGTTCGTGTTGGCTATTTAATCCTATCCAGCCTCGGGCTTCGCTCCCGAGGTCTTAATATCATCTCCTGTCCTGTCTGCGGTCGGTGTGAGGTTGATTTTATTAAAATCGTTGCTGAGATCGAGAAGCATCTTTCTTCGATAAAAAGTACTTTTGATGTTGCGGTCATGGGCTGCATGGTCAATGGACCGGGGGAGGCTAAAGAAGCTGACATAGGCCTGGCCTGCGGGCGAGGGAAAGGTGTGATCTTTAAGAGAGGTAAAGCATTCCGCAGCTTAAAAGAGCGCGAAATCATCCCTGAATTTGTAAAGGAAGTCAAAAAACTCGTAGGGATATGATTCATTAAACCCACATTGTTTTTAGGGGCTTGATTTATCAAGCCCGCATTTATGAGGATTAAAAGGAATTGTAGCGGTTTATTAGTTAGTGTAGGGGCTTGATTTATCAAGCCCACCTTATTAAGGTAAAAATATACACGAAAAAGAACATTTAATCAGATATGAGAATAGTTATGAATAAATTAAACCGGATAGAAATAGAAAAGATCCCCAAAGCTACGTTTTTAAAAGATGAGAAATTAAAGAATATTCTTCAAGAAATGGGAGGTGTTCTAGTGGCTTTCTCTGGTGGGGTGGACAGCACTTTCCTCTTGAAGACCGCTCATGAGGTTTTAGGGAAAAATGTTTTAGCGGTTATTGCCAGCTCGGAGACGTACCCTCAGAAAGAAAGAGAGGAAGCCTTAAGATTAGCTCAAAAATTTAATATTCGTTATAAAGTTATCGAAACAAAGGAGCTTGAAAGCTCTGATTTTGTGAACAACCCTCCCCAGAGATGTTACTTTTGCAAGAAGGAGCTTTTCTCGAAGCTTAAAGATATTGCAGAAGCTGAGGGCATTCCCTACGTTCTGGATGGCTCAAACTATGAGGACACGACTGACTTCAGGCCTGGAACGAAAGCCGCTGAGGAGCTGGGCATCCGGTCGCCGTTGAAGGAAGCTCATCTGAGGAAGAGTGAAATACGGCAGCTCTCCAAGAGATCCAGCCTTCCCACCTGGAACAAGCCTTCTTTAGCCTGTCTTTCTTCGCGTTTTCCTTATTACACAAAGATCGACACAAAAAATCTAAAGCAAGTTGCCAAGGCTGAGGAATACCTTAGAAAATTAGGCTTTACTCAAGTAAGAGTGAGACATCATGGTCAGATTGCCCGGATTGAGATAGAACCGTCTGAATTTCAAAAGATAACAGATAAGAAGGTTAGGGAGGCAGTTATCAAAAATTTTAAGAAATTCGGATATATCTACGTAGCCTTAGACCTTGCTGGTTTCAGAAGCGGGAGCATGAATGAGCCGCTTAACCTTGCAAGTGGAAAAAAGCAAGAAGAAAAACGAAAACCGAAAAATAAGAAGTAAGAATACGTAAGATAGAGAGCAGAAAGCGGAGATTGGTAAACTAGAAGGGAGGGGCTTGATTCATCAAACCCGCACTTATGATCGCAGATAGGAATCTTAGGATTTAATTCTTCAAATCCTAGCTAATCAACCGACTGGCTCAAACAACGAGATTATCTGGTTTTTCACCTTTCAATCCCTGGACTAAGTTGCGAGCAGCCATCATGGCCATTTTGAGTCGAGTTTCGTAGGTGGCGCTTGCTATATGAGGAAGAAGGACAACATTGTCCAGGGAAAAAAGCTTTGTTTCGATTTCAGGCTCTCTTTCATAAACATCCATGCCTGCTCCCCAAATTTGCCCTCTTTCCAGGGCGTCTGCCAATGCTTTCTCATCTACGATTGGTCCTCGAGCGGCGTTGATAAGAACAGCGCCTTTTCTTATCAAATCTATTTTTTCTCTGGAAATCAGATGAAATGTCTGAGGATTGAGGGAAGCATGGATGGTGATTATATCCGCAGTTGATAAAAGTTTGTCTAAGGGAAGAGCGGATGCTTTGTATTTTTCCTCCTCCTCTGGAGTTAGTCTATGTGGATCAGAATACACGATTTTCATACTGAAAGCCTGAGCCCTCAAGGCGACAGCTTTGCCTATCCGGCCCATGCCTATGATCCCGAGGCGCTTCCCGGTGATTTCCTTCCCTAGAAAAAGATCCAACTCCCAGCCCTTGAATTTCTTGCGCCTTGTATATTGATCAGCTTGAGGGATTTTTCGGGCAACAGCCATGATAAGCGCCCAGGTTAGGTCGGCCGTTGTTTCTGTCAAAACTCCAGGAGTATTGGTGACAAGAATCCCTTTTTTCTTTGCTTCGCTGATGTCAATGTTGTTATAGCCCACGGCACAGTTAGCAATGATTTTTAAGGAGGGTGCAGAATTGATGACTTCTTTATCGATATCATCCACAAGAAGTGAGAGAAGTCCTTCCTTACCCCAGACTTTTTTTATAATTTCCTCTTTTGTCAGGTTTCTTTTTGTAGCACCTATTTCGTAATCTGTGTGCTCCTTAAGATAGTCAAGAGCCTCGGGCAGGATTTTCCTTGTTATTAATATCTTTGGTTTCATGTCGCTTCTTTTGATTTTTCATGAAGTTTGCTCATCGCTTCTGGTCAATCAAGATAACAAAAAAGCAAACAAGCGGTCAAATGGTTTGGTAAATCAGTCCATATGAATAATTTAAAGGTGGGCTTGATAAATCAAGCCCCTACAAATAAATAAAATCACGGCAAACATTATTAAATGTTGAGGCGAGACGCTCCTTTATTTAGCGCGACCTCTTTACTTAACGTTAAATTCAATTAGAATAAAAGCATGAAAAAGGAAAATTTGCCTCTAAAAGAAA
>Ga0307378_10001920_pt1 | contig 32849 bp, 13 predicted proteins | sample UN1MG_FD_202238 | JGI IMG/M metagenome (GOLD analysis project Ga0307378, IMG submission 202238) | Soil microbial communities from Risofladan, Vaasa, Finland - UN-1 | ecosystem: Environmental > Terrestrial > Soil > Coastal area > Acid sulfate soil | place: Finland: Risofladan, Vaasa | collected... | reverse complement strand
ATCAAGATCCTGGCTGACGATGGTCAGGCAGTTGATCCCCTGGCCGAGGCGCAGAGTCCATCCTTTGTCCTCGATACCATCCCGCCCAGGACAAATGCCAGTCCGGTTGGCGGCACCTATAGCCGGTGGGCAATGGTCTCTCTGGCTGCAAGCGATGATTTAAAGGTTACAGCTATTTATTACACCACTGATGGATCAACTCCCACCAGTGCCTCACACCGTTTCACAGGGCCTATAGCCATAGAAAAAAGCGCAATCCTGAAATTTTTCGCTGTAGACAGCTTTGGCAATCAGGAGTCGGTGAAGATGGAGAATTATGTGATCTCCAAAAAAGTCACTGTCTCGGTCCCTGGTGCAGTCTGGCCAGGATCGAGCATGAAAATAACCTGCCAGGTCCTATACACGGATGGCAGTCTGGTGTCCGGGGAGGTTATCATCTTCACCCTGTCGGTAGACGGGTCTGCCACCTTTGATCCGGACGCCATAACCGGCAAGGTCCTGAAGATAAACAGTACCCGCAATCAAGCACTGGTTCAGACTTCTGCCGGAAAAGTAATCATCAACCTAACTGACAGCCGGGCCGAAGAGGTCCGCCTGACTGTCCGGGATACGGAAGGTCTGGGTCTTGAAATCTCCGGCACTGCCTTGGGCCTTACAGCTAAATTCCTCGATCCTGACCTCGATGAGGACCACGACGGCCTGCCAAACAGGCTGGAGTCTTCCGGCTGCCTGCAAATCAATAACTCCGATTCGGATGCTGACGGCATGCCTGATGGCTATGAATATAACCACACCTGCCTTGACCCCTGTGATCCTGGTTCCACAGATAACCCGGCCCACGGCCCTAATGGCGACCCGGATGGCGATGGGGTCAGCAACCTGGCTGAATATCGATGGGGTACGGACCCCTGCCTGAAGGATACGGATGGGGATGGCCTTAACGATGGCCTGGAATGGGGCACGGACTTAAACGATAACACAGCCATAAGCCCTAACACAGACATAAGCACTAACACAGCCATAAGCCCTATCACAGGCATAAGCCCTAACACAGCCATGAGCACTATCACAGGCATAAGCCTTATCGATAGTTCACAGAAACCCTGGGACAGCGACGGTGATGGCTTGATCGATGCCTTAGATCTTGACAGCGATAATGATGGCCTGCCTGATAATAAGGAGTATTTCAGCCTGAAGACAAGCTATTCAAACCCTGACACCGATGGAGATGGCAAGTCGGACGGCTTTGAGGTTGGGACTGATCCCAATCACCCTGCACTCTGTATCGGTGATAAGGGGGAGACGTGCTTATGTGCACTGAACTCTCTCAATAATCAACAAAAACCAGTTATAAAATCCATCCGGCCTTGCTGGTCTGCGGATAACATTGCAACCATAGCCATAAGCGGAGAAAACCTTACCAGATCCACACTGATCGCTATCGAGCGGCAGGAAACTCCTTCGGAGGTGGGGAAATGCAGTTTTGAAGGTGAGGCTTCAGGAGTATGCATCAGGGGAAATTACGCCTATCTGGCTGTCGGGCGATCAGGACTTCTGATGATCGATATAAGTCAGCCTGACCATCCGCTCGTGATAGGAAACTGCGAGTTTGAAGAAAATGCTTACGGAGTTTGCATTGCCGGAAATTACGCCTGTGTGGCAGCCGGATATGCAGGCTTTTTGGTCGTTGACATCAGCCAGCCTGATCAGCCGGTGGTGAAAGGAATCTGTAATACCCCCGGGTATGCCCGTGGAGTATGGGCACAGGGGAATATGGCTTATGTGGCGGATGAGTGGGCAGGCCTCCAGATCATCGATTTCAGTCGGCCCGATCAGCCGGTCCTGAAGGGGAGCCTGAACACACCGGATTGGGCTTATGGGGTTTGCGGACAAGATAATTACGTTTATGTAGCAGCCGGATACTCAGGTCTTTTGGCTATTGATGTCAGCCAGCCTGAAACCCCTGTTCTGACGGCAAGCTGCAGTACACCGGGCTGCGCTTTCGGAGTATCTGTTTTTGAAGGCTGCGCCTACATAGCGGATAGCTATTCCAGCTTGCAGCTTATCGATATCACCCATCCGGCGTATCCTTTCCTTATGACCAGCATAAAGCTGCCTGGCAAGTCACAACCCCAGGTCCTCGGACTCATCGTCAGTAATGATCGTCTCTATCTTGCTTCAGGCTCAGCGGGTTTCAGCATTCTTACCAGACCCAGCTTCTGGCTTGCCCAAACCAGAGAAGTCAATGCAGCAGGAACAATGATCGAAGCGGTCCTCCTGATCGACTCGATCCTCCCATCCAGAAAATCCGGGCTACCGACTGGCTCCTGTACTATCAAGGCAGTAAATCCTCCCTGTGGAGAGGCTGATTTGTTTACTCAGGTCTTTGAGACTGCAATCACGAATACCCCTCCGCAGATCCAAAATGTATCAGCCAGCCAGCGAAAGGATGGAACCGTAGCCATAATCTACAACTGTTTTGATCAGGAGCAGTCCACGGTAAAAATACGTTTTCAGTATTGGGATGGCTTCCAGTGGAAGGATGGCCAGGCCACGACCGGAGACGGCCCTCAGCCTACAGGATCTAATCTGACCGGCGTGTGGCGTGCGAAAGAAAATTTCGGCGGGCAGTACCTTACCAATTGCCTGATCAGGATCAAAGCTGATGATGAACAATCAGGAAATTGCCTGGCTGAGGCGCAAAGCCCACCCTTCACTCTTGACACCAGGCCCCCGTTCATCACCATCACTCCTCTCGGCGGCACCTACCAGACCCCGCCAACCGTGATCCTCACTACGGATGAGGCGGCTGTTATCTATTACACCACTGATGGCACTAACCCGGTATCCAGATCAGGAACGGTGACGGGATCAATTATAGGATCAAGCACTGGATCAATCACTGGAACAAGCACCGGATTAAGCACTGGATTAAGCACCAATATCTATACCGATCCCCTGAAACTTACGGGCGATACGACGCTGAAAATCTTGGCTGTTGACTCCTACGGCAATCAGGGAACAATCAGGAAAGAGGTCTACACGATCTCCTCCTCCAATACCCAAACCTCTACGCCTGTCACACCCCAGACACAGGGCGGCAGCACTTCCGGAGTATCCCTCCCGACACTCGGCTCCTACGGGAGTCTATACGGAAGCGGATGGACTTCGTACACTCCCACTACCGTGGTACCTTCTGTGACTTCATTCGGCTATTCAACAGCAATTGCTCCGGCCCTTGGTTCGTTCAGCTCATTCAATTCGCTTAGCTCATTTAATTCGCTTAGCCCATTCAATTCGTTCGGCAGCTACCTGGCTCCCGCCACCAGTTACCTGTATTCCTCAATCAGTTACCTGTATTCCTCCAGCAGCTTCCTGGCCCCATCATACGGCTACGGACTGACGGCTGGATATGGGCTGGCGGGTAGTTACGGAACGACAGGTAGCTACGGAACGGCGGCTAGCAGCAATCTTCCCCTGGGCAATTATAATTACCTTGGCAATTACGGCTGGTCAAGCGGAGGTTTTTCCCTGCCATCCTACAATGCCACGACTGTCTATCCCCTTTCTTCTTATTCTTCACCACTTTTATCTCTCCCATACCTCTATTGAAGAAGAGAGCGAAGATAGTAAAGCAGTAAAGAGAGTAAAGCATGGAACAGAATACTTCGTATAAACAGATGAGTAAGTATTGGGGGCGGCCATACAGGACCGCCCCTCCATGAAAATAACATGACATGTCCCAATAATTCAACCATGACTCTATAATTGCAACCTGCAAACCTGCAATACAGCCAACCTTCTTCACATACCGCCGAACCTCCCGTATCTCGCCAGGCTACTAATTCGCACCCAAACCGCCCAGCCAATTCGACCATGTATCTGTCCCATAATTGGTGTTGAGCTGAGGACTGGAAGAATAATAGTTATTTGACGATGGCAAAGACCAGTTTGAATTATTTGAATTATATGATGTTCCCCAAATTGAGTTATATGATGACCCCAACGAATTTGAAGGGAGTGACTGATTAGAGAAACCATATGACAAGGGGTTATTATAATTGCCTTGGAAAATACTGCTTCCCCACCACCAAGAGGTAAAATTGGATTGAGTAACCGGCGGCGGAGTAACGGGAGGCGGAGTAACCGGCGGCGGAGTATTGTCCATGGTAACGAAGGAAATAGTCCTTGCCGAGCTTAACGGGTTTCCGGAGATGTCCGTAACTCCCTGATCGATGCTGATCTGGTAGGTAGTCTTTGGGGCCAGTCCTGCCGAGGGAACAGTGAAGGTAATCGAAATCAGGTCCGGCGATGGTTTGGCCACAAAATTCGAATCATCCGGAGAAACCTTGATATTACTCAACAGAGAGTCCCAATCCATCGGCTCGCTGAAGGTAATGGTCAGGTTCTGCGACAGGCTGACATCGGAGGCATTGGGATTCGGTGTAATACTGACCACCACAGGAGGGATAAGGTCAAGCCTGCTGATTCCGCTATCCGTAATAAACCATAGATTTCCGTAGGTATCCTGCTGAACGCACTTTACCTGCTGGCCAGGAGCAGGTAAGTAAGGACCCAGTGTGGCAGGGGTTTTCCAGGAACTCCAGTCAGTAGTGGCAAAAATGCCGTCAGCGGTAGCAAACCAGTATCGCTCGCCTGGATTCTTATCGCCCGTAGCAGGCCCTGAGAAGATGAAATAGATACTATTGCTCAACAGGCCGGTTACTTTGGACCACTGATTGGCATGGTACTGATATGCACCTTCTTTGGCAGCCACCCAAAGGGTATCTTCCACAGGGTCGAAGGTAAGAGAATTGATGGTGAGCCTATAAGCATAGGTAAAAGAACTATCATTGCCTGAATTGTAAACCATTTGATTGGCTTCATTAAACTTATAGATATCACCACAACCCGCAGCGACCCATTTATTGCCATTGTTATCCAGGGCCAAGGCCTTAACACAGTTTTCCGTCATGCCATGTGCGATATCAAACATAACCTGCCATTGCTGGTTCTTCAGTCGGATAACCCCGTATCTCTGGGTCGCTACCCAGACACAACCATTAGGATCAACGACCATGTCGTTAATGAAATCATCAGGCAGTCCGTTTTGGCCCTTTGGGAAAAAGTCTATCACCTGGCCACCGCCTGTGCCACTACCTGTGCCACTACCTGTGCTGCTATTTGTGCCACTACCTGTGCCACTACCTGTGCTGGTGCCTGTGCCACTACCTGTGCCACTACCTGTGCTGGTGCCTGTGCCACTGCCTGTCCCACTGCCGGACGGGTCAAACTTGACAATCCCGCCTCCAGTACCCGTGTCCGGCTGGCTACAGAGCCAGATATACCCTTGATTGTCCACAGCCAGGCAGGTGATAAAATTACTGGGCAGGCCATCCTGAATTGTGTAGGGGTGATTGGCCCAATCGGTCCAATAATCCGTATCCGATGGGTTTCCACCTGATTTTGGAGCATACCTGAACAATCCGTCCCCTAGAGTAGCTATCCAGAGTCTGCCATTCTTATCCAGGGCCAGATCGGAAACCGGGCTGCTCATTCGATAGTGGGTCCATTCACGGCTGCATACCGTATAAACAAAATTGGCCTCCATGCTGTTTGGTGGAGATGCCAGGTCTTTGGCTGTTATCTTCACCGAAACCTGCTGATTCCCTTCAAAGGGAATCGTCGGAGTATAGGAGACGATGCATGATTGCCCAATTGGGGTAATGGAAGCGCCGGTGACTTCATGCCCGTTAACGATCAGATGCAGGGAACCGGGGCGAGTATCCACGCCTGATCCGATATCGCTGAGGGTAAAACTGAATGTGGGATTGGCCGGTATGCATGATTGGTCAAGAGGATTGCTGCTTTCTACGTATGGCTTGCACTTATCCTGGATAGAGAAAAAATAGTTGAGGGTTGCTTTATAACCAGCCTTATCACTGGCTTCAACTCTTATTGGCACTTTGGTTGAGCACTCAAAAGGTCTGGCAGGCTCATAGCTCAGAGTGCAGGTGTTCTGGTCGCAGGCAATATCGATAGCATTGCCGGAAATATCCAGCCCCTCAACGGTGAGGCGGATCGAATCCCTGTCCACTGCTGCGCAATTCGTGCTGATGTTCATAGTAATCTTTGGGCTGACTGCCACATTCGTGGAATTGGGCGAAGGATTAATACCCCCGATAATCGGCTCGCATGTCTGATCATTTTCAAATGGGGGAGGCTCAAGGGGAGTCGGAGTGGTGGAAGGAATTGACCCCTGAAATTGCTGAGGCATATAACCTCCGACATAGGTAAAAAGGATACTCATTCCATCGTTGAGTGCATCTTTGCTATTATACGAATACTGCCTTGCTATCTGATTGTGGTACTTAAGGCCGACGGTAGCAGCGCCTCCATGAGTGGAGCGATCGCTTCCTGTTAAAACATCCTTATAGAGAAATGCAATGTTATTATTTTCCTCACAAAGGACAACCTCAAAAGTAACGGTATCAGTGCTGACCTCGCCGGTATAGAAGCGCATGGGGATCTCACACCACTCGATGATAAGCCGGGCGGGTTTACTCACCCTATCAAGTAGGTAATACACAGACCCTCCTCCCGATGGATCAAGATCAGTCCAAAAGGGAGCGATGACATCACCCGGATTTCCCGTGCGGACACTGTTAGGATCAACCAGATTAACCAGCGGCTCATTACCCCACTTGGTTGCATCATTGTTACCAAAGGTAAGGTAACCATTGGAAGAAATCTTAATCTGAGTCAGTAGCTCCCCGAAAAAAGAAAACTGGAACCCCATTTCCTGCAGATCCAGAGCTTGAGAGCTATCATCTCCAAGGGACAAGCGGGTACTGCTAGAAATAAAAGATAGTTCTCTCCATTGGTATGTATTATCTCCGACAGCCTGCGCCTTGGCCACCGGCTCCTTGAATGAAATAAGAAAGAGAGTAATAAGAATAAAACATAAAACAATCCTAGATAACCTGACGTCCATAAACTTTCCCCCCGTTTGCCTTTAGTGTACTGGCCTTAATACATGGATAAGGCTACTTATCAATCTGTGTAGTCTATTTGCATTTTCTTTCAAAAATCATGATAAACAGGATATTACTTTGGGCTTATCGTTCGACCTGTTTTGTCCAGATCACAAATTTTTGTTTCGGGGTTGGCTGATTTCCTCTTAATAGATATTCAATTCCCTGAAAAATTTACTCTTTTTAGCTCTATAAAAGTTGTTTTTATAAAGGCATCCTTCATTTTTCAGTGGGAGGGCATCTTAAAAGAAGTAGATTTCTTTTGGACACTTATCGGCTTTTATGAAAAATAGTAACTACTCAGGTTGTTTAGGCTATTCGGCTATTAGCCCTACAACGCCATATTTTTGCTATCTAATGCGTAGATTATGAGTAAAAATTGACATAATAACTTAGTTTTCAACGTATTAGAAAAGACTAGTGAAACTACAAACACTTAGGCTGCACCATAATCCGTTGTAATAAAACAAGTTAATAGGTCGATAATCAATCCAAAGGGATAAAAATGGTAATGTTTTAATGAGTTATCTCCTTGAAATTAAAGCGGTTACTATTAAGTTGCGTTGTAGGGTTAGGCTAAAAGCCTTTCTTGCTGACGGGATGCATGGTCTTTTCCTACTGCCTAAATGCCTACAACCTATCTACCTGAGTAGGCTATTAGGCTAAAAGCCTTTCTTGCAGACGGGACGCATTGTCTTTTCCTACAGCCTAAATGCCTACAACCTATCTACCTGTATTATTATTACTATGTTGAGGTTAGGGGACATCCGAGAATAATTCGCTCATATATTTATACTACGAATGGCTTAGATACGAATGGCTTAAAATTGAATAGAAGCGGCTCCTTACCGGTTGAATAGGGAGTCAGTTTCGGATCTTTCTATGGTGACGGACAAAGCTCCTCTGTCAGAAGAGGGTGTTCTCTGCCCGTATGGCATACCCGGCCAGTTTCTCTGTACTACAGATGTAGAATAGGTAAGATGGGGCTCTAAGCCCCATCTTACCTATTACTTGCTGATTCTATCTGGACGCATATTTATCGTGCAATGTACCAAGCTGTTAATGCGCAGACAAACTGGGAAGCCAATTCGACCACACACTTGTTCCATAGTTGGTGGTCAACTGCGGGTTCTGCCAATTGTACAAATTATACGAAGAAGAAGAATAGCCATAGCCTGAAGTATAGGTTATACCGAAATAACCGGACTGTACACTGAAATTGGAAAAATAGTCATACGATGATGGCCAGTTCAAGCTCGAATTGTACGACGGGTACCAATTATAATTATTTGGTGTCCACAGACTTATACTATTCGATGTCCACAAGCTCGAAGCATTCGATATCCCCAACCCGCTTAAAGAGGGTAACTGATAAGAGGAGCTATAACCAAAGAGGTTACCATACTGACCGCCGAACGTATTATTCTCCCACCACCAGGATGAAGGGCTGGTTGTAGGTGTCGTAATCGTCGTGTTAGATTGAGGAGGTGTCGTAGTTATCGGATTAGATTGAGGAGGTGTCGTAGTAGTCGGATTGGATTGAGTAGTCGCTTTGGTTGTGAAAGAGCTGGTTCTCGTTGAGCTTAGTCGATTTCCGGAAGCGTCCATAACTTTATCGCTGATAATAATCCTGTACGTAGTCTTTGGGATCAAACCCGACTTCGGAGGGATAAAGGTAATTGATGATAGGGCTGGCAACGGTTTGATCACAAAATTGGAGTCATCCGGAGAAACAGTGATATTGTTCAGCAAAGAGGTCCAGTCCATCGGCTCATTGAACGAAATGGTCAGGCTTTGCGACAGATCAACTTCAGAACTATCTGGCTTTGGTACAATGCTGGTCAGCATAGGAGGAATGATATCCAGCCTGCTGATTCCATTATCCGTACCAAACCATAGATTACCATAGGTATCTTGTTTGATGCACCGTATGGAATTCGTAGGAGGTGAGCATGGCTTCGACATGGTGAAGCTCGTCCAGGAATTCCAGTCAGTGGTGGCAAAGATGCCATCATCGGTAGCAAACCAGTATTTTTCACTTGGGTAGTACTCGATCGCAACTGAGAAGACCGAATTGATACTGTTATTCCCCAAGTCAGGATCGCGTTGAGACCACAGGTTATTATGGTATTGATACGCACCGTCGCTGGTAGCTACCCAAAGAGTATCTTCGACCGGGTCAAAAATAAGAGAATTGATGGAGAGCCCATAGGCAAAAGGGAAAGAATTATAGCTGCCGCCATTATAAACCGGTTGATTGGCAGCATTAAACTTATAGATATTTCCCCAGATCGTACCGATCCATTTATTGCCCTCATTATCCAGGGCTATAGCCTTGACCCAGTTGTCCGCCAACCCGCCATGATCGATATCAAATATAACCTGCCATTGCTGATTTTGCAACCTGAGAACTCCGTATCTCTGGGTCGCTATCCAGACACAATCATTAGCATCATTAGGATCAACGGCCATGTCTTGAATAAGATCATCAGGCAGCCCGTTTTGGCCCTTCTGGAAAAATTTGATCATCATGCCCGTGGATGGATCAAACTTGGCTATCCCGCCACCTGAACCTGTGTTCGGCTGGCTGCAGAGCCAGATATATCCCTGGTGATCCACTGCCAGACGGGTAATAAAATTACTGGGCAGGCCGCCATTCTGATCAGTGTAAGGGCGATTGATCCAATCGGTCCAATAGTCCGGATCTGATGGATTCCCATTGACTTTGGGGGAATAGGTGAATAATCCGGCCCCAAGGGTAGCCACCCAGAGTTTGCCTTTCTTATCCAGGGCCAGATCTGATACCTGGCTGTTTAGCAAATAATGGGTCCATTCATGGCAGCAGACTGCGTATTCGAAATTGGCCTCCATGACATTAGGTGGAGATGCCAGGTCTTTGGCTAGTATCTTCACCGGAATCCGTTGTTCCCCTTGAAAGGGATGTGATGAAGTATAGACTGTAGTATTATAGGAGATAGTGTATATTCTCCCATCCGGAGAAGCGCTCACAGCGACATTTTTGTCCTCTTTCCCATCAACTATGAATTGTAAGGAATGAGGATCAACTCCGTATCCGATATCGCTTATAGTGAAGCTCAGAATGGTATTGGCCGATATACAGCGCTGATCAGGATTACTGCTTTCTATATATGGCTTACAGGAATCCTTGATGTAGAGAAAATAGCTTTGCGTGGCTTTATTGCCAACCTGATCTCTGGCTTCAACTTCCACAGGGACGATGACAGAGCACTCAAATGGTACAACAGGCTCATAGCTCAGGGTGCATATGCCCTTGCTGCAGGCAATATCGAAAGCATCGCTGGAAACATCTTGCCCGTCAACGGTCAGGTGGATAGAATTCTCATCTATTGGGGAGCAAGCGGCCTTTATATCCATGGTAATTTTTGAATCAACTGATACATCAATGGAATTAGGTATAGGGCTTATATTTTCAATAACCGGCGGTTGATCACAAGTCGGCTTATCGCCGCCCTCACCGCTAACCTTGACAAGGGTGGTAAAGGCAGACTGGTAGAGCAGTGACGGCTCCCTGGCCGGGTCCTCCTGATCACTTGCCATGACCTTTACGCTGACCGTCTGGTTATAGGCAAACTGTTTATACAGAGGATGGTGATAAGTCAATAGGTAAGCGTTGGGGTCCGGGAGATACAAGCTGGGATCTTGAACTTGATCCGGTTGAATAGACCAGGTAATCTGGGTATTATCAATATAATTTCCATCAACGTAAAGATGGATCAATGACCGGACCAATGACAAATCTGCTCCCAGGCATAGATCTTTTACCTTGAGAATAATATCAGGAGTCCGTGAAACCTCACCCTGGTCAGGCATTGGACTGATGGGCACAATAGCAGGCATACGGGTACACTTTTCTTCAGGATGCGGCTGAGACGTCTGCGCACTAAAAGAGATGGCCATAGAATCGTGCAGTGCCTCCTGTTTATTATAGGAGTACTGCCGCGCTATTTGATCATGGTATTTGAGGCCGACAGTGGCTGAACACCCCTTGCTATGCCACTCACCACTCTGCAAAGTCGCATCTTTATATTGAAATACAATCTGATTAGTTCCCTGGTAGAAGATCACCTCGAAGGTAAGGGTATCAAGGGTAAGCTGATTACCACTCCATACAGGAATCTTGTACCACTCGACAATGAGTCTGGGTGATGGCGAGCTTTTATCAAGGAGGTAATAAACCGATCCGCCTCCCTCACCGGATGCAGGACCGAGGTCATCCCAGAACGGAGCAATGACATCGTGTGGATCCCTGCTGGTGACTTTATTGGGATCGCTCGTATCTACTAAAGTGTCATTGGTAAACTTCTTGGCATTATTATTTCCAAAGGTAATATAACCATTGGAAGAAACCTCAATTTTGGTTATTGGTTCCCCAAAGAAAAAAAAAGAAAAACCAAGACCCGCCAAATCAATAGATTTGGAATCATCATCCTGAAGTTCCAGTTTGCCCTTGTCAAGATTTGAAGATGATAGCTCTACCCATTGGTAAGGATAGGAATCGTCAGGAAGGTATGGAGGAATGGTCACTTCGTCTGCCAAAGCTGGCTCGGCTGCAAAAGCAACATCAACATTCAGGAAAAACCCATTACGCGAATGCTCCCTGCTGCTCCACGACTGGCCATTACCAGGGGGGGAGAGATCTATCTTCAGTCTTACGGATAAAATTAAACATAAAATAATAAAGGTAAAACATAAAGCGGCCTTCAAAAACCTGGCTCTCATTAACATTCCTCCCATTAGCCTTATTCTTTTTCTGTTAACTTATGCAAAATTACCTAATATATTTTATTTGCTCCCTCTGGCCTTATTCAGGGCAAAAAATTGAGAGTTCGGGAGTCAGAATTCAGAAGTCGGCACTATGCAGGGTGAGTCTTATAACCCACCCTGCATACGTTACATCAATAAGCTAGAGAGACTGGCCAGGTAATCATAAAAGTGTCACTACTAAGCCAATCTCAGCAGCTATCACTTAAAAAACTCATCATGGCAACCCCCGCACATATCACTCCCTATCCCGGTATCCTTTAAAAAATTATCCTTTACCAGCAATTTACCGTGGTTATCTTTCGTTGAACCGCTATTAACCATCCCATTCCAGGAGGTTGAGGCAGCATGAACACCATGGCAGGTCAAACAAATTACCCCACCCCTGCTACCTCTATTAAGATAAGTAAGGCCATACTGAGATCCGCCTCCATTGCCTTCAAGCTTATCTCTGCCTGAAAATTCAACAGGAAAGTCGCGTGCCGTTTTGGAAGTATCGGGAATCGCCTTATCCCCAACAGGGTGTGTTGTCCCTTCAGCCTTGGGATCAGGGTTGTTTGGGGTGCAATGGCACTGTTCACAAAAACCATCTTTTGAATCCTGGGGCGTTACCTTAACATCTATACTATCAGTACTATCAGACATGTACGGTGAAGCGACATCACTGGAACTCAACTTATACAAATAAGGCGGCTTTTGATTACTGTGCACATCATGGCAACTACCGCAGTAGAATTCTCCGGCCACCGTACCATAATCATCCATAACACCGCCAGCCGCACCTGGTGTGCCATCCGCGAGCGGAAATTTTCCATCTTTAATAACCCTACTGGTATTAGCCTTCGTATTAGCACTAGAGGGCGCACAGGCGAATCGATGGCTGAAAAAGCCCCTTCCTGCCGGCTTCAACAAACTTCCCTTCCCTCCATTCTCACCATAGGGACCTACTATGGCGGGGTCTCCGTGGCATCCATAGCACATGGCCTCATAGCGTGCTGTCGGATCACTTATCGAGCTGATGCCTCCACCCTGGTCGCCCCAATCAAGTGCTTTGGGTGGCACCCGCATCAAGGCATTAATATCCGCCCGAACAACTGTTCCCTGCTTGTCGTCTGCCCATGCAAATTTTGGAACATCCCTGGGGTCGTTCTGATCCAGGTGGATAAAGTGGCAGAACATACATCCGCCGCGTTTTTTGTTTCCTATAGAGGGATTGTCGGGGTCATTTATCGTTTTAAAATGCAAACCTTTACTTGTACCGTTACTTGCCATGAGAAGAGACGCACTCTTCAGGGAAGCTTTACAAGCACCATGACAGTGCTCGCAATAGGCAGTATTATCATCTTTAAAATTGGCATAGAGTAAGTAACTCGGATTAGCCTGAATTGTTGGATTATCCTTAATTGAAGGATCTTCGTAAGAAGTGTCATGATCTAAATGGCAAGAGATGCAATAAAATTTCTGCTGACTAATGGGAAGAGGCGGCTGTTGCCAAAAAGGTGTCTTAAGCTGTTGATATCCATCCAGCCTGAATATATTAGTAGCAGGGATATCACTTTTACTATGGCACCCTGAAACCGCGCAGGATGTATCAGCCCACTTTCTACCAAGTGGATGATTGCCGTGATCACCCCTTATCTGGATATCCTTAGAGTAATTGTCGTTGTTGCAATGACAAAACACGCACCCTTCACTCCAATATCCCTCGCTAACGATTGATAGTCGGGCGTATCTAATCCGTGACATTGAATCATCAGGATTAGGATTGCTATCAACAAATAAAAGCAATTCTGGTCCACGACCAAAGCCTAGTCCTTCTGGCTTGCCACTATGGGGAGGATAATGGCAATACTCGCAAGTGTTCGCATTTTTCAGCGCCTTAAGAGCATGCGGCGCGTTCCTGTGGCACTGTATACAAAACTGTGTACGATCGTGGGCTAACCCCGCAGACCCTGGCTTATCGATATTCTCAACCCGTAGATAGTCCCCATTTCCTGTTTCATCTGGTATTCCAGTTGAATCTTTTGGCTGTTTATGCGGGTTATGACATGATCCACAATAGAAACCTTCCTCAGCATTAACAGGAAATACATCGGGAACATCAGCCTTATCTTGAGTATGGAGGCCTTCAACTTGTTCCCCCATAACATGACTGTAACCATCTGTCCTAAAGACATTTCCGTACCCCGTAGTATCCTTTTTGACAAGCGTTCCGCCTTCAACATATTGCCTAATATAATGCACCTGCTTTAACCCGGAGGAAATCTTTTTAAAATCATTATTCGGCAGATAGTGGCAACTCTCGCAGAGATCTTTTACTTTAGTTTCTTTATTCGTTTTATTGGGCGACCAGCCACGCCCCCAGATTTTATTCCCTTTCCCTCCATGCGGCTTATGACAGTTAGCACAAACTTGTTTTAGGGGAGTACCAATTCCCGTTTCGCATTTATGTCCGTTATACCGTGGTTCTCCATTATTGTCGCGCACTCCATCGACCGCATAGGTTATAGGACAAAAAATAAGAGTAAGCAAATAAATTCCTATTAGCAATGGTATAACCTCGATTTTTCTGCTCATTCCTCAACCCTCTCCCTGAATTCCTCGAACTTTTCTCACCACTTTACGTGAAAACCTGCAAGTTTTAACATACGACTCTTACATAAAAATATAAAGTCATTACATAGAAACATAAAACCTGATAGATAACATAAAGTTCATAATATAAAGCCCATGACTATGATTCAACTCGTAAATCGATATGCAAACTAAATAAAAAGCAGCTAATGTTATTCTGTAATTTTGTGTTTCAATGAGAAATAATATGCAAAATATATACCATCTAGATCTCTTTTATGAATTGAATCCTACCGGTTGAACCCTACTAGTACGGCTTGAATCATCATTTTTAAGTCAATATGCCACGTTTGATAATAAAAGCCTATTCCTCAAAATGGAGACGGACCCTTCAAGGTAAGCATCTGCGAAGACCAAAGCCTGCGGAGCTACAGGGCAGTAACCGTTAGTCTGATCAATAAATCCTGCTAAACATAAATTTTCGATCTTTAACTTTACCGGCACAGAATCCATGCTCATTCTATCTGGCCGCATATTTTAGGTAGCCGCATATTTATAGTGCAGTTATCTTTTGTTTATCATTCGGTTCATTCTTTATTGATACTATTAATTCTTTATTGATACTAACCAATGGTGTTAGTTACTTTTCTTATAAAATCAGAGTGTTAATGGATGAAGCTCTCTGAGCTTGATATACCATTATCGCCGATTCAAGCCCTGAGCCAATACTCGAAAAACACCCATTTTCTAACTCAAGGATTTTATCGAGTTACAAAGTAGCGCCATTGGTTACTATCCTTAATGTTTACTATTCTTTTTTATTATCGAGCTTTCCTCTTAGATGCAATTTTCTCTTGATAAGATTCTGAAATTATGCATAAGGCTATATGGGGGAACTCCTCTCACAATAGCCACCGAGCCAGGCAAGGTAGTCTGGCTCGGTGGTTTTCAAAAAGTATTCGCGTAATATTTCGATTAGCCTTAATACTCCCGAAATTCACGTATCTAAGCTGAGATAATAGCTCTGCTATTAAAATTTCGTACTATCATGGCAACCCTGGCACATACTGCCACCCGGCGGGCCCACATAATTATCATCAACGAGCAGATAACCATGAAGATCCTTTACTTTCTTCGTAGAGCCAACCGTCCCGCTCCAAGGGGTTCTGGCTGCATGAACATTATGACACGTCAAGCATATTACCCCAGCATTACTGCCTCCTTTATCATAGGTAATACCCTTATCCGATCCGCTTCCTCCACCACAGAATTTTTCAGTGAATGGTGACAGAGTCTTTGCAGCATTAGGAACCCACTTTATTCCAACAGGATGGGTTATCTTACCGGTTTCTCCGTCTGGATCAGGGTTATTTGAAGTACAGTGGCATTGTTCGCAAAAGCCATCTCTTTTAGCCTGTGATGTAAATGTAGCCTTATAATCATCAGATTTATATGGCGAAGCAAAATCATCTACACCCAAGCGATACAAATAAGGATACTTGGTATTGTCATGCACATCGTGGCAAGTACCACAGTAGATCTGTCCATCCACCGTACCGTAATCATCGTGGACATCGCCAAGTTGACCTGCCTTACCATCTCCTCTCGGAAACTGGGATTTTCCTAGACCGATGTTAGACATGGTATTAAAACTAGAAGGCTTACAAGCAAATCGATGGCTGTAGAAGGTCTTTCCCGTTACTTTCGGATTCAATAGGGAACTATTTCCCGTATTAGTTTCATCATAAGTTCCAACTATCTCAGGATCACTATGACACCCGTAGCACATAGCCTCATAACGGTTCCGTGTATCAGTTATCAGATTAATGCTGTACGCTTCCTCTATTTGCTTGCCCCAGTCCAGTGCTTTAGCCGGGGTTCGCATCAAGGCTTTGATATCCGTTGGGATACTATTCTCATTGTTCGTCTCAGGGATAACTCTATTGTCCATTTGGTCGTTCAAGTGAATGAAATGACACAACATACACCCACCACTTCCTTCTTCGTTCCAACCTTTTGGCTTTGCTGTCTCACCCTCCAGGTAATATACTTTTCGATTAAGCTTCTTAGGAGAATTACTTCTCGTTACATAATGCTTGCCGCTATTGGCCGCAAGGAATGCCTTTGTCTTGCTGGTGTGCATCGGCAGTTCTACGGTTGATCCTGCCGAACAGTTATGGCAATATTCACAAAAGGCAGTATCATCGTCTTTAAATTTCGCATAGAGTAAGAAACTTGGGTTACCTGGTACTTCGGTAGTATGAGCGGCATGGCAGGATGTGCAGTCAAAGATCTTTCTCTTATCTGAATCAAGAAGCGGATTTTGAGTTGTTGTATCAAGGCCATCTAGCTCAAAAGCAATTTTTCCGCTAATGAAGGGCGGATTGACGTGACATCCCGACAATACACAAGAGGTTTTTTCCCAGGGCCGCCCCATCGGATGATGGCCGCGAGTCTTGCCAAGTTTTGGAGCGTCTTTCCATGTAGACTTGCCATCAGGGTCTGTAAACTCAAAATGGCATGATGTGCAATTGGTAGATTTATAAGCTACATCCGTAGAAGCCTTAAAAGAGGTATCAGGAAATTCGAAAGGCCCTGTTGCCGGAAGATAATCTACAAGGATAAGTCTTTGTTTAGAAGCGATGTCATCTGCATTTTTATATTTATACCCATCATGGGGCCGATGGCACGCTTCACATTGTGGATCTGAGGTTCCATAATTGTGGATATGAACATGGGTCCCATTCTTGGGGTGGCATTGCCGGCAGAATCCCCGACGGTCGTGAGTAGTCCCTGCATTGACACTACTCATAACCCGCAGATAATCCCCGTTCCCATCCGTTTTCCCATTTGGCTGCTTATGGGGATTATGGCACGATCCGCAATAAAAACCACCCTCATCATCATTTAAGTGACGAAGGTCATCGGGTATTTCCGCCGTCTTTGAATTAGTTGTACAATTCGCGTTCACCTCCATAACATGGTCAGCGCTTTTGTCAGTTTCACCCTTTGTTAGCGTGAAAACATTCCCATTTTGATTATTATACGTAGCATTTGCACCTGTGTCATTCCACTGAGACATACTTCCATGCTCTTTATACGTCAACCCGGAAGAGATCTTTTGAAACTCAACATTCCCAATATAGTGGCAACTTTCACAGAGATCTTTTATCTTAGCTTCAGGATTCGTTTTATTCGGCGACCAGTCACGCCCCCAAATCTTTATCCCCTTCGCTCCGTGAGGAATATGACAATTAGCGCAAACTTGTTTTTTTTCTCCTGGTATGTCGTGCTCACTACATAGATGCCCCCCATAACTCGGGGCTCCATCAATTGCATTGGCTATGGGAGAAAAATATACAAAAGTAAGTAAGTAAACCCCTATAGCTAATAGTAAAATTTTTATACCTTTTTTCATTTTCCGATTTCCTCCTCCATAGACTCTCTATTAACCATAGACTCTCGATTAACCGCTCTTTATCTACAAGTTAATCCTGTCTCGTGTGCCCTGCTGTCAGTACCCCACCGGCTGGCAACAAGCCATTCAATCTCCCTCCCTAATACCTGGGCCAGGCAACTTTAACCGTCTATAATTAGTTGGTTTTTTAATCGTTTAAGCGTGAACATGGACCTGCACCTTTAACCAAAATGCCTAGATCATCATCAACTCCTCCTCTTCATGATAAGCTACTACATAAGCTTTTTACCACTTGTGCTGGAAAAATCTGCATAGATACTAAATCCATGAACTTGAAATAAACATAAAATATATTATATTACAACACGTTCCATGACACTCCAAATGCACACGAGAGAAGCAAGGGTTATTTCGGGTTATTATCCTTCACGATATAAACCTGGTCCGTCCCTTGATCCATAATTAAAAGCGAGTCATCACGGCTACTGGATATGCGTATCACCCTTTTAAAGTATACCTTTTCTCCCTTATCATTATCCAGCCATTTGATTACCCCGAGACATTTTCCTTCGGGATTGAACACCTGGATACATTTCAGCAAAAGGTCCGCTGCATAAATGCGGCCTTGAGAGTCAACAGCCATTCCGGTCAACCGGGAGAACTTGCCCAGCAAATCCCCACTTTCTCCTATTTTGGCAACCTCTGTTCCATCCTGTTTGAAAACCCTGATTCTGTCACACAGACCTTCCGGGACGTATACTTTTCCCTGGTTATCGAAGCGGATAATCCCCGGAGTGCAAAACAGACCAGATTTCTCTCCTTTAAAGTACTTGAGAAACTTGCCATTCAGATCGTGGATAGTGATATGCCCATTAGCAGAGTCACTGAGGTAGAGCTGGTTGCTCTTCCTGTTAATGGCTATACAACCAGGGGCATCATTCTTATACTTATCATTCTCAACGAGAGCTGACCTGGTAGAAAATTCTTCCTGAAATTTTCCGTCCGGAGTAAAAATTATGATCTTCTCCCGGTCGATATCATCAATGAAGACCCTATCCTGATTGTCTACGGCAATGGAAAAGGGCCGACTGAGTTGCCCTGCATCTTTTCCCGTCTCGCCAAATTGAAATAAAAATCTCCCCTCTCTATTAAATACCATAACCCTGGGAGGGAGATCCTTGAGCAGGTAAAATTCACTCTGCGAATTCTGGGTCAGATCGATAATGACTCCGGGGTCTTTCTGGTCACCTTTGGTATTCTGTGTTCGAGAGCAATCCAATACTCCTATGAACTTAACAGGTCTATTGGGAGCTACGTCATCTTCCTGACTATCTGTCTCCTTGCTCTTGGTGGTGTTATTATCTCTCCACCTTCTCTTGGCAAGAGCAGTCTCCGGAAGCAGAAAACCGGATGTCAGGATAAAGATTACCAGTAACCAAAAGCTTATTAACCATAAGCCGAATGAAAACCTTTTCATAATTCCTATGCCTCCCCTTCCAGTTCCTCTATGAGGATAAGATTCAAACAGGTGACTATTAATTAAAGGTAACTTGAAATTCTGTATGAACAATCTGCATGAACAATGTAAATAATTCCTTCCCGATCAAGCGATGCTCAAGAACTATGATTAAGAGTAGGAAACTTAAATTACTGAGTTACCATTCAAGTAGATAAAAAGGTTGATAGATACAGCCCCAAACAGTCAATTTTAAGGTAACTCTTCTATCCTTCACCTGCTGTAAGAATAAATCAAAAAGGTGCAAAATAGATACCATGCGCACCCTTTTCTTGATCTCCTAACTTTTGATTGGCGACGAGATAACTAACAACGAGTACACCATGACATACATAACTACCCGGTTTCCATTTTCTCTGCATTGGGGATTCCCCACTCACCAAAAATCCCTTACCACAAAGGCTCCCTGCCTCAAAAGTGAGGAATAGGTAGGCTCTCTCTCCCTCAAGGGGAAAGAAACTGACGAAAAATTTTAACCGCGCTGTACGCTTTGAATAACAAAATTCACTGCCTGACTCGAAGTATCTGTGCCTATCTGAAGTAGTAACAAAAAACACCCGAATAAGTCTATAATATTTAATATTTTTTCATATATCGGTCATAGAGCTTATTTACTATTACCATTTATCAAAAATCTATCCAATTTTTCTTTCGCTTCGGTCTTTGTTGCTACTATAAATAATCGTGCTGGGGAAGTTTCTCAATACAGGCTACGCTCATTTGCCAAGTTGGTTGGACTCGCTTCGATATACAGCTTTTATGGTGGATTCAACACATCTCCCTGCATCAGCAGGAATTTGTCTTTCACCCCTGATACTACCTGCCAAGCCGCATAAATAAGATACAACTTTCATATGGGTAAGATGATTATGTCTATCTTTTCTTAACGTCGATGAGGAAAAAAATCCTGTGAGGTAAAATAAATTTCTTCTTGCCCCCTATGAAAGATGACTCACCATATCAAGAGCATGATACATCCTTGCAAATATCAGAGGCATGCTCCTTTATATTGAGAAATATAGCATAACTAATATAATATAACAAAGGTATACTCCTAAGTCAATTGATATTTTGCCAGACAGCCCCCCTTTTCCAACCGGAGATATGGGGAGATATATGATCCTGCTTTAATTTATTAAAAAACAATGACTACTTAACTTATCAGAATCATTAAAAGCATGAGTCTATTCCAAAATAGTTCCTGCTGTTAACCTGCACAAGCGAGACGCTCATGCTACTGGCAGGACCAGCGTATCGCCTGTCTCAGGGAAGCCTTTGGCTCTATTTTGGGCTCATAGTTCATCGACAAAATGCACGGATAAGTCTAGATGCATCGGTATCCAGTTAAAACAGCCGCAATCCCGTCATGGACGCGAAGGTGGGAATCCAGAAGTAATTGTTATCACAAACACTAGATTTTTGTGACGGCTAGGAATAATGTGGAATACACTTTTAGAATTATGCGAGGCTTTTCCTACTCAAGGGGAAGGAAACTGGCGAGGGATTTCCACCGCGCTGAACTGAGCGTGAACGTATGATAAAAGTGACCGCACTGTTTCGAAAAGCCCTATTTATTACAGGAACAAGTGCCCAATCACAGTGATCGGCCGGTCTTGATGCTGAAGGCCTGAGATGGGCAGACGATGAGGTGGTCGTGCAGGACGATATTAAATTCTGAAGCCAGCGTAGTTATCCTATCGGTCATATTGTTATCCTGCTCGGAAGGAATGGCCCGGCCGCTGGGATGGTTGTGGACAAGGATCATGGCCGTGGCATTATGAATCAAGGCTGGCTTCAAAATCTCTCTTGGGTAAACAGGGGCCTGGTCTACGGTCCCTTCTACCAAAATTTCATGATGAATCAGACGGTTGGCTGCATTCATGCACAGAAGCATCAGGCATTCCCGCTGATTGGCCCCTATGGCCAAACGAACAAAATCCGCCACATCTTCGGGCGAGGAAATCGCTTTTGCCCTTTGCGCCTGCTGCTCCAGATAACGGGTCAAAATGGCACGTATGGAAAGCAAAAATGCGGCCCCTGATGGCCCTATGCCTTCTACTGCCTGCAACTTTTCGGCAGGCTGATCAAAAACGGAGGCAAAGGTGCCAAAGGTAGAAATCAGCTCTTTGGCAATAATCTTGGTATCCTTTCTGGGAATGGCGTAAGCCAGAATCATTTCCAGAAGTTCGTAATCAGCAAAAGATGATCTCCCGCTTTTAAGAAACCGCTCACGTAATCGGTATCTATGCCCGGACTGGGAGTCTGATACATTCATAGTTTCCCTCCACCCTGAATTTTCCTACACCCACAATATTAATTGATCAGCATTAATTAATTAATAAAAATTAAATAATCATAATTAAGGCCAATTAAATATATATACAAAAATTACAAGCCAAATGTCAACTTTTACTTCATCTCGGAACGCAAAATTTGGGTACTACAACGATACTTTGCCTGAAAGACCTCTCTTGGAGGGACTTTTCGAGGCAGACAAATGTTGAATAACGCCTGCCAGGGTTTTGGGGCTGATTGATTTTTATATTCATAAACGATTTCAAGCTGTTGTCCATAATTAAAATCTATTTGAAAACCAAGCTTTTAGACAATTTTAATTCATCTTAGTATAATATTTATGTCAGTTGATAGCCTCATAAGGAATGACCACAGAGTTGTTACCGTGGAAATACCGTTTACCGCGAAAATATCGTCTAAAGAGATCGACTTTGCTGAAAAAGATAGATTTTCAGAGGATGACCATTCTTTATGGGGGACCATCCTTCATGGGTCCTCCATTCAATCACAAGGAGAAAGAAATGAAAAAAAGGGTCTTGTTCCTGATGATTTATTTTCTTTGTTTTGCCTTTTCTTCGGTTGGTTACACTGCCACCCGCACTTACTATGTCGCGCCGGATGGGCTGGACAGTAATCCGGGGACGGCATCCCAGCCCTGGAAAACCCCTGGGTTTGGTTCAAAGCAGCTCCAGCCCGGAGATACGTTGATCGTCAAAGATGGCCAATATGAGATGAACGCCTACTGGGATGATATGATCACACCTCTGGTATCCGGGTCTCAGGATGCCTGGATTACGATTAAGGGTGAAGATGGCCATAAGCCAATATTGGCGGGCTACCATAACCTTTCATCAGCCATAGCCATTGAAGGACAGAGTTATATCCGTGTGGAGAATTTTGAAATAACCAGCGGGGTTCGCAATCCGTGCCAGGAGTCTGACTGCGGGTTAAGAAATGGGATAGATGTCTGCGGAGGGAATGGAGATACATCCGGAGATGGTGCGGGTAATGTCTCTCATCTTGTTATCAGGAACATGGATATTCATCATCTTGAAGAGTGCGGCCTGGGACTGAATGGAAATGTCAAGCAGGTAACCGTTGAAGGACTTAATCTTCACCATACCGGTGGAGCGGCAATCAGCGGTTATACGGAGGGAGGCAGGGGATGGGAAGATGTGGCGATTCGCAACTGCTCGGTTGGATATGCAGGATATTTCTATCGTGGGCAGGAACGGATTCAGGCGGAGAACTGGCCAAGCGGCCTTTGGGTAGATAGGTCAGAGGGGCCGGTTGAAATTTATAACTGTACTATCGAGCACAACCTTGGGTATGGAATGAAGAGCGATGCTAAAAATACCTTTGTCCATGAAACCATCCTGGCCAACAACCTGGGCAGCAGTCTTGGGTTTACGGCCGATGGGAGTAAGGCGGAAAACGTGCTTATCTATGGAGATGGGGATGGAGATCCAGACAATGGCTGGGCCTGCAGCCTTGAGGTCGATACTGCGTACCCTGGGCATTTTGAGTTTATCAATGTGACCATAGATGAAAATGAAGGGAGAAAAGAAGGCCATCCAGCTTACCTGGCCAGCAATACGGGAGGGCCGGTCACTGTGCTGATGAGAAACTGCATTATTGCCCACGGGTCTGGGGTGATCTATCTGGGTGATTCGGTTACCCTTCAGGCTAGTTACAATCTCTGGTATCGCACAGGAAACCTTGATGAACCGGTAATTGTCGTACAGGGAAGAGAGTATCTCCCCACCGAACTTGGACAGATTGGGCCGGGAAACATTTCAGAGGAGCCTCTCTTTGTTAAGCGGGCCTGGGGTACGGAAGGGGATTACCACCTTCAACCCCAAAGTCCGGCTAAAAACGCCGGCGCTGCCCAATGGGCCCCGGTTCTCGATCTTGATGGCCAACCCCGCCCCCAGACAGGGAGATGTGATCAGGGCGTCTACCAGTCGGGGCCGGATACAGGAATCTGCACCGGGAATGATCAATGCCCAGCCAGCAATTTTTGCCAAAAGAAGGATGCTGATTGTAATGGACAGGGAGTATGTGCCCAGATGCCAACGAGATGCTCGCAAGATATTGTTCCGGTCTGCGGATGTGATGGGAAAACTTACAACAACACCTGTATAGCTGCATCAAATGGCGTCAATGTCGCCAATTCGGGAGAATGCGCACAAAAGAGTAATAAGGGGGACTTGAATAAGGATGGAAGTATTACCCCTGCCGACGCACTCGTCGCTTTCAAGTGTTATCTGGGCAATGGTCCCTGCCCAGATGGCTCAGACGTAAATCAGGACGGCTCAGTTTCTCCTGCGGATGCTCTTTGCCTGTTTAAAAAATTCATGGGAACACCTTCATGCCTGGATGAGGCGGTTGTCGAAAATACAAACACAATACAGGGCATGGTCATGGATGCCATAACCCATAAACCGATTGCGGGTGCTGATGTTACGGTACAAGGCAAAAGTCTGCAAACCGTTACCAACAGCCTGGGAGAATACGTGATTAAAGGTGTGCCGCAGGGTGCGCAGGTAATTACGGCCACAGCCACAGGTTATACCACTCAAAATCAACCGGTTACTATGCCTGCCAAAACTGGCATCCTGCTGGATTTTTCCCTGAGCAAGGCGGAACCGGCAACTACCGGCACGGGTACAGGCACGGGACCAGGTACGACAATAGGGACGACTACAGGCACGGGAGCAGGTACGACAACGGGGACGACTACAGGCACGGGGACAGGTACGGGTACGACCACAGGCACGGGTACGACCACGGGCACGTCCACGGCTACGGCCATGCCCATGATCATTGATCATACCTGCACGAACCTCTCTACGATACCTGCCGAGTGGATAACTGCGGCCAAAAGCAAACTCAGGGTTTGGTACGGCCATACCTCGCATGGCAGCCAAATCACCACCGGAATGTATGTTCTTTCCAGTGACCTTTACCGGTTTCATACTGATGAGAGCCCAGTTACTGGCTCCCTCTCTTATCAGGAGGTCGATTGGACCGATCTTGGCTATGAAGGTGATCTTGGCTGGCGGGATCTGACCATCGATCAGTTGACTCGGACGGACAATAACCGGAATGTGGTCATGTGGTCATGGTGTGGCGGGGTGTCGGATAATACCGAGCAAGGGATCAATACCTACCTCGATGCCATGAATACTCTGGAGAAAGCCTATCCGCAGATTAAATTCATTTATATGACCGGTCATTTGGATGGAACGGGTAAGAATGGAAATCTGACGATCCGGAACAATCAGATTCGGGAGTATTGCCGCACTCATGGGAAAATTCTCTTTGATTTTGCCGATATTGAAAGTTACGATCCTGACGGCCGCTATTACCTTGATCTAGGTGCTGATGACGGGTGCTTCTATTACACCGGGAGCGGTAGCAGAAACTGGGCTGAAGAGTGGTGCGCTGCACATCCAGGACAATGCCCGTCGTGCGAATGCGCTCATTCCAATCCATTAAACTGCAACCTTAAGGCCCGTGCTTTCTGGTGGATGATGGCCAGAATGGCCGGATGGAACCCTTATCCTTAGTACACTGCGCTTTAAATACGCAGCCGGATATAGATTTCCAGAAATTAAGTTGCAGTAAGATATTAAAAATTTTGGGAAGATGGTTTGGAAGAAACCCTTTTTTAAAAGGGTTTCTTCCAATAAGCCTTCTTTTGTCCTGCAATTATTTACCTGGAGATCTATAATACGTATTCTGTGCTTTTTCGTATGAGCTATGCAGAATCTGATCGTACAATCTGCTCATACAGTTTTTCATATTTTTCTACCATTAATTTTAGCCGATATCGCTGCAGCACCATCTTCCGGCAATTTTCGCCAAATCCGGCAGCCATCGATCGGTTATCCAAAAGGGTTTGGATAGAGAAAGCAAAAGACTGCACATCATGTGGCTGGACCAGAAAACCCGTTTGCCCGTGTTGGACTATCTCCTGATTTCCTCCCACGCAGGAAGCCACCACAGGCCTGGCGCAAGCCATAGCCTCAAGCAGGGAAATCGATGTCCCCTCGCTCCACGAAGGGAGCACAAATACATCCATGCAGGACAAGAGATCCCTGATATCGAACCGCTCCCCAAGCATCCGGCAGGTTTTGGAAATCCCTAGATGGTAAACCATCTGTTCGAGTTTCTTTCGCTCCGGCCCATCTCCCACAATCAACAACCTCGCCTGCGGATTTTCGGTCAGTACCTCCCGGAAGGCATTCAGCAGGACCGGATAATTTTTCACCGGACTTAATCGTCCGACACTCCCAATAACCTTATTGCCTGGCTCCAGTCCTAATTCGCTTAAAAGGCACTGCGGTTTTGGCTGGGGAGAAAAATACCCGGTGTCAATCCCATTTTCAATGACCAGCACCTTTTCCTCCGGCCACCGAAAAGCTTGATGCAAATACTCTTTCAATGGTGGTGAAACAGCTACGATTTTTTTGGTTTGCAGAGCGTAAAATCGCTCCAGCTCAATCATCCATTGCGGATCAGGAAAGGGCCGCCCATGCTCGGTATGGATCTGGGGAATTCCCAGATAGCGGCTGACCAGGGCCGCACTCGGCCCGCAGCCGCTGTGGCTGTGCAGGATGTCCGGTTTCTCCCTTTTTACTGTTGCCAAAAGTGCGTAGGGGTAGATCAGGGATGCCCCCCTGACCATAGGGTCTGCCACAATGACCCTCGCCCCTCCCTTTTCCGCCAGATCAGCCAGAGGCCCGCGAGAACACAAACAGATCACGGTTACCCTGAAGTCCTGAACATTGATAGTGCGAATCAAGTGGCTCACTACGGTTTCGGCCCCGCCTGTCTCCATGCTCAGGACCAGATGGACAACATTCATGAGATTTGATGTCAAGTGTGTTCCCCTTTAGAGGAAAAATACAGGTTGTTTAGGCTGTAGGTGTTTAGATTTTTAGCCTAATACTACAACGAGACTTTCAAAACGTCATTCCCGCGAAGGCGGGCGTGCGCTATCTTCTGGATTCCTGCTTCCGCAGGAATGACGAAATGACCGCGATAGGGAACAATGTCTCGTTGTAATACTAAATACCTACAGCCTAAATACCTTTTTATTCCTGTTCTCCAGATATTACAGGTATTCCGCCTGCCAGACCTGAAAGACGAGAAGAGCGAAGATCAATTTGTCGTGGGTTTCTCTCAGGGAGAAGTGCTCATCCAAAATCCTTTGGACCGCCTTGGGATCGAAAAATCCTGACTTACGAAGGCGCTCTTCACTGAGCATTTCCAGGATATACGGTTTGAGATCATGGCGGAGCCAATGGGCCATAGGGCCTACGAATCCCTGCTTCTTATGCTGCAGTACGGCCTGGGGCAAGAGAAAGGTGGCCCCGCACTTTTTCATCAGGTATTTCTTCTGAAAAAACTTAAGCTTCATGTCGGGTGGTATGCGAAAGCAAAACTCCAATAACTTGTGGTCCAGAAAAGGGACCCGTACCTCCAGTGAATGTGCCATGCTGATGCGATCGGTGAGCGCCAGAATATCGTCCGGCAGGTAGGTATGCACATCCTGATAAAAGACCCGGTTTATGGAGGGAACATCCTTGGGCTGATTAAAAAATGATTTGAGATGTGATTCGATATGAGAAAAATCTATTTGCCGCCGGACCTCCGGGTGATACAGTTGCTGGCGCTGCTGCAAGGTCAGAAGGGAGATAAATTCCAGATACCTGGCTGAGGCAGGAAGCCCCGATCCCCGAATGAATCTCTTCAGGTGATTGACAGCCGGGTTGCCGTTTGCCTGTTCCGGAAGCCTCATAGCCAGCGGATTGATAACTTTTGTGCGCATCCAACGGGGGAGATAGTCGTACCAGTCCCCCAGTTGAAATCCAAGGTATCTTTCATATCCTCCGAACAATTCATCGCCACCCAGCCCTGACAGGGCAACGGTCACCTGACTCTTGGCCAACTCAGACACATAGTAGGAAGGAATGGCTGAATCATCTGCCAGTGGCTCATCAAGGGCCTGCACTACCCGCTGGAGAACGTCCACGGCCTTTGGACTAACGGATTGCTCATGATGGGAGGTGCCATAGTGTTGGGCCACCATACGTGCATAGGGGCGCTCGTCGGAGAATCCCCCTACTGCCCCCCCGAATCCGATGGTGAAGGTTCGCACCGGTGATAAAAGGTTTCTGGCCATGAGCGCCACCACACAGCCCGAATCAATCCCCCCGCTCAGGAAAGCGCCCAGGGGAACCTCACTCATCAAATGACTGATAACCGCCTCTTCCATCAATTCCATTGCCCCTTCCAGAAAGTAGGATTCCGGTTTGCTGTAATCCGGCTCAACAGCCAGGTCCCAGTAGGATCGTATACGGATTCCATTTTGGGTAATGGTCATGAGATGGCCGGGCCGCAATTTATATATCTCGCTGAAAATGGTCAAAGGGGCAGGAATGTAGGAGAGGGTAAAATAGGCATCCAGGGCGATCGGATCAACCTCTCGTTGTATTCCCTTTATTTTCAACAAGGACTTGAGCTCAGAGCCGAACACGATTCCTGTTCCGGTCTGAGTGTAAAAAAGGGGTTTAATGCCCACTCGATCGCGCGCCACCAGCAGCTTACGATTTCGGGCATCCCACAAAGCGAACGCAAACATGCCCCGCAAGGGGGTAATCAAATCCTCTCCATATTCTTCATACAGGTGGACCAGCACTTCCGTATCACTGGAGGTAGAAAACCGGTGCCCTTTTTGCTCAAGGTCCACTTTAATTTGCTGGTAATTATAGATTTCCCCATTGTAGACAACTACGATCGTTTGATCCTCGTTGGCTATTGGCTGCTGGCCGCCGCTGCGGTCGATAATACTCAGCCGCCTGTTGCCAAAACCCAGATTTCCATCCAGGTGAAATCCTTCAGCATCCGGCCCCCGATGAGCGATGGCATCGCCCATCAGTTTCAAATCTGAGAATTCAACCCGAAGCTCAGGTTGAGCAAAATGATATATTCCAAAAATTCCGCACATAAAAAACTCCGCACATATTCACAGGCAAGATGCCTATGCCATTGAAAGGTTAAGATAATAGATTATCTCTCTTTATTTATTTTCGATTGACAATCAACTTGTTATAGAGCATATTCATATAAGGCATATTTATATAAATCATGTTTATATAAAGCATATTTATACATGTTATAAATTGCGATGCGAGGAAGGCTACTATGAAAAGACTCAAAAAAATTCCGACCCAAATTTATCTGGAACCTGAGCAGGAAAAAATCATTGAACATTTATCGAAGACCAGCGGCAAGTCAAAAGGCGCTATCATCCGTTCATGTATCTCTCAGTTTATAGCCAATCTTCCACCGGAAAAAGATCCGACTCTGGATATCATAGGCCTTGGGGATTCAGGTAAAGGAGATATTGCCGAGAGGCACGATGATTACTTGATTTCCTTCAAAAACCTTTGATCAGATGATCAGCATTTTATAACCGCAGGATTCACTTTGATCCCTTGACTTCCACCCCAAAGAAGGCTCATATACAAATCCAGAGTTTTTCGGGCTATAGTTTCCCAGCTATACCATTCTGAGGCCCTGTGATACAATTGCATACCCAGAGTCTCCCTTAAGCCCGGGTTCTGAATGAGGTGCAGTATTTTATCGGCCAGGTCCTGTGGATTGTCTTCTTCTATGTAAAGGCCACCTTCCGCAAGATATTCAGGCAGGCCGACCCTGGCCGTGGCAATCACCGGCACAGCATTGGCCATAGCCGCAGTCACGGCAGACCCAGCCTCACTTGTCGTATAGGGGATAATCATGCACAAGGCCCTTTGCAATTCTTCAAATAAAGAATCATCGCTCTTATAGTCAAACCACTTGATTCGGTTGCCGACCCCAAGCTCACAGATAAGTTGTTGCCCCTGTCCCTGCCCGTAGGCTGAATTCAGCCCGTAGATCATTACGTTCGGGGTTATGTTTTGTTCCTTTAAGATGAGCAGTGCCTTAAGGAATACATCAAAGCCCTTGCCCGAAGTCAGATGGTGCCCGCCGCAAAATACCATCTGGTACCTGTTAGGCGATATATCCAATGTATTATCCGATGCATTTGTATTATCCAATGCATTATCCGAGGAATTCAGCTTTGGTATATGGGTGCCGTGAGGTATGACATGGACCTTCGTTGTATCAACATCCAGGCACTCAAGCGCCTCTTTGGCAGCCTTGGTTTGAACAATGACCGCATCAGCTTTATGGTAAATTTTATTTAACCAGACCGTGGGAAATGACCGGGATCTGACCTTTAACTGCTTTTGCACAGCATCAATCTCATGGATAGCAACCACCCGCTTGGCCTGAGTTGGGTATGCCAGGAAAGAAAGCAGGGGAAGAAAACCGAATGACCCTTGAGTCTGCTGGTAGTGAAGAAGGGGTAATGATTGAGCTTTCTTAAGGTAAGCATATCCTTTGAGCGCATCACCGCTCAGTTCTCCTATGGAACGAACATAGTTGACGGCTTTTGGTGCTGGCTCCCAATAAAAATCTGCAAATTTTACCGTCCGGCACGGAGAGAAAAACAGGTCCGAGAAAAAAGGATCATCACGAAAGCAAAGGCAATTAGCCGAAACAACGCTTATTTCCACTCCTAACTCTTCCAGGGCATGGGCTAAGTTATGGGCGAACATACCGCAACTTTTTTCTTTATACCAACATGAAATTAAACCAACCCTCATGGCATCCACCTGCCAACCATCCTCCGAATTGTCTTTTTTAAGTATGAGGGATGGCTCTCCTTGAGCCGAGGACTCATGATCAGCTTAAAGAGCTGATCCGCTACCTCTTCAGGTGTTGTCATCCCGGCACTTTTTATTATTTCGGCAGGAAATACTTTTAAGAGTGCTGTATTCACGTAACCCGGACACAAATATGAGACTTTTATTTTATGGGGAACTAATTCCCGCTCTAAAGATTCGGAAAACCCGATAACCCCAAACTTCGAGGCACAGTAGACAGCAAGATTAGGAAATCCGAATTTCCCTGCCTGAGAGGCTACCGTAATGATATGTCCTGCTCCCTGCTGAATCATGACAGGGATAACCTCTCTGCTGCACAGGAAAACCCCTTTCAGATTGGTCTCCATGACCTGCTCCCACTCATCCAGAGTAGTCCGGGTAACAGGCCCGTAAACGCATACTCCCGCATTATTAATCAGTACATCTATACGGCCAAACCTGCTGACAACCTGATTGACCAGGGTCTTGACGCTGCTCTCACTGCATACATTCGCGGACACAGCCAACCCGACACCCTTGCGGCTTTTGATGCCCCGGCTGACCTCTTGAAGGGCGATCCCATCACGCCCGGCCAGAACGATCCGCCCTCCCCTATCAGCCAAAAGGCAGGCAGCAGCGCGTCCAATACCTTTGCTTGCTCCGGTAATGATGATAACTTTACCGTCGAGAGTCATGGATGGATACCATTGAGAGTCATGTATAGATGTGGGTTAGATTTCCCCTGCATGGGGGATGGATGTTGGTCAGTTTTTTTGGATTTGCTTACTATTGGATTTGCTTAATATTGGATTTACTTAATAATTAGTTCAGTAGGCATGACGAAGGTTAACGATGTTTTTATCACACAATAACCTTCGATGTTTCTTTCCCCGGTAAATTGAGGGAGGGCGTTGCTTACGCAAATAAAGTGACCGATTTTTGATATACCTATCTAATCTGGCATCGTTTGAACAAAGAAGGCGGCAACCGGATACTCTGAAAATAGCAACAATATGCCCGTCGTCGAAATCGGTACCTCCCTCGGTACCTCTTACAGATGCTTCAACTACTGCCTGATCTTGATCCACGAGATCATCAGCTATCTTTTTAACCCTGCCTTTTTTACGAAGCTCGACAAATATTCCTAAATACTGCGTTGCCCTGCGCAGCTCATTATTGTATTTTGTTCCCCCATAGACTATAAACCCCTTGCCTTCCGTAACCCAATCTTTAACCGGTTTATATTCAGCATGATCACAGGCTTTGCTGGAAAACACGGAGCCGAAGACATTGGCGTCAATAACAATACACATAGTCAGATACCCAGTAGTTCCATTTGCTCTTTCAGGAAGAAATCCCGGAATGTTGAGGGCTGCTCGGTTGAGTACTCACCATTTTCTAAAATTGGAATGACACTTACCTTATTGCCGGAATCCGTCCGTTCGAAGAAAAGCACCTGGCTTTCTATGTGGTGATTTTTTGATTTTCTGTAGTTCAGGCGGAACCGGTCAATGGTGAAATCACTATGAGTCTCAATGAGGAAATATTTTTCATTATGCTCGGCCATTGCAAAAATGAGATCCCCAAGTGCAGCCTGGGCTCGAGGGTGCAAGTGAACTTCCGGCTGCTGTATTGCAAACCAGGAGTTTTTAGGACGCGCGAGCATTTCCACCACAAGAGGCAACACTTGTGACACTCCATAGCCTACGCTGTTGATTCTCAGCGGGTTATCTGAAAGTACAATCAAGAGTTCAAAGGGTGAGGTTGAATCACTTCCAAGCTCGTTGACAATCACCTGCTTAAATAAACCGCTGGCTTTACCAAATTCATCGAGTGCGGATTTGAAAGATTCCGCTTCCTTTTTACCTGCCGAAAGTCCCCTCCGAAGGAGGTGCGGTGTGTGCTCGCCTTCAGGGCTAAAGCTACGCCTATACCCATCATAGGTACGCTTTGGTTTTGTCCTGATTGGAGCAAGCCAGGCCATGTCCGAACAAAATCGAGGAAACATCGTTTCAAACTCTCTTGGTTTAATACTCGGAGCAAGGGCGTCATGTATCAAAGAGTAAAGTGTAAAGCCTGCACTGGTCGGCAAGTTCTTAGAAAATGCTTTGTAGTCTCGAATATCGACGTTCCTACCCTTTTTAAGAAGGCAGAATAGATCAGGTGCATTAATTTTAATCTGTTCTGCCGGTATATTTGAGATCATGTAAGTATACCTATCATTATAGAGTTTGGCACTAGCTACTATCCCTTCTTCAAATAGTCTGGAGAAGAAAGATATTATCGGCAACCCTTCTTTTTCGCGATATGATACCAGATAGCAGATGAGCTTCTCTCCACCGGATTCCTCATCGGGAAGGATCTCACAAAGACCAAAGGTAAATTCAGACTCATCCTTAGTTGAGCTGACCGACAGGATATCCTTAAACCCACCAAACTCATAG